>ENA-USUK01001421-USUK01001421.1-human-gut-metagenome-genome-assembly--contig:-NODE-1421-length-18252-cov-23.202641_pt1 | contig 18252 bp, 14 predicted proteins | sample MGYA00250062_ERZ773400 | MGnify/ENA primary metagenome ERZ773400 (study PRJEB29103, sample SAMN06111961) | human gut metagenome | biome: human gut; feature: ankylosing spondylitis patient; material... | reverse complement strand
AACGCAATGGTGCCACTTGGCGCAATTCTCTATAAAGTGCTGATTGCACAAGAGTAGGAAAGTGTGGTATACTTTTGACAACTAAGAGCGTACTGATATACGCGGGTCATCATGCGTTTTGTGGTGACAGGAAATCGGAAATTATGAGGTTGTAAAAGTATATGGCACATTTGGATAAAAGTAAAATACGAAATTTCTGTATCATTGCACATATCGATCATGGCAAATCAACATTGGCGGACCGGATCATTGAGAAGACCGGACTACTCACAAGCCGTGAGATGCAGAATCAGGTGTTAGACAATATGGATCTTGAGCGGGAACGAGGCATTACGATCAAGGCACAGGCTGTGCGTATTGTCTACAAGGCAGAGGATGGAGAGGAATATATCTTCAATCTGATCGACACGCCGGGACATGTGGATTTTAACTATGAGGTATCCCGGAGTCTGGCAGCCTGTGAGGGTGCAATCCTGATCGTCGATGCGGCGCAGGGAATTGAAGCACAGACACTGGCAAACTGTTATCTGGCAGTAGATCATAATCTGGAGATCATGCCGGTCATCAATAAAATTGACCTGCCATCCGCAGATCCGGATCGTGTTGTAGCGGAGATTGAGGATGTGATCGGAATCGAGGCACACGATGCTCCTCGGATCTCCGCAAAAAATGGTACGAATATTGAGGAAGTTTTAGAGCAGATTGTGACCAAGATTCCGGCACCGGAAGGTGATGCAGATGCACCGTTAAAGGCACTGATTTTTGACAGCTTATATGATGCCTATAAGGGCGTTATCATTTTCTGCCGTGTGTTTGACGGTACAGTGAAAAAAGGAACGAATATCCGTATGATGGCAACCGAAGCAGAGGCAGAGGTTGTACAGGTCGGAATTTTCGGAGCTGGACAGTTTATCCCATGCGATGAACTTTCAGCCGGTATGGTTGGATACATTACTGCCAGTCTGAAGAATGTAAAGGATACGACGGTTGGTGATACCGTCACGGATGCGGACAACCCATGTGCAGAGGCGTTGCCAGGTTATAAGAAAGTAAATCCGATGGTTTACTGTGGATTGTATCCGGCGGATGGTGCGAAATATCCGGATTTGAGAGATGCTTTGGAGAAGTTGCAGTTAAACGATGCATCGTTAAGCTATGAGCCGGAGACTTCCATTGCACTCGGCTTTGGTTTCCGTTGTGGATTCCTTGGTTTGCTTCATTTGGAGATCATTCAGGAACGTTTAGAGCGCGAATACAATCTGGATCTGGTGACAACAGCACCGGGCGTTATCTACCGTGTGCATAAGACAGACGGTGAGGTAATGGAGCTGACGAATCCATCAAACCTGCCGGACCCTTCGACGATCGAATATATGGAGGAGCCATTTGTCAGTGCGGAGATCATGGTGACAACAGAATATGTCGGTGCGATCATGCAGCTTTGTCAGGAACGCCGTGGTGTCTACAAGAGCATGGAATATATGGAGACGACACGTGCGCTCTTAAAATACGATCTGCCACTGAATGAGATCATCTACGATTTCTTTGATGCGTTAAAGTCCAGATCGCGCGGATATGCATCATTTGACTATGAGATGAAGGGCTATGTCCGTTCCGATCTTGTCAAGCTGGATATCCTGATCAATAAAGAAGAAGTCGATGCACTTTCCTTCATCCTGCACAAGGATACTGCCTATGAGCGTGGCAGAAAGATGTGTGAGAAGTTAAAAGAGGAGATTCCAAGACAGCTCTTCGAGATTCCAATTCAGGCAGCCATCGGTTCCAAGGTTATTGCCAGAGAGACGGTCAAGGCGATGCGTAAAGATGTGCTTGCAAAATGCTACGGTGGAGATATCTCGCGTAAGAGAAAGCTCCTGGAGAAGCAGAAGGAAGGAAAGAAGCGTATGCGTCAGGTCGGAAACGTAGAGATTCCACAGAAGGCGTTTATGAGTGTACTGAAGTTAGATGAGGAGTAGGAAAAACGAATGAAAAAATATGTGAGCTTATATGTTCATATACCGTTTTGCGTCGTAAAATGCAAATACTGTGATTTCCTGTCGTTTGATGGGGAAAGCTATGGAACGATGCTTCGCTATGTTGATTGCCTGTGTCAGGAGATCAAGATGTATGCGCCAATCGTTGCAGACTACGGGGTGCGCAGTATCTTTATCGGGGGTGGAACACCATCCCTGTTAGATGAATCCCTGATCACAAATATCATGGCATTTATCCGCCGGTATTTCCATGTGGAGAAGAATGCTGAGGTGACGATCGAGGCGAACCCGGGGACGTTGCGCCATCAGAAGTTAAATGGTTATAAGGCGGCAGGTATTAACCGGATCAGCATCGGGTTACAGTCCTGTGATGATGATATGTTAAAGAAACTGGGAAGAATTCATAATTTTGATCAGTTTGTGGCAAGCTACAATGCAGCGAGACGCGCGGGATTCCAGAATATTAACATTGATATTATGTCCGGGCTTCCGGGGCAGACGATTCATACCTATGTCGATACGTTGTCCCGTGTAATTGAGTTTGGACCAGAGCATATATCTGCATATTCCTTGAGTATCGAGGAGGGTACGCCGTTTGCAAAAGATCCGCAGATCTTAAGTGAACTGCCACCGGAGATGGTGGATCGCCGGATGTATGAGATTACGAAACAGCTTCTGGCGGCACACGGTTATGACCGTTACGAATTTTCCAATTATGCAAAGCCGGGATATGAGTGCAAGCATAACATGGTTTACTGGACGGGCGGCGAGTATATCGGCTTTGGTATTGGCGCATCCTCGTATTTCCAGGGGAAACGGTTCAACAACATGCGCGATATCTTCAAATATATTGAGCTGATGGAAAACCTGTCTGACAAGTTTGTAGAGACAGATAATATGGAGCTTCTGTATAACGATACGACGCGGACATTGCGTGAGAATGTGACGAATATCTACATAGATGCACGGATGGAGGAATTCATGTTCCTTGGTCTGCGGATGACCTGTGGCGTGAGCCGGGAGGACTTCAAGGAACGGTTCAATAAAGATATCTATGAAGTATATGGAAGCGTCCTGAATAAATATATCGGAGAAGGCTTCATGGCAAGCGAAGGTGACCGGATCTATCTGACAGATGCCGGGATAGATGTCAGCAATGTGATTCTGGCAGATTTCCTGCTGGATTCTTAATTGAATCGGGAAGAGGAGAGAATCATTTTTCCTTTGGAAGTTTCATTTGCATAGCAATAAAAAAGAAACGATTTTCAATTTGAAAACCGTTTCTTTTTTGTTGCTTTATTTGTTATCGTTTTCTTCCATGTTCTTTCTTGCCGTTGCAAGCATCAGCTTGATACGGTTTACCTGATTGACTTCAGAAGCACCCGGATCATAGTCGATTGCGACGATGTTGGCATCCGGATATGCATGACGCAGGGATTTGATAACACCCTTACCGACAATGTGGTTTGGAAGACAGGCAAATGGCTGGCAGCATACAATGTTGCTGGCACCACTCTTTATAAGCTCAATCATCTCACCGGTCAGAAACCAGCCTTCACCGGTCTGGTTACCGATGGATACAATCGGGCGGGCATATTCTGCCAAGGTCTTAATATGTACAGGTGGATGGAACCGCTTACTCTTCTTTAAGGCACTGACTACCGGGTGGCGCAGAGCTTCGAGTGCAGCGATACCGAGGTTACCGTTTCTTGCAGATTTCTTCGTCTTGCCAAGATATTCGTATTTGTAATTGTTGTTGTAGAAGCAGTACTGGAAGAAGTCCAGCAGATCCGGCATAACCGCTTCGGCTCCTTCTGCCTCCAGAAGCTCTACCAAGTGGTTGTTGGCAGATGGGAGGAACTTAACAAGAATCTCGCCAACGATACCAACACGTGGCTTCTTTATATTTTCATTCAAAGGCACGTTGTCGAAGTCTTTGACGATATCATGTACCAGTTTACTGAATCCGCGACCGCCATTTTCCATGCAACGGATGGCTGCATGTTCCCATTTGCGGTGCAGCTTATTGACAGATCCCTTTACCTTCTCGTATGGACGAGTCTGGTAGACAACGCGCATGAACAGATCTCCGATTGCGAGCGCCTGCATCGCGCATTTGACCGTCTTCATATTCCATACGAAACCGGAGTTATTCTCAAAGCCCTGTACGGAGAGGGCAATCACCGGAATCTGTGGGTAGCCGGCCTTCGCAAGTGCACGACGGATAAAGCCAACGTAGTTTGTTGCACGGCAGCCACCGCCGGTCTGTGTCATAATAAGTGCCAGTTTATTGATGTCATATTTGCCGGATGTGATGGCATGCATCATCTGACCTACAACGATCAAAGAAGGATAGCAGGCATCGTTGTTTACATATTTTAAGCCGGTATCAATGACTTCTTTTGTTGCATCCGGAAGAATCTCAATATTTAATCCCATATGGCGCATCGCCGGAGCCAATACATTGAAATGAATTGGGGAGAGCTGTGGTACCAATACAGTATAATCCTTCATATCTGTTGTGAATTCTACACGGTTATAATTACTTGGCATCGGACATGGTGTGAAGTTATGCTTTCTTCTGACATTGACTGCACTGATCAGCGAACGGATACGGATACGTGCCGCACCTAAGTTGCTGACTTCATCAATCTTTAATACGGTGTAAATCTTGCCGGAGTTTGTCAGGATATCGTTGACACAGTCCGTTGTAACGGCATCCAGACCACAGCCGAAGGAGTTTAACTGGATCAGCTCCAGATTCCTGCTTGACTTGACGTAGTTTGCAGCCTTGTACAGACGGGAGTGGTACATCCACTGATCGGATACGATCAAAGGACGCTCTACTTTGCCAAGATGTGCAACAGAGTCTTCTGTTAAAACAGCGATATCATACGAGTTAATAAGCTCCGGAAGTCCGTGGTTGATCTCCGGATCCAGATGGTATGGACGACCGGCAAGCACGATACCGAGTTTATCGGTCTTCTCCAGATAAGCGATCGTCTCTTCACCCTTTTTCTGAATGTCCGCTTTGACTGCATCTGCCTCTGCATAAGCAGCCTCAACCGCTTCGTTTATTTCTTCCTTTGTGACGTTTGTATATTTCGAAAATTCACGCAGCAGACGATCCTTTAGTGCATCTTTATTATCAAGTGCAAGGAACGGACGGATGTAGGTGACATCCGGTGCGGAAACCTCTTCCATGTTGTTCTTGATATTCTCTGCGTAGCTTGTGACAATCGGGCAGTTGTAGTGGTTGTTTGCATCCGGTGTCTCGTTACGCTCGTAAGGAATACAAGGATAGAAAATTGTCTTGATTCCCTGCTTCAACAGCCACATAACATGACCATGCGAGATCTTTGCCGGATAACATTCCGACTCACTTGGGATAGACTCGATACCAAGGGTATAGATGTCTCTCGATGATTTCGGAGAGAGCAGTACCCGGTAGCCGAGCTTGGTCAGAAATGTAAACCAGAACGGATAGTTCTCATACATATTCAGGACACGTGGAATACCGATGATGCCACGGTACGCTTCGCTTTCGGTCAGTGGCTCGTAGGAGAACAAACGATTAAATTTGTATTCAAATAAGTTCGGCATGTTGTGCTGGTTTTTCTTTAAACCAAGGCCGCGTTCACAACGGTTACCTGTGATGAACTGTCTGCCACCAGTAAAACGGTTAATCGTAAGGAGACAGTTGTTTGTACATCCCTTACAACGTGCCATCTTCGTCTCGTAGGTGAGTGCCTCCATCGCCTCCTTGGAGAGCATGGTCGTCTGGTCGCCTTCCTCATAACGGTCTCTCGCAATCAGGGCTGCACCGAAGGCTCCCATGATACCGGCGATGTCCGGACGGATTGCTTCCCTGCCGGAGATAAGCTCGAAGCTTCGAAGAACCGCATCGTTATAGAAGGTTCCGCCCTGTACGACGATATTTTTGCCAAGTGACTTCGGATCGGTCAGCTTGATTACCTTCAAAAGGGCGTTCTTAATAACGGAATAAGCAAGACCTGCAGAGATATCTGCGACGCTTGCGCCTTCCTTCTGTGCCTGTTTTACTTTGGAATTCATAAATACAGTACAACGGCTTCCGAGATCAATCGGGCTTTCTGCGAAAAGTGCGATCTTCGCGAAATCCTTCACATCATAATTTAACGATTTGGCAAATGTCTCGATGAAAGAGCCACAGCCGGAGGAACATGCTTCGTTCAGCATGACATTGTCGACGACTTCATTCTTGATCTTGATACATTTCATATCCTGACCACCGATATCTAAGATACAGTCCACGTCCGGATCAAAGAATGCAGCGGCAGTGTAGTGGGCGATTGTTTCTACCTCACCATAGTCGAGCATGAGAGCAGACTTAATTAAGGCTTCTCCATATCCGGTAGAGCAGCCGGCTACAATCTCCACGCCATCCGGGAGTTTTGTATAGATATCTTTCATGGCACGCAGGGTTGTCCGAAGAGGACTACCATCGTTGCTGCTGTAAAAATCATAGAGCAGACTGCCATCCTCGGCAACCAGTGCGACTTTTGTTGTTGTGGAACCGGCGTCGACACCGAGGAAACATTTCCCCTTGTAGGTGGCAAGGTCGGAACGTAATACTTTATTTTTCTCCTGCTTTTTGATGAAAGCGTCGTAGTCTTCCTGCGATGCAAACAGCGGTGGAAGACGGTCTACATCCACAGCAATCTTAAGGTCGGCTGTGAGCTTTCCGCTGATCTCATCCAATGTATAGTGTGTCTCTTCCTTTGCCTGAAGTGCTGCACCGACAGCCGCGAACAGATGCGAATGTCCCGGTGCGATAATATGCTCCGGCGTCAGGTTCAGTGTCCGCACGAACGCTTCCTTGAGCTGGTCGAGGAAGTGGAGAGGACCACCTAAAAATGCAACATTTCCCTTGATTGGCTTACCACAGGCAAGACCACTGATCGTCTGGTTGACAACCGCCTGGAAGATAGATGCTGCAAGGTTTGGCTTCGTTGCACCTTCGTTGATGAGTGGCTGGATATCAGTCTTTGCGAATACACCACAACGCGCGGCAATCGGATAGATCGTATCATAGTCCTTCGCGTATGTATTCAGTCCGGAAGCGTCTGTCTGGAGCAGGGATGCCATCTGGTCGATAAAGGAACCGGTACCGCCGGCACATACACCGTTCATACGCTGTTCCACACCGTTTGTAAAATAGATGATCTTGGCATCCTCGCCGCCAAGCTCGATCGCAACATCCGTCTGTGGAGCATAGTCAGTCAGAGCTTCTGATACACAGACAACCTCCTGCTCAAACGGAATCCCGATGACCTGTGCCAATGCAAGTCCACCGGAACCGGTGATCGTAGGAGCAACTTCAACATTTCCAAGCTCCTTGCTGGCATGTTCTACAAGCTCCTTTAATGTCTCTTTGATATTTGCAAAGTGACGCTTGTATTCCGAAAATAATATGTTATGTTCTTCGTCAATCACAGCAACCTTGACTGTGGTCGAACCAATATCGATTCCTAATCTCTTCATTTAATAATTACCTCTTTTACTATTTCCCATTTCATATTTCTGTATTTTTCGACATCTGACATTATATAGGAAAGAATCATGAATTTCAACAGAAAAATTGTGAACATTTTCTACCTATTAAGAATAAAATAATCAGAAATGAGTATGGAGATATGCGCTATGGAGCATGAATGCAAGGGAACCGTACACAAAGTCGTTGCTGGAGATACGCTGTACAAATTATCAAAAATGTATGGTGTCCGCCTGATTGATATCCTGAAAGAGAATCCATATGTCAATGTCTACAATCTGCAGCCGGGAGATGAAATCTGTATTCCGACAGAGGTGTATGAGGAAGAAGAGAGGCGTTATTATACGGCGAAGGTTGGAGAGACGCTTGGAAGCTTAGTCCGGGAATTTGATACGGATATTGCGGATCTGATGCAGTATAACCGGGAGCTTTACGATCTGCGGGTACCGCTTGGAACGATTATCCGGATCCCGCCGGAGAAAGAAAAACAGTCATAGAAACAGATTGGTGAAAATGGGATAGAAGTGTATGAGAAAAGTGATTGCCACAGACGGAGAATCCGCGCGTGGCGATTGCTTTTTTTATGTATATAGGGTATAATATCGAATTGATATGCAAAGTGAAAGTGAGGAAAATTTAATTTGAGTTTTTTTGCGAAGTTAGAGAAAAAATTTGGTAAATTTGCAATTCGAAATCTCCCGATCAAGATCGCAGTTGTGATGGCAATCTCATATATATTATGGGCGTTTGTACCGACGTTTGCTGTCAAGCTTGTTTTTTCACCATATGCGATTTTGGAACAGCATGAGTTCTGGAGATTGTTTACATGGGTATTTTCACCACCGGGAGATTTGAATTTAGTTGGAATACTGATGATATTTATATTGATTTTGTTTGGACAACAGATCGAACAGGCCATGGGAACATTTATGTTTAACCTTTATATATTTGGTGCATGGTTCTGGAATACGGTCATCATGTTAGGCATCAGTATTTACTATTATGCAAATGGTTCCATTCTTGGCATGATGGATGTTGGAATATGGGCAATGTATTACTTTGATTATGGATTGTTCTTAGCGTTTGCACTGATGTATTCGGATGCACGTGTGTTGTTTATGTTTTTCATTCCAATCCGTGCTTTCTGGGTCGCAGTTATAGATATGGGATTGATGGCATATGAATTTATGCGGCCAACCACAAGTACGTTGAACCGTGGTTCCATCATTGCGTATCTGGTGAATTTCTTTATATTCTACCTGATTATGGGGCGGGGTGTCGGTATGCGGAGCTCGAACAGCAAGGCGGCAGCGAAACGAAGGAAACGGGATTACGACCGTCGTGTGGAGAATCTGTCCCGCCAGGTAAATGGGGAGGCAGACCGGCGTCACAAGGCACAGCAGATGGGATATCCATCGAACATCACGAAGCACAAATGTGCAATCTGTGGAAGAACGGAGCGGGATGGCGATGATCTGGAGTTTCGGTTCTGCTCAAAATGTAACGGAAATTATGAGTATTGTAACGAACATTTATTTACGCATGAGCATGTGAAATAGGAGACTGATATAATGATAGCAACATGTAAGAAATTAGTGACAGATATACAGAGAGACAAAGACTTAGACAAGAAACTTCCAGAATATGCAGAACTGCTTGGAAGACAGTATAACTGCTATGCGACTGTAAAAGGAAGCATGAATTATTACACGATGAAGGAAGTCTGTGATGAGCAGGATGACAAGAACACGGATGTCTGCAAATATTTTGCACTTCTGACAGGCTTGTTAGACCGTCATCTGGTTAAGCGCGAGGCAGTGGACGAAGATTCTATGGAAGCAATCGCACAGCTTCGTAGCAATGTAGAATATAAGATGCATATTCTGACCGCTTACACGGATGCATATGAGATTTATGAGTATGTGTTAAACCGTGTGGAGGCTGCCGTGCGTGATGAAGTGGCACCGGTTGATGCAAAAGGGCTTTCTGAGAAGATGTTTGCCTATGTATTTGCAGAGAATGATACGGTTGTTATAAACAGTAAATTACAGCTTCTGATGGCGCAGCTTCCGGTTCGTATGACGAAGAATAAGTTTTATGATATTGTCAATTCAACACTCAATATCTATGAGGAGGGCGAGACAACCTCTGTGGATGAGTTTGTTGATATGCTGCGCAGTGCAGTGCTTTTGAAGAAGCCAAAGGGATTTGAGACGGAGTATCCATTTTTATATCATGTTTATACCGATCTTGCAGAGGCTGATTATGCGGCACTCACGCTGCCGGAGTTTGAAGATTTGACGAAGCGTCTGAATCAGGCTGCGACGATCATCAACAACGAAGTGTCAGCGTTTATGCTGTTACAGGAAGTCATAAATGATGTGTATACGATCCTACTTACGATTGATGCAGCATATGAAAAGAACGAAGAAGATGTACCGGGGTATGCAGCAGCACTTCGCATTATCAAGGCGTGTGTAAAGGCAGAGACGATCGATCAGTTACCGGATGAGGTGATGGATGAGTTTTTCACAATCGAAGGTGTGCAGGAGCGCGTGTATGAATCTATCGTGATATTGGAAGCAGTGCTGGATGAGATTCGCGTTGGAAAAGCCGAGCAGATTGAAAGCCTTGCACTGACAGAGACATTTGACCGTCTGGATAAGGTAAGCAAGCTGCTTTCTACAAGCTTGTTTATTGATCTTGACAAGGTTTCTAGAAAGACAGAAACCGCAGATCATGCGTATATCACAGCAAAGAAGGAAGCACTTGTAAAGGAACTTGGCGATTTGTTTTCGAGTGTGAAGAGACCGGTTTACCGTAGTATGATGTGTAAGCTTCTTGCTGCAATGCCGATCTTCATGAATACACAACAGGAGATCCGGGATTATTTTGATTATGTAATTGAGAATTGTAAGGATGACAGCGAACTTATGGCATGTAATAAGCTGATTTCAGAGATGATAGAGGAGTAATCGTGATTTTTGCTGATAAATGTTATACATACAATCTTACAGAGCGAAAACAGGCACGGATCAGGAAAAGGATCAGGCGGCATAAGCCTGTCCGGAATCTGTATGTGATCGTGTTGCCGTTATTGCAGGATGGATTGCTGGAGATTTATCTATATAATCAGTTGTTACAAAAACCATATAGGAAGCTGGATTCCCGGATACGGGTTGTCGGCTTTGCAAGAGGCAAAGAAGTGGCAGAACAGCTCGTATTGCAGATCATACAGGATATGTATGATGAAACCGGGGAAGAATGGAAGGTAGAGGATTTTTTCTTTTGATTGAAGTGAAAGAACCACAGGTAGGAGTAAGGTAAGGAATGCTGCATGTATTGTTACTTATTTTAAAAATAATCGGATGGATCCTCCTTGGTATCATAGGATTGCTTCTCTTGCTTGTGATGCTGATTTTATTTTGCCCGATCCGGTATCAGGCAGATATCTCGTATCAGGGTGGGAAGACATTACAGGCAAAAGCAAAGGTACGGTATCTGATCTTAAGTGTCCGGGTGTTGTATGACCAGAGCCGGGAGAAGGATAAACTGAAACAGGAGATACGGCTGTTATGGTTTAGGCTTGGAAAGAAGAAGGCAGAAGAAGCAGAGCGTGAGGTGGAACATCTCGCTGATGAGGGATTCGACGACGCGTGGGATGATATCGACGTGGATGAGGACGATGATGCAATCTGTGAGAAGCCGGTAAAGCGAAAGGATAGTATAGAAAATAGTTCACAGAAGATAATAAGTGAATCGGAGAAAACGGTTGAGTCAGATGGGACTATTACAGAGATTCCGACGATACCACTTCCAGAGACAGACATAAATGAGGATGATATAGAAACAAAGACAGAGGAAGCACCAGAGCATGAAATCTTTGATCTGGACGAACCGGACAATCTGTCGGAAGAAGAAAAGAAGCAATCGGGCAGATTGAAGATATTGTGCCGGAAGGTGTGGGAGAAGATTAAGAAAGTCTGGACATTTGTGATAAATCACACACCAGGAAAGGTCGCAGAGCGTGTGACTGACAAGATTGAGAAAAAGACAGCGACTGCGAAGAAAAAGCTCCGGCGATTGCAGAAGTTCTGGAATCTGTCGTGTACGGTAAAGACACGTGAATATCTGAAAAAATATATTCCGCGGACATTGAAACATATTTTGCCACGCAAGGTAAAGGGCTATGTGCATTACGGCATGGATGAGCCATACAAGACCGGGCAGGTGACCGGATATTTGAGCTTACTGCCGTTTGTATATCAAAAAGGGCTGTCAATGCAGCCGGATTTTGAACAGAAGGTGTTGGAACTGGATGTGAAGCTGAAAGGCCGAATCCGGCTTGGATATCTGCTCCGGATTGTCTTGAATATCAATATCTGGAGGACACTAAAAGTTGCAAAGAAAGTAATGAATCAGTAAGATAATATAGAAATTGGAGGTAATGAGTGATGGCAAATGATTTTAATCAGACAGTTGGTTCTTTATTTCAGGGGATGGATTCCCTGCTTACAACGAAGACAGTTGTTGGCGAGCCAACGAAGGTAGGCGATACAATTATTTTACCATTGGTGGATGTGAATTTTGGTGTAGCTGCCGGTGCATTTGGCAAAAACGGCGGTTCCAACTCTGCTGGAGGCGGAATGGGCGGTAAGATGTCTCCAACTGCGGTACTTGTGATCCAGAACGGACATGCGAAGATGATTCCAGTCAAGCAGGGTGACACGGTAAGCAAGGTGATCGACATGATTCCAGAGGTTGTCGATAAGATTGCAACAGCCATGGGTAAGAAAGCAGATGTGGATATTGACAGCCCAGAAATCAAAGAAGCGATTGATCAGGCAAGTGAGAATAACTAGGATTTGAACGAAATTACGTCTTTTCACTCCGTTTGTTTCATAGTATGTAGTAGAACAAATATGATGAAGAGGCGGCATTGAAGGCATTATTTGGATATTCGATTTTATTTATGGCGATTGGCATGATACTTTCGTATTTTGTCAGTGGGTTTTGCGAGTTTGTTTTAGTGACGGCAATGCTTATCTTAGCGTATGTATTGCTGTGCTTTGATTGTTAACAGGAGGCGCAAGTGGCAGAAGAAAAACAGAAGGCGTTGATTGAACTTCTGAGAGGACATAAGGTATATTTACAGACACATAATTTCCCAGACCCGGATGCGATATCGAGTGCATTTGGCTTGAAGCGATATCTGGAATATTATGGAATTACATCGACCGTCTGTTATGTCGGCAGTATTGACCGGTTTAATACAAGAAAGATGATGGATACGTTTGGCATCGAGATTTATTCGTATGATGACATCCCGGACATGCAGGCGGAGGACTATATCGTGCATGTCGATTGTCAGAAACCGAATGCAAATACGACAGATCTTCTGGGCAATGAGGTGGCATGTGTCGATCATCATCCGGTGTTTGTGAAGACAGAGGATTACAAGTTCGAGGATATCCGTATTGTTGGTGCCTGTGCCAGCATTGTTGCGTCGTATTTTCAGACAAGCGGTGTGCCGATGGATGAGGATGTTGCGACCGCACTTGCTTATGGAATCAAGATGGATACGGCAGATTTTGTGCGTGGAACAACCGCGTTTGATATGGATATGATGGCATATCTGTTCGATTATATCAGTACGGAAAAACTGAACAGTATGTATAATTCCACGATAGAATTTCAGGATCTGAAGGCGTATGGTGCGGCAATCGAGCATATCGAAGTGTTTGATTATGTTGGATTCACCTACATTCCATTTGAGTGCCCGAATTCCCTTGTTGCGATCATATCGGATTTTATTTTGTCCTTGGATGTGGTCGATGTAGCCGTTGTCTACTCTATCAATTCGGATGGCATTAAATTCTCTGTGCGCAGTGAGCGGGCAGATGTGGATGCAGGAAAACTAATCTATCAGGCGTTGGATGGAATTGGTTCCGGTGGTGGACATGCTGCGATGGCAGGTGGATTTGTCAGCCATGAAGCACTGAATAAGATCGGCAGAGATTATGACCGGAAATTAAAGGAATTATTTATGAAAACGATTCGTAAGAATAGAGGTGTGTAACATGAACGGGAGTACAGATATGAGTATGGAGCTTCTGATGAACTCCGACAACCCGGAAAAGGTGCTGCAGACGATGCAGCCATTTATAGAATCTATGATGCACTATGAGTGTGCGTTGATGGAGATTGAGACAAAGCTGAAGGTGTTGAATACTGAGTTTGCATCACAGTATAATCGAAATCCGTTTGAGTCAATCCGGTGCAGATTGAAAAAACCACTCAGCATCGTGGAGAAGATGAAACGAAAAGGTCTGGAAATCTCGATAGAAAATATCGAGGAGAACCTGACGGATATCGCAGGTGTACGTGTGATCTGTTCGTTCCCGGAGGATATATATACGGTATCAGAGCTTTTGACAAAACAGGACGATATCCGGGTTGTATGTGTGAAGGATTACATACGGAATCCAAAGCCAAACGGATACCGAAGTCTGCATCTGATTGTGGAGATTCCGATTTTCTTGTCAAATGAGAAAAAATATATGAAAGTCGAAGTGCAGTTTCGGACAATCGCGATGGATTTCTGGGCGAGTCTTGATCATAAGCTCAAGTATAAGAAGGACAATCTGAAGCATCCGGAGATTATTGCGAAGGAGTTAAAAAAGTGCGCGGATACGATTACGGCGATGGACTACAAGATGCAGGAGATCCGGAGTCTGCTGGAATAACGGAATGATTGTATTTTGATTTACCTGAATAGATAAAAAAACAGGAGGCAGAAAATGGCAAAACAGGTTTGGAAACCGGGAAATATGTTGTATCCGGTACCGGCGGTTATGGTGACAACCGGTGATGGAAATGGAATCGATGACATTATCACGATCGCATGGACGGGAACCATCAATTCCGATCCACCGATGGTATCGATCTCTGTACGAAAGTCAAGATATTCACATGAATTACTTACGAAAAACGGAGAGTTCGTCATCAATTTAGTGACGAAGGATCTGTGCTATGCGATGGACTATTGTGGTGTGAAATCAGGCAGAGATGTAGATAAATTCGCGGAGATGAAGATGACGAAGGGCAAGGCACAGACAGTGTCGGTACCTGTCATTGAAGAAAGCCCGGTCAATATTGAGTGTAAGGTCACACAGGTAATTGAGCTTGGCTCCCATGATATGTTCTTAGCTGAGGTAACAGCCGTACTTGCGGATGAGAAATATATGGATGAGACAGGAAAGTTTGACCTGAATAAGACAGATTTGATTGCATATTCCCACGGACAGTATTTTACGCTTGGTGATTATGTTGGCAAATTCGGATACAGTGTACAGAAAAAGAAATAAGTATTAATAAATAGTGGTACCTATCATAGAAAGGAACATTTGCAACGTTCACAAAAGTTTCAGACTTTGTTCGTTGACAGATGTTCTTTTCTTTTATACTATAAACTTGGTCAGCGCCCTTGGAGAAGAAGGGAGCGAATATGTTTAGTAAAGTAAAAAGCTGTGCGGTTCACGGTGTGGACGGACGGATGATCGATGTGGAGGCAGATGTGAATGATGGTCTGCCTGTATTTACCATGGTTGGATATCTGTCATCGTCTGTCAGGGAGTCATCGGAACGCGTGCGGACTGCGCTTAAGAATTCAGGCTTTCATTTGCCACCGAAGCGCATCACAATCAATTTATCCCCGGCAGATATGAGAAAAGATGGTTCCGGATATGACCTTGCGATTGCAACAGCCGTGCTTCTGTCACTTGGCGTAACAGCGGAATTACCGATGGAACAGACGTTGGTGCTCGGAGAACTGAGCCTGGACGGATCGATAAAAGCGATTCCGGGCGTTCTTCCGATGGTCATCTGTGCCAGAGAAGAAGGTATGACAAGAGGCCCCATGTGCGGAACTAGGGGAACCTTTTTCAAGGACAAACGGCGGGGCGCGGTGCTCATTCTGGTGCTGTTCGTGCTCACCGGGCTTTCCGTGCTGACCGTGGAGTTCAGCCGCGATATCCTGCTCGATCACGCCATGTCCACATCCACCCGCTCCATCCTTGCCGCCAAACCGCTCATGGAGTCCGGCGAACGCCTCGCCACGGCTGTCCTCACCCGGAACAGCGAAGCGGGAACCCCGGATCACGTGCGGGAGGATTGGGGACTGTTCGGCCTCGGGCTGGAACGGCTTTCCGCCGAACTGCCGGGCGCGGACCTTTCGGGCTCCATCGAGGACGAAAACAGCCGCTTTCCCATCAACGCCATTTTCTACGAACGCGAGGCCGATCGTGCCCGTGCCGAGGCATTCGCCGACATCCTCACCCGGCTGCTGGCCGGGCTCATGCGCGTGCACGGTTACGCGGGCGGGCCGGACAACGCCCTCGCGCTTGCCAAAGAGTACGTGGATTCGCTCCGTCAATGGGGCGGGCAGACGGAAACGGACCAAGACACCCTGAAATGGTATCTTACGCAGACGCCGCGCTACCTGCCGCCGGGACGCCCCTTGCTGGCGCCCGAGGAAATCCTCCTCGTGCGCTGGCCTCATGTCGAACAGGAATGGGGACGGGATGTCCTGCGCGGAACGAAGGAACTGCCCGGCCTGCTGGAAACCCTGACCATCTGGACGCAGGGGCCCATGAACATGAACACGCTCCAACCCGCCGTACTCAGCGCGCTCGTCCGCGACGAACGGCAGGCGCGGCCCTTCGTCAACGCGGTCCTGCACTACCGCGACAACCCCGACAACGATCTGGGGGAAAACTGGTATAAGGATCTGCTCTCCGCGTACGACGTCCCGGCCCTTCCCAACGGCTGCCTCGACGTGCGGAGCCGCTGGTACAGGCTCAATCTCACCGTACGGCAGGGTGCGCGGAAAAACACGCTCACTTCGGTGGGATGGGTCACACACGAATATGTCACGTGGGAATACCGGGCCGTACATTAACAAATGCCGCCCGGCTCTGATACGCACACTTGCGCCCGACAGGAGGAGAAACATGGACAACGGACACATCCGGCAACGGAACAACGGCGGGTTCACCCTGCTCGAACTGATGATCGTCATCGTCATTCTGGGGATTCTCGGAGCCATCGTCGCCCCGAAATTCATGGACGAGCCTCACAAGGCCCGCGTGGTGCAGGCCAAGATGCAGATCGAAAACCTGTCCACGGCGGTCAAAAAATTCTATCTCGACAACGGGTTCTACCCGTCCACGGAACAGGGCCTCGAAGCGCTCGTCACCCGTCCGGCCATCGGCAAGACGCCCAAGAACTACCCGGCCAACGGCTACATCACCAAGATCCCGAAGGACCCCTGGGGCAACGATTACGTCTACACGGCGCCCGGGCAGAAAGTGCCGTTTGAAATCATGAGCCTCGGCTCCGACGGCGCGGAAGGCGGCGAAGGCGAAGCCGCCGACATCTGGGGCGAAGATGTGCCCGACCGCTGAGCGGCGGTCCGCCGGGTTCACCCTGCTTGAGCTGCTCATTGTCCTCGTGATCATGGGCGTGCTGGTAGCCGTGGGTGCAGGCGCCCTCTCCGTTGAGCGGAATCCGCTCTACACCGGAGCGCAGGCGCTCGTCACCGCGTCCTCCACGGCCCGCAGCCGGGCACTTCTGCTCAACGCGCCCGTTACGCTCGAACTCGGCCAGACATTTATGGAAATCAGCTCGGAAAACGGCGACCGCCCGCTCAGGGAAGCCTTTCCCAAGGGCATGTCCGCCGCCTCGGTCGACGAACACTACCTGCTCGGCGGCGCTCAGAAGCTGCTGTTCCATCCCCTTGGCGTGGTGCAGGAACACGTCGTCCATCTTCAGTCCGGTCAGGATACCCTCTCGGTCTATATCCCGGCCACGGGAACGGCCCGCATCCTCGAAGGGCAGTTTTCTCTGGAACAGATTCGCAAGGAGTTCTTATGATGTCGGCTCACCGTCCCGTCCCGCAGCCCACGCCTTCCCGCCGGGCCCCCTTCCGTTTCGCAGCGGCGGCCCTCTGTGCCGCTTTCGTCCTCATGGCGGCTTCCGGCTGTACGCCCATGCGGAAACAGGGAGCCGTCCCCACCTTTCCGGCCAGCACGATGAACGACGCCGTCGAAGCCTATCAGAAGGGCGACTGCCGCGAGAGCATCCGCCGTTTCAGCGCCGCGCTGCAGCAACAGGAGCACCCGGCCCTGCTCAACGGGCTGGGCATGGCCTATCTGAGCTGCAACCAGCCTCGGAACGCCGCCCAAGCCTTTGAACGCGCCGTCTCCATCTCGCCCGGCTCCGCCGCGCTGCATGCCAATGCGGGCACGGCGCTGTACGCCGACAACGATTACAAGAGCGCCGAACGGCAATTTGACGCGGCCCTGCGGATCGATCCCACCAACCCGGAAGCCCTTGTGGGCAAGGCGGGCATCCTCATTCAACGGAAGGAGCCGGAGAAGGCCCTCCGGCAGCTTTCGCTGGTCAGCGGCACGGACGCGGCGTCTCCCGAGGTACTCTACAACAAGGCGCTGGCCATGTATCAGATGGGGCTCACGGACGACGCGGGCACGGATCTCGGTACCTACGCCCGGGAACACCCCAACGATGCCGAAGCGCAGAACGCCCTCGGCGTGGTGATGCTGCGCGCCGGGAACTACGCCAGCGCGAAGGCACATCTTGATCGGGCCATCGCCTTGCGTCCCGAGCAGGGTGAGTATTACTACAACCGGGCGAACGTGCTCAAGG
>ENA-USUK01001397-USUK01001397.1-human-gut-metagenome-genome-assembly--contig:-NODE-1397-length-18420-cov-11.025732_pt1 | contig 18420 bp, 19 predicted proteins | sample MGYA00250062_ERZ773400 | MGnify/ENA primary metagenome ERZ773400 (study PRJEB29103, sample SAMN06111961) | human gut metagenome | biome: human gut; feature: ankylosing spondylitis patient; material... | reverse complement strand
CTAAAAATAAACTCTTATTACGTAAAAAATTATTATTATAGATAATATTCTCACTATCCCAAAATCTTACCTTGTGGGCTAAATTTAACGCATTAGCAAAGAATTTATGTTTTAAATCCACATTAGCAACATATAATGATTTTTTAGTATAATTATGGATTAATTTTTCTTTTTTTTGAATTCTATCTCTTAGTATCTTTAAAAGATTATTTAAACTTAAACCAGATTTTATATTATGCTTTATATGAAAGAACCATAACGCTGTATATTCTCTTAACTGCTCATAATCTGTGATATATCCTATTTCTCTTTTCTCCATTAGTTTATTATCTTTATACTTTTCCCAGATTACATCACTATTTTTTATATCAAATGTAAAAACCTCTTTTATATCATAGACATTAGGATAGCTTTGAATATCTTTTATCTGTATTGCTGTATAACAGATTTTCAATTTAATTTTAGTTTTCATCTCTAAAATTTTAAAAACTGCAACATAAGGCAAATAACTATCATATACACTACTAAACATTATTTCACTCTTTTTATAATGTCTACTGCATATAGGACAAGATATTTCTTCTATAGCTTCATAATGGCACTTAGGATTGAACTGAAATGCACTACTACAATATCTACATACAGCATTGTCTTTATTAATAAAAATACCAGCTACTCCATTATTATGATAATTATAATACTTTTCTCTTGAACCTATTTTAGTTTCTGCAATAATCTTCATATACAATACCACCTTTTTAGTAAGAGGAGCATAACTCCTCTCACTTATTTTTTATCAATCTGTTTGTTTTTTGTAGAACACAATTCAAAACTATTTAGAATAATTTGTGTATAATATTTCTGCTTACCTTCTTTATCTGTATATTCACTGATATTGATATTTCCTTCAATCTGCATTTTGTCGCCTTTTTGTATACCTAAATCTCCCATTATTTCAGCAAGCCTACCAAATACCACTACATTATAATATTGAGCTTTCTTTTCTTTAGTTTTTCTATCAAATACATTTTCAGCAAAAGGAAATTTCAGAATACATATCCCTTTGGGGCTATAATCTATTTCAAAATCTTTAGCAACTCGTCCTACTCCGTATATTTTCATTGTTCTTCCTCCACTTCTTCAAATAATGAAAATTCATCTTTATTTTCTTTTGCACAGTTAGATTTGATATTATCTTTTTCTACTATCTTAGTCGGTTTATTCAGTTCATCTAAAATTAATTTGTGTTTGTCTAACAACTTTTCTATGTGATTTAATGCTCTTGTCTGCGATTGAAGATATGCCTTAACTATATTGTTATTCTCTGCGTTAGGTTGACTATTATCATAAAGCATTAATCTATACATATCTTCAAATACTTTATTTTCCATAGAAATCATTCGTTGTAACTGCATTACATCAATTTTTGTTATATCACTATTTAAGGTATTTAAATCTAGCATTTATTTTTTCATTCCTTTTATTTATTAGTTTTACCACCATGAATAATAATAAACATGGTCGCCTTGATTTATTATTTTTCTTGCTTTTTCTATAAATTCTAGGTCATCTAAATCATCTTCATTAAGTTCATCAGAAATATGTTCTTCATCTTTTCCAAAGAAAAATCCCATTGTTTCTGATAAAATATGATTTCTTATATCATATTCTAAGTCCTCTAAATCCTTTAATGATACTTCGATATATACACAATTAAATATTTCAGCTTCTCCACCTTTATAGTAATACAATTTTTCAAACCACCCATGTAAATTAGGGTGTTTCCTCCAATAATGTAATTCTTTCACATTTTCATCATGTCTCATTTTCATCATGTCTAATGTGAAAAGTATCAATCCTATTTTCTTTTTTTACACTAAACGCATACATATCTAAACCCATATTTACAACTTCCTTTCCCTTGCGACTATTTTTGAAGTGCTTTTCGCACATTTGTTTAAGCAATATAAAAAAAGACTACAAGGACAGCGTAAGCTGCAACGTTTATCCTTGTAGTCTTTTTGGTTATTGCTAAAATGTGCCAAAAGAAAAGCAAAACATTATTTTTTCAAATTTAATTTGCTATCATATTTTTTATCATTTGTCTACAAACTCCATTATTGGTAAATAATAAAAAAATAAGCCTCTCTATTAAATCCATATATGCTATAAGTAAATGAAATTTAAAAGGAGTGGCTATAATGTTTAACAAAATAGTAAATAGTAAAAAACAAAGGTATTTACCTCATGATGTGAATACCAGGTATCATGCTGTAAAATTATATTTATCTGGCTATGATATAAAATTTATCTGTAGAAGATATAAGATTTCAACATCTTCTCTTAGACGTTGGTATATGCGTTTTGATGGAACGAAAGAATCTTTAAAAGATAAATCTCATAGACCACATACTAAACATCCCAATTCTCATACAGATGAAGAAATAAAAAATATACTCAATATATTACATCGAAATCCTAATATTTCACTAGATGAACTTTATGGAAAGTTATTACGTCAAAAAAATTATACTAGAAATTATGCTTCACTATATCGAATGTTAGTAAAACTAGGTTATAGAAAAAACAATCAAAAAACTAATAAAAAATATATTCCAAAAAAATATGATACACCTATTATGATAGGCATAAAATGGCAAATTGATGTAAAAGAAGTGCCTAAAAAATGTTATGTTGGAGAATATGAAAACAACTTTTTTCAATATACAGTAATTGATGAAGCCACTAGAGAAAGATTTATCTATCCTTATCAAGAACAAAGTAGTTATTCTTCATTTGATTTTGTAAAAAAAGCAATAAAATATTTTGGTTATAAACCAAAAATAATACAAACAGACAATGGTACAGAATTTACAAATACAAGACTAACAGAAAAAATACATTTATTTGATATTTTATTAAATGAACTAGAAATAAAGCATCAAACTATACGACCTAGAACACCACGTCATAATGGCAAAGTAGAACGAAGTCATGGATTAGATGAAGAAAAATTTTATAAAAGTTTAAAATTTTATTCGTATGAAGATTTGATTAAACAAGCAAAAGTATATTTAAAGAAAAGTAATAATACACCAAGAAAATTACTTAATTGGAAAACACCAATAGAAAAAAGAAAAGAATTATTATCAATATCTCAAAAAGAACAAGAAAGTATAGAAAATAACAAATGAATAATAATGAAAATGCAGAGTATAATAATACTCTGCATTTTCATGTATACAATATTCTTTGTGTTCACATCATTGACAATCTAACAAATTTTAATTAAGACTTAGTTTTTCATTTAGTAAACTAAGTCTTTTTATTTTTTATTAATCATTTTTGAAAATTTAATTGAATTATTAGAATAAAACGAATATACTTTAAATAGCACATTAGTTTATACTTAGATAAAAATAAATTAAATATCCCTTTTTCTAACAAATCGCTTAAAACTATTAATAAATTTCAAAGGAGTGTATATCCACAAAGATTAATTAAATAAGTATTTCACTAAAATGACAATTAAACATATTATTTTCAAGCTAACTAATGTACTAATCAAGAAGCTAATCTTTTAGAGAAGTTTTTAATTATTAATGTTGATAAATCATCAAATATAAATTATTTGCAATTAATCATTCTCTATTAAATTCCAGTGATATTCTATTTTATTAATCTAAATAATATTACGCTAAGCTTCCAATGAAATTTACTAAAAAGTTATGAAAAGAGATGAATATTATCATGGAGAACTCTAACAAACAAGCACCAAACTTTTTAACTAAAAAATTAATCAATTTCGGTGATGCTCACAAGGAACAAACAGATTTATATCTTGCTAATATAAAACAAGATAAATTTTATAAAAAAGATTCATTTATCATCATTACATGGCTTTTATTTTATCCACTAGGTATCTTCTTAATGTATAAATATAGTCTCAAACTAAGAAAATTTAGACATTTATTCAATATTTTACCTCTAATTGTAATTGCTCTAGCTAACAAAACCATAGCTATGGTTTTAGGCTTGTGTATACCTTTTATCTTCATTCCTATTTTCACCATCAGCCTTTTTTATTGCTTAGTTAGAACAAGATATTTCATGCCTTCTTGTGCAGGTATTATTGCAAGTTGTATCGGATTTTTAGTATTTACATTCTTTCATATTTAATAATTAACAAATAAAAAAGCTATTTGAGCATATATCCATTTTTTGATGTGCACCCAAAATATTGGACATATTAATTAAGCTACTAATTGAGACTTAGTTCTGTATTCTACAGGACTAAGTCCTTTTAGTTTTATCTTTATCCGTTTTGTATTATAATATTTTATATAAGATTTTAACTCTTTTATAAAATCTTCAACGGATTTGAATTTTTTTAAATAGAATAATTCGCTTTTTAGTAAACCAAAGAAATTTTCTATTACGGCATTATCTAAGCAATTACCTTTTCGGCTCATGCTTTGGATAATGCCTTTTTCTTTTAATAATTTTTGATATTTTTTATTCTGATACTGCCATCCTTGGTCTGAGTGTAGAATTATCCCTTTTGTTTCTTTTATCTTTCTTGTTGCATCTTCTACCATATCTAATACTTGCTTTAGTATTGGTCTTTTCGATATTTTATAACTTATTATTTCTCCGTTATATAAATCTATTATTGGTGATAAGTATATTTTTTCATTACATAATGCAAATTCTGTTACATCTGTTGCCCATTTTTCGTTTGGTTTTTCTGCTTTGAAATTTCTATTTAATATATTTTTAGCTATTTTTCCTTCTTGCCCTCTATACGATTTATATTTCTTTGCTCTTACTTTGCATGTTAAATTTTCTTCTTTCATCAATCTCATAACTACTTTATGATTGATTTTTATTCCTTGTTTATGCAGCTGCATAGTTACTCTTCTATATCCATATCTTCCATGATTTTTATTACAAATATTATGAATTAATGTTTTTAATCCTTTATATTTATCTTCTCTAGATAATTTTTTTAATGCATCATAATATGTGCTTTTAGCTAATTTTGTATAGTTTAATAGGGCTTTTAGAGTATATTTTTTCCTTAATTTAGCAATTACTAAAACTAGTGTCTTCCTTCCTTTTCCCATTGCTTCATTAAGGCATGCCACTTTTTTAATAGGTCATTTTCCATCCTTAATTGATAAACTTCTTGTTCCAATTTTTCAACATAAGAAAGTTCTTTTTTAGGTTTGTTAACTTTGTATTTAGATTTAGATTTTTTCATAGATGGTCTACCTCGTTTCTTAGCAAGTAAGCCAGAAAAGCCATAAGAATGATACAACTTTTCCCATGTGGAAATAGTTCAATATCCATAAACTGCTTTTTATTTATAATTATATATTATTTTTCTAACATATCGTTTTTAATCATATATTCAGCGATTTGAAGTGCATTTAATGCTGCACCTTTTCTAATCTGGTCACCGCAAAGCCATAAATTTACAGCATTAGCTACAGAATAATCTTTGCGGATACGTCCTACATAAACATCATCTTTACCAGATGTCATAAGAGGCATTGGATATTCCATTTCTGCTGGATCATCTTGAACTGTTACACCATCAAATTTTGCCAAAGCTTCTTTGATAGCATCTAAGCTTACTTCTTTTTCAAGTTCTACGTTAACAGATTCAGCATGGCTACGATATACAGGTACACGAACTGTTGTTGCTGTAATACCGATTTCATTATCTTCTAAGATTTTATGTGTTTCATTGATCATTTTCATTTCTTCTTTAGTGTAAAGATTATCTTGGAACACATCAATCTGTGGAATTAAGTTAAATGCAATCTGATAATGTTTTGGCAGAGAAGCACCTGGTAAAATATTAGCTACTACTTCTTTACCTTCTACAATAGCTTGTACTTGGTCTTCAAGTTCTGCCATAGCTTCTTTACCGCCACCAGAAACAGCCTGATAAGTAGATACTACAATACGTTTAATTCTTGCTAAATCATAAATTGGTTTTAATGCCATTACCATGATGATAGTGGAACAATTTGGATTTGCAATAATACCTTTATGACGAGCAATAGCCTGTGGGTTTACTTCTGGAACAACGAGTGGAACTTCTGGATCCATGCGGAATGCACTGGAGTTATCGATTACTACTGCACCAGCTTTTACAGCAGATGGAGCAAATGTTTTACTTGCAGCACCGCCAGCAAAAAGAGCAATATCAATATTTTCAAAAGAATCATGAGTTGCTTCTTCTACTGTATATTCTTTACCCATGAATTGAAATTTTTTACCAGCAGAACGATGAGATGCTAATAATTTTAATTCATTAAAAGGGAAATTTCTTTCTTCAATAAGATTTAAAAATTCTTGACCTACGGCACCTGTTGCTCCTAAAATCGCCACATTATATTTTTTCATTTATATCACCTATCCAATATTAATAATTAGTCCATAATATTATCTAAATTGCAAGTAAGTCCTGCATTAAGACCCATGATTTTTTTACAAGCAAGTACAACACCTGGCATGAAAGAAGTACGGTCAATAGAATCATGACGAATAGTCAAAGTCTGTCCTAAGCCACCAAAAATAACTTCCTGATGAGCTACATAGCCTGGAAGACGTACACTATGAATTCTCATACCATCATATTCTGCCCCTCTAGCACCAGCTAATTTTTCTTTTTCATTTTCATGACCTTGTTTATGGCTTTCACGAACTTGTTTAATCATTTCAGCAGTAACAAGAGCTGTTCCTGATGGAGCATCAAGTTTATTATCATGATGAAGTTCAATGATTTCTACATCTGGCATATATTTTGCTGCTTCGCAAGCCATTTTCATCATAAGCACAGCACCGATAGCAAAATTAGCTGCAATAAAGCAAGGTGTATTATTTTCTTTTCCTAAAGCATCTAATTGAGCTTTTTGTTCATCAGTGAGTCCAGTTGTACCAATTACAGGACGAACATGATTTTTAATAGCGATACTTGCAGTATTAAATACTACAGATGGCTGAGTAAAATCTACCATAACATCTGGATTTGTTTCTTTAATAGTAGCTTCTAAATCAGTGGATACAATAACACCAGTTTTTCCACAACCAGCTTTATCACCAGCGTCCATACCACCAACTATATCTACAGCTCCAACGAGCTTTAATTCACTATCTTTCATTACAGCATCAACTACGGTACTACCCATACGACCACAAGCACCATTTACAATAACTTTAATCAAAATAATTCATCTCCTAGTAAATTATACAATTTTAACTATGAACAATATTATAATGGGAAAAGACTTTAAAATCAATAGATTTAATCTTAAATATGGACTTTTTTATGCTGTTTTTCTCTCTTTTCTCCTGTTATAGTACCATATTGCACCATAAATAATACATACTAACACTATTACAATCATTAAACGGTCTAAGTTATTTTTATAGTTAACTACATCATGACCTATTACTACTTCAAGTGCAGTAGAGGGAAACTTTCCAATCAAATTTGCCAAAGCATAATCTTTTAAACTAATGCGACTAACAGCACCAAGTGCAGTCAATATTCCAGAAGGAAAATATGGCATAGCACGTAAAATTAACATTATTTTAAATCCATTTTTGCCACTGAATTCATCTGCTTTTTTCAGATATTTAGATTTAGCAATTAACTTTTCTGCTGAAGAACGCAAAATAGTTCTCATCAAAATAAAAGAAATAATAACGCCTGTCGTTTCAGCAAGCCATGATAAAATAATTCCTGGCACTATGCCAAAAAGCAAGCCATTTGCTGTTGATACAAATATTGACGGCAAAAATCCTAAAGCATTTATCAACACATCTAATAAAAAGCTAAATACCATCGCCCATATACCAAATGAAGCGATATAATCCATTGTTTCTTGCATACTACCACTTGTAGCTACACGCCAAAAATCACTATAAAAACTAGGATTTAAAATATAAATAACAACTAATATCGCCACTAACATTAAGACCGTGATTATTTTTATCGTAGACTCTTTCATTAACTTATATCCCTTCTTTATCTCAAAATTTATCTATAAGATATTTACACATCAGAAATCTTTAAAAATCTATGTTTATATTGTAATTCTAATATCTCATTTAACACTTTTTTATCTATGCCATAATCAATAGCTCTTTGAGCTTCTACCCTTGCATTGACTAAGACATTTACATCATTTAATACATCTGCAATTTTTAAATCAGGTAAACCATGTTGCATTGAACCAAAAAATTGCCCTGGCCCACGTAATCGCAAATCTTCTTCAGCTAAAACAAAACCATCAGAGATTTTTTCCATGAGATGCAATCGCTCTAGAGAATTTGCATTCTTGCCACGATTAATCAAAATACAATATGAAGCATATTCACCTCTACCAATACGACCACGAAGCTGATGAAGCTGAGCCAATCCAAAGCGTTCAGCACCTTCAATCACCATGATACTAGCATTTGGCACATTTACACCAACTTCAATTACTGTAGTTGATACTAATACATCTATTTTTCCTGACAAAAATCCCTGTAATAAATCTTCTTTTTCTTTCGGTTTTAATTTACCATGAAGCAAGGCACAATTTAAACCATATAAATAACCTGATGTAAGTTCATCATATATCATTTCTACAGAAACAGCATCACTATTTTCACTTTCTTCAATCAAGGGACAAACTATATAAGCTTGTCTTCCTTTAGCTACTTCATCTTTTACAAATTTATAAATCAAATTTCTTCTATCTGGCATACGCACAAAAGTTCTTATAGGTTTTCTTCCTGGTGGTAATTCCTTGATAAAGGAAACATCTAAATCACCATATACTGTAAGTGTCATCGTTCTAGGAATAGGTGTCGCTGTCATCACCAATACATCTGGTAAAAAATCTTCTCCTTTTCCTTCTAATTTTGCTCTTTGATTTACACCGAAACGATGTTGCTCGTCAGTTACTACCAAACCTAAATTTTTGAATATGACATTATCTTGTATCAAAGCATGTGTACCAATGACTAAATCTATAGTGCCATCAGCTAAGCCTTCTAATATCTGTCTTTTTTCCTTAACTTTCAAACTGCCAGTCAATAAGCCTACATGTATATTCAACGGCTCTAATAATTCTTTTATCTTGCCATAATGTTGCAATGCCAAAATTTCCGTTGGCGCCATCAAAGCGCCTTGGTATCCATTTTCAATAGCTTTTACTAAAGAAAGTATAGCTATTACTGTTTTCCCTGAACCTACATCACCTTGTACTAAGCGTTGCATTTGCACATCTTTTTGCATATCTAAACAGATTTCTTGCCAAACTTTTTCTTGTTCTGCTGTTAAATTAAATGGCAAATTATTTTTTACTGTTTTTACTAATTCACTATTAGATAAAAATTTTATGCCTTTATTTTTTACCTGATGTTGCTTTTTCAACAGCAATAAACCTGCTTGAATTAAAAATAATTCTTCGAAAATTAAACTCTTCTTTGCTTTTTCTAATTCTTGTCTTGTCTGAGGAAAATGTATTTTCTTTATGGCTGTTTGTTTATCCCATAAATCGTATTTTTCACGAATAAAATTTGGTACTACATCTTTTACCAAAATATCTTGCGTACAGACTTGTTCTATTAGATTGCGAAAATCCTTTGGTTTTATATAATCTGGAATTGTATATATGGGCATAAAAGCACAAGGGTTAATATTTTCTTCACTATCTATATTATCGTTATTTATAACGTCAAAAGAAATAATCTGACTTATGGCAAGTTGACCATATCCACCATAGGCATAGCCCACTTTGCCATGTACAAATAAACTACTTTTTTGTACCTTTAATTTCTTTTTTAGATAATCTTGATTAAAAAAATTAAGCTGAACAACACCTGTATCATCAGCTAACATAATCGTTAATAATTTTAAACCTCGCCTTGTATTTTTTTCTGCCATAGCCATAATTTTGCCTTGAATATTTACCACTTCACCGACTTTTATTCTGCCGATAGGAACAATTTGACTTTGGTCTTCATAACGACGAGGATAATATGTGATTAAATCATATATATTTTCAATGCCTATTTTTTTTAAAGCCTGTGCTTTTTTAGGACCTACACCTTTTAAAAACTGTATATTTTCTCGTATATCCATTTATTACACCTATCTATAAAAATTAATTTTAATTATAACATATCTAAATATAGACTGCTTTAACTTAATTTTAATCTTATTTTAATTTTTTTGTAATTGATTTTAAACTTAATTATGCTCTAATATGTATTTGAGATGTATTAACAATTTATCTCTAATCTAAAATAAATTTTACAATTTACAAAATCAGAAGGTGATTTAATGAAATTAATTTCTCGTTTATTACTTCTATCTTTTTTTGCTTTAGCCGTATTTACCTATATTCTACCTGTAGAAGCCACTTCTACTAATCAAGAGAGTACACCAACCCAACAAGATGAAATAATCGTCAATGGTACTAAAATCAATTCTTACCCTATTATAATTAATGATTGCACATTAGTACCAGCTCGTGATGTCTGCAAAAATTTAGGTTTCACTATATCTTGGGACAGCGACGAACAGACAGCTACCATTAACAGTAAAAATATGAAATCTACTGTAAAAATTGGTCAAGATTTATACACTGCTCAAAGCACTATTGCCCTTGGTATGACTGCACCTATCTCCCTTGGTTCTGGGCCACTGCTCATCAATGACAAATTATACATTCCAGCAGAACTTTTCCGCATTTTACAAGGAAATAATCCAGAAAGCCTGATTTATAATAATCATCAAATCCTTTTAAATACTATTGAATAATTTAAACAGCATTAAGATATATATTTTATATTCTTAATGCTTTTTTTATCTATTTTTTGCAAATTATTTACCTAGATTTAGCCAAAGCTAAATTAAAATTATACATTCACTATATATACTAAAATCAACTTAAAAATATTGCTCAACCGTTAGCAGATTGGAATGTTGATATATGCAAAATTTGCCTCGTCGTAATTTCTTTAAATTAGGTGCTGGTGTTTTAGCTGGAGCTGCACTTTTCGATTTAACAGGCTTAAATCATAAAGCTTTCGCTCAAAAAATAACACCTTCTAATTTTAAAATAAATCCAATTAAATTATCTGATTTACCACCAGCTACAAAAGCACCACTTAATTCACAGCTCGTCAATAATGCTTATGATTACATAATCTCTAGTGTGGAAAAAATAACAGATAATAAGCTTCGTCAACAAACATTAGATTTAATCAAAGATACACGTCCTAAATTTATGCAATTATACACATCTTCTACAGATGTAACTAATATTTACAATGAACTTGCTAATAAAGGCTTGATTGATACTTCCATCATCAGCCCAGAACAATTATTTCCACCACTAAAATCTAATAAAAATCCACAAGATTTCATCTCTGCTCCAGGCAGTGGCTATGCTAGCCATCATTCTTATCCTGGAGGACTTCCAACACATACAGCAGCCAATTTATCTATTTCTGAAGGCGTAGTCAATACTTATAAATTAATCTTTGGTTATGCTGTAAATACTGATATTGTACTTTCTGCTCAAGCTTTACATGATTTAGCTAAGCCATGGGTATTCCAGTGGAATGAAGATGGAACATGTCTTCCTGAATATTCCATTGCAGGTACAGGAGCACATCATATTTTAGGGCTTGTTGAAGCTATTTATCGCAATTTACCTGCTGAAGAAATTGTTGCTCAAGCTTGTGCTCATAATCACCCTGGCAGTGATAAAGATGAAGAAAGTGTAGTTAACTGGATTAAAGCAGCAAGTATTATTGCTCAAAAAAATCCTGTAAAATACGGTTTACTTGATAAATCTGGAGATAAATTACCTACACCACAACATCAAGAAGGTTATATTGTCCACTTAGGCGACCATGACTGGGTATTGAGTGGTATTGTTGCTAAAAATACAGTAATTTACCTTAAAGAAATCGCTAAAACTGATTACAATTTCTCCGATAAAGATTTAAATGGTAAATTATTCAATGATTTTAGAAATTATATTGGTGCACAAGTTTCATTTATGTATTTGCATAATCTCATGGCTCAAAATGGTCTTGAAGATGTACGCAATCTTGTTCATCAAATAGTTTTAAAATAAAATATTAAACTCTTACCTATCCCAATGACTCCTCTTATTGTCATTTATATAAAAGCCATAACTCTTTAACCCTTAGAGTTATGGCTATTTTCTTTATCTAAAATTATCAGTGATGTGAAAAGCCTTCTCCTGTTACTTCTCTTGCATCAGAAATAATAAAGAAAGCATTTTTATCTATATCCAAAGTTAGCTCTTTTATTCTACTCACCTGTCGCATAGTAATCACTACATAAATAACTTTACGATTATTTTTAGTATATGCCCCCTGTCCATAGAGAAAAGTAACTCCTCTATCTAATTCAATCATAATCGCATCTGCTATCGCTTCTGGTTTTTCTGTAATTATCATGATGGATTTTCGCATATTAAAACCATCAATCATCTTATTGGTGAGTACACCACCTATATACATACAAATAAAAGTGTATACTGCAATATTATAATCAAATAACCATACACTAGATAAAATAATCAAACAGTCTAAAACAAATACCATCGTTCCGACATTATATGAATATAATTTTTTAATCAGTGCTGCTATTACATCTACACCGCCTGTATTGCAATTACTGCGGAAAATCAAACCAAAGCCAATACCTGAGATAACACCTCCTACAATAGCACACAACATCGGTTCTGATAATGGTGGATAAGCGTTTAAAAAAGCTGTTAAATCCAAAGCAACAGAAAATAAAATCGTGCCTAAAATTGTATCGAAAAAATACAATCTACCAAAATAACGATAAGCTATATATAAAATAGGAATATTTAACAAAAAGTTCATTATCCCAATCGGCAAATTAAATAAATAATACAAGATAAAGGCAATCCCTGCTAACCCACCAGATAAAAAATTCATCGGTATTAAAAATAAATTATAAGCAGCGGCAGCTAGTAAACACCCAATAATAATTATTACATAACGCATAGCATGATTTAACATTAAAAACCCTCCTATCATTTCATAATAAAAATACTATATAAAGAAAAAAGAACAGACCAAAATTGTCTGTTCTTTAATCATAAATAATTCGCTAATCGCTAAAATTATTCATTCTTTTTAATTTATCTAATTAGTTTTCAGCTTTTTTCTTAGGAGCTACAGCAGTACGAATAGAAAGTTCACGTAACTGTTTTGCATCAACTTCAGAAGGAGCTTGTGTCATCAAGCAACCAGCACTTTGAGTTTTAGGGAATGGAATAACATCACGAATAGAATTACGTTTAGCCATGAGCATAACCATACGGTCAAGACCAAATGCAAGTCCGCCATGTGGAGGAGTACCATATTTGAAGGCATCAAGCATAAAGCCGAATTTTTCATGAGCTTGTTCTGGAGTTAAGCCGATTGCTTCAAATACTTTTTCTTGAGTATCGCTGTTGTAAATACGAAGGCTACCGCCACCGATTTCTACGCCATTTAATACCATATCATATGCTTTTGCTTTTACGCGACCTGGGTCAGTTGTGAGATATTGTACATCTTCATCACGTGGTGCTGTGAATGGATGATGCATAGCTTTCCAACGTTTGTTTTCTTCATCATATTCAAACATAGGGAAGTCAACAACCCAAAGGAATTTATATTCATTTTCGTTAATAAGACCACGACGACGGCCCATTTCAAGACGTAATTCGCCAAGAGCTTGAGCTACTACAAGTGGTTTATCTGCAACTACGAGTAATAAATCGCCTGTTTGAGCATTAGTTGCTTCTTTAATTTTCTGGAATGTTTCTTCACTGTAGAATTTTTTGAATGGAGATTTGATTTCTGTTTCAGTGTACTGAATCCATGCTAAACCTTTTGCACCATATCTTTGAGCATATTCTACAAGACCATCAAGTTCACGGCGAGGAATATTTGCATAGCCATCAACTTTGATAACTTTAACCTGTCCGCCATTATCAAGTACAGATTTAAATACTTTAAAGTCAGAGCCTTTAACGTATTCGGAAATATCCATGAGTTCCATACCAAAACGGATATCTGGTTTATCAGAACCATATCTTTCCATAGCTTCGTCCCAAGTCATACGTAAGAATGGAGTCTGTACTTTTTCGCCGATAGTTTTTTCAAATAAGCCAGATACTAAACCTTCCATTAAGTTTAAGATATAATCTTGGTCAACGAAGGACATTTCAATATCAAGCTGAGTGAATTCAGGCTGACGGTCAGCACGTAAGTCTTCATCACGGAAGCAACGTACGATTTGGAAATATTTTTCATAGCCAGCTACCATTAATAACTGTTTGAAAATCTGTGGAGATTGTGGTAATGCATAGAATTTACCAGGATTTACACGGCTAGGAACTAAATAGTCACGTGCACCTTCTGGAGTACTCTTTGTAAGCATTGGTGTTTCAATTTCTAAGAAACCATGTTCATCAAAGTAATCACGCATTAATTTTGTAACGCGATGACGAAGCATGATATTTTTTTGCATTTCAGGACGGCGAAGGTCTAAATAACGATATTTTAAACGAACGTTTTCATCAACATCAATACCATCTTGAATATAGAATGGAGGAGTTAATGCTTTATTTAAAATACGTAATTCTTCAGCATAAATTTCAATTTCGCCAGTTTCCATATTTGGATTTATTGTTTCTTTATCACGTAAAGAAACTTTACCACGTACAGCTACTACGAATTCAGAACGAAGGGATTCTGCTTTTGGAAATTGGTCTGCACCAATTTTATCTTCAGCAAAAACGAGCTGAACAAGGCCACTTCTATCACGTAAATCAATAAAAATAAGTCCACCATGGTCACGACGGTGAGATACCCAACCGCATAATACTACTTCTTGACCTTCGTTTGTGGCACGAAGTTCACCACAATGGTGAGTTCTTTTCATACCTTCCATTGTTTCCATTTTACTAATTCCACCTCAATAATTATTTTGTTAATGTAGTGAGTTTATTAAGCAATTCATCTATAGAGATTGTTTCTTGTGTACTTTCATTCATATTTTTAAGTACAACAGAATTTGCTTGCAATTCATCTTCACCTAAGATAATAGTGAATTTTGCATTAGCTTTATTTGCTTGTTTCATTTGAGCTTTCATACTACGTCCTGCAAAGTCCATAGCAGCTTTAAATCCACCTCTACGCAAATTAGCTAAAATTTCAAAGGCTTTTGCCTGTACAGTATCACCTAAAGCTACAATAAATACATCTGTATCATAATTAGTTTCAGGTAATAAATTCTGCATTTCAAGAGCGAGCAATACTCTTTCAAGACCTGTAGCAAAACCTACAGCAGGTGTAGATTTACCGCCACATTCTTCAATAAGGCCATCATAGCGTCCACCACCTAAAACGGCAGATTGAGCACCAAGTGGTACATATTTTAATTCAAATGCAGTCTTAGTATAATAATCAAGACCACGTACAAGACCTGGGTCTAATTCAAATTCTATACCAGCAGCTGTTAAGAATTCTTGTACTTTATGGAAATGATCATTACATTCATCGCAAAGACAATCAGTAATAGCAGGAGCATCTTGCGCCAATTCTTTACATTTTTCATTTTTGCAATCTAAAAGACGCATTGGATTTCTATCATAACGAGATTTACAATCATCACACATCTCATCAATTACAGGTTTGAAAAATTCTTGTAATCTTTGACGATATACAGGTCTACATTTTGGACAACCTACAGAGTTTAATAATAATTTTATATCTTTAAGCCCTAAATCTTTTAGGAACTGTACAGCTAAAGAAATGATTTCAGCATCAACTGCTGGATTTGCTTCACCTAAAGCTTCTACACCAAACTGATGGAATTCACGATAACGACCAGCTTGTGGGCGGTCATATCTAAACATTGAACCGATGTAGAATAATTTGCATAAATTTGTATCTGCATATAATTTATTTTCTAAGTAAGAGCGTACTGCTGCTGCTGTATTTTCAGGACGAAGAGTAATACTTCTATTACCTCTATCTGTGAAAGTATACATTTCTTTTTCTACAACATCAGTAGTTTCACCAATACCACGTTGGAATAATTCAGTATGCTCAAAAATAGGTGTTCTGATTTCACGGTAACCATATTGACCGCATAATTTTCTAATTAAATTTTCAAGATATAACCAATTTCCTACTTTATCTGGAAGTATGTCTTTCGTTCCACGAGGAGCTTTTGTCAACATATAAAATATCACCTCTACATATTTTTAATCGCCATAAGCTTCTTTTAAAAGCATTGCTCGGCGTTCAATATATTTATCTATACTATTTAAATAAGTATATAAATCTTTTGCATTAAATGATGTTTGTAATCTCTTACCTGGATAAGTAATCTTACTAGTTGCTGCACCGCCAACACCTAAAATAGTCTGACGTTCACCCATTATTTGAATATTATAAATGCCCTCTTGACCCTTTTTGCTATAACCTACATTTTCTAATTGACCACTCATATATCCTTGACGATAAATATAATATGGAATTAAACCATATTCATCAATAGCAGTTGTCATTATCTTAGCCATAGCTTGAACTGTTTCATCATCAGGCAAGACAATATTATCTCTTATAAGCTTTAATTCTGAACCTTTTTTTAATGCCAAAGCATGCAAAGTTATATCATCTGGAGCTAAATCTATTACTTTATTAATCGTATCTTTAGCATCTTTTATATCTTCACCAGGAAGCCCAATGATTAAATCAGTATTCACATGCTTTATACCAGCTTGACGCACTTGTTTAAATGCACGCAAAATATCTGCTGAAGTATGTTTTCTACCAATTAAAGATAATGTTCTATCTTGCATTGTCTGTGGATTTACACTAACTCTATCTGCACCATATTTTACTATGGATTTTGCTTTTTCAAGACTTAAAGAATCAGGTCTGCCTGCTTCCACAGTGAACTCTTCAACATAATCGCCTTTAAATGATTTAGCCACTAAAGATAATAAATCATCAAAATCATTTTCATTTAAACTTGTAGGAGTGCCTCCACCTACATAAATACTTTGTACTTTAAAATCATATTGTTCTATTAAAGCTTTAATTTTAGTAATTTCATAATTTAAAGTCTGCAAATATTTGCGAGTCATCTCGCTACTTGGCAATATACTTGAAGGAAAAGAACAATATAAACAACGTGATGGGCAAAATGGAATTCCTACATAAACACTGATAAGTTTTGGGTCATTTGCCTTTGCTAAAAAAGGTAATTGTAAATAAGCAATATCTGTGATTAGATTTGCTTTATCTATTTGTACCTCATAATCATCTTGTAAACGTCCTATCACACCTTGACGGTCTAATCCTTGCTCCATTAAACGGTGTACGATTTTTGTTGGTCTAACTCCATGAAGTATTCCCCAAGGAGCTTTTTTAGCTTGTAAATCTTCGCAAAAGATATGATATAAATTTAATTTAATTAAACGATTAGTCCCTGCTTTTACACTTTCATCATCATGTAAAAAGCTTTGTCTTGTATAAGTCCATAATTTTTCATCTTTACGCAAAGTCAAGACTGTTTTTACACCATTTAAAGCCACATCATCATATATATTTTCTATTTTCAATTCATCGTAATCGAAAATAGTATCATTTGCATCATTTATTTCTACTTTAAATAATACTAAAATCTCTTTTACTATTTTTACAATAATTTCTTTTGTACTATTTAAATAAAATGTTTTTATTTTCACGATTTCAATTCACGCTTTTTCTGACAATCTTCACAATAACCAAAGAATTTTAACTGATGGTCTACAATTTTAAATTTGCATGTATCTTCTATTTTTTCTTCAAGATTACCTAAAAGGTCATCTGTGAATTCTAATACTTTGCCACATTCTACACAAATTAAATGATGATGTTGATGTTCATTAGGACTTGCATCATTTAATTCATAACGACGACAACCATCGCCAAAATCGAGATAGTTTAAAATATTTAAGTCGCTCAATAATTCTAAACTACGATATACTGTAGCTAAACCAATTTCGCATTTTTGTTCTTTTAAAATAAAATGCACATCTTCAGCGCTTAAGTGCTGGCTAGGTCTATCTAAAAAAATCTGCAATACTATTTTTCTTTGAGGAGTTAATTTATATTGAGGACCCGCTAACTTTTGCTTTAAATCCTCCATAGTTATTTTTACAGGCACTAAAAACCCTCCTTTAATCTCTGTTAGTTTCAAATATATATATTTTACGCCCACCGGTTCCACCGCCTATTCGTTAAGTGTAGGCGGTCCTATCATGGTGCCCCATTCCAACACCGTTGTTA
>ENA-USUK01001394-USUK01001394.1-human-gut-metagenome-genome-assembly--contig:-NODE-1394-length-18441-cov-13.328469_pt1 | contig 18441 bp, 14 predicted proteins | sample MGYA00250062_ERZ773400 | MGnify/ENA primary metagenome ERZ773400 (study PRJEB29103, sample SAMN06111961) | human gut metagenome | biome: human gut; feature: ankylosing spondylitis patient; material... | reverse complement strand
GCATTACTGTTTATTTGTCAAAGATCAGTGTTTCTTTCGTTGCTGTTGTTCTCAGCGGCAACTCTGATATCTTATCATGTCCGCTTTCGTTTGTCAACAACTTTTTTAAAAACTTTTTTATCTTGAAAAGCTTTCATTTTTCGCGACATTTGGTATCTTATCATACCTTGTCGGTATCTGTCAACAACTTTTTCAAAAACTTTTTAAGTCTTATCGGAAGCTGTTTCGTCGTCTTGGCACTGCCGCAACAACGAAACTGAGTATATCACCCTATCTTCCACTTGTCAACACTGTTTTTTATTTTTTTCAAAAAATATCTACAATAGTTGAATTGTATATTCATTTGATGCATTTTTAACACGAAGTGCTATCGTCTGTACAGCACCTGCCACATTTTCGTTTACTTCCAGTAATAGTACCAGTTCCTGTGACTGTCCGGGTTCCAGTGTCTCCGCATAGGTAGACATGTCATTCGGCAGCATGGTAGTCAGTGCATTTGCCCTGATGCTGTCATTCACTGTAATAATATATCTGGAGTCCGTATTCAGCAGATCGATCTTCTCTTCCTGCTCTGTTCCATTCGTCAGATGGAATCTGAGCACCAGCAGTTTCTTCCCAGCGGATGCATCCAATGCAAAATACTCATCCGTAGCCCCGTCCTCGGGATAAGAATCTGTTAGCATATAATCCTCATAGGTAATGCTGACACCCTCCGGCAGCCCAAAAAAGTCTTCCATGCTGGCAGTAATATCTTCCTGCGCCGTGGGCATCGTCACTTCTGTGGTACCGGTACTACCCGTCTCTTCCGCTTCTGCCTCTTCCTGCGCTGCTTTTGCTGCTTCCCTCGCTGCTTCCTTTTCCAATTTGGCGATCACCATTTCGGGATCTACCAGGCGGCTGCGATTACTGGCATCGTATTTTAACAAAGTCACTGCCGCATACTCTCCGACCCGCTGGGATTCCTCTTCCGTCAGATCCGGGATCTCGTTACCGCAGGCTGTCATGGATAACATCATTGTGCATAATAAGGCTCCGCATACAATGTTTTTATTACGTCCTGTCATAATTTTATTCCTTTTTCTTTCTTCCTGGCTCTTACATCACTCATTGCATTTCTTTTCCAGTATAATATAGATTCCGGCGATTACAAGAGCAATTACGCCTACCACGAAGAAAAGTATGGTTTTCTGCAGGATTGGTGCGCCCCAGTAATCATATAAAGCTATTTTACCACAAGTACACAAAGATAGCACTAAACCATAGATTCTGACGGGCTTATCCTTTTTCACGAAGCCGGCAGTCACGCTTACCAGTGCGATCAGCATGATCAGAATACTGTTGATCACAGGGATATTCGTTTTGACGATCAGTGCCATATAGGTCAGGAATATCACAAGAATCAGTTCTCTGTGTTTAAAATTCTTATAATATTTTTCCTGCAGGGTCAGTACCAGATAAGCCAGCACAAACACAAACATACATAAATAAGTAATGTAGGAATTCCGATATACCGGGTCTGCCAGACCGATCAGTGCTCCGACCTGTCCGATCATTACGAATACGTTAAATACGAGGATTCCCTTACCCCGCATACAATTCACATTATTGAACAGCAGAATGCTCACGAAGAGGATTCCGGAAAATGCCGGCAGCTTTATCATAGGCATCAAATGCGCCAGAGCAAAAAATGCCAGTGAAAAAGTCAGCACGATCTCCTGGTAGGTACTCCATTCATGCACAAGGAACATACTGAGGATCGTTCCCGCCAAAAGTACATAAGCATAAGGGATCTCCTTCCCGTTCATCAGAAGCAGGATACAATATACCGTAGTAAGGATGGCATCCAGTGCAGCAAGGCCCCCTTTTGCCAGGCGTGACAGTATTTTTACTGCTATCAGCAATACCGTAGTGCAGATTACAATTCCCCAATCATTCTCTATCACTGAAAATCCACAAAAAGTCACGAAACTAAAGAAATAGCACGGAAGCCATTTCTGCCATCCTTTTTCCGCCTTCCGCAAAGCGATCACAGTCAGTATTGTGATAACAAATGCGATTCCGGTCAGGGCAAAAATGCCTATATATCCATCCGTCTCTGCTGCTCTCCAATAATCATCCATACCCGCCCCCGTCATGATTCCGGATACCAGAATAAATGCGATGTATACTGCAAGCAGTCCTCCGCTTTTTACCACATGTCCGGCCTGCTTTTCTATTTGTGCATAACGGGTCTGTGCCACCAGTGTCAGATGAGCTATCAGGAAAAATACACTATAAGCGGCAACTCCAACGCCAACCGGCATGCTCTGTGTCCACACGATGCAGCCTACAACCGTCGGAAACAGTACTGTGGTGCTGGCAAGCAGTATCAGCTGTGATGCCGTATGGAATCTGTGCACCGGTACGCAGGCGCACAATATACTCAGGATCAGGATCAGTCCCATTACCATCAGGGCCTCCGCCATCGATAACCCGGAGGACATGGATAACGGATAGGCGCAAAGCCAGCAGGAAGCAATTCCCAGCAGTCTGTGGATCAGCGAATCCCGTTTCCGGCTCAGTAATACCGTGCCTACGGTGATCACACCAATGATCAAAGCTGCGGGAAGCATCCCGAAATTATGTAATGACAGCGTATTGATCATGGTGGACAGATACAAAGCCGCCATACCGATCGCCGAAAATATCTGTGCAAGCTTCGGTAATTTTCTCCGGATCAACAGTTCTGCTAACAGCACTACGCCCAGGGATACCACATACAGAGAGATTCCCTTGATCCATCCGTTCATGAAATACATTCCCATCAGCACCAGGGCTGTCAGGATAAATACACCTCCCACCACAGAGAGAGCAATGGTTCCAATGAGATATTCCGCATTCTGCTTTTTCTTCGTCCCCAGTACTATGGGCTCTGCTGCCGGCTGTGCAGAGAACTGCCCTGATGCCTGTGCAGTAACCTGTCCTGACGGTTGCTCAGAGAACTGCCCTGCCGACTGTTCCTGCATGGTCTCCTGCACGGGAGGCTGTGCGGTCTCCTGTACCTGCCCTGTGGCGGCACTTTCTGCTCTTGCCGCATTCAGTTTCTGTCTCTGATGCCAGTATTCCACGCTTTTATCCAGCTCTGCCTGTAACTGCTCCACATATTGGGGCTGTTTCTGTATTCTCGGGATCAGCTGCTGTACGTACTGTGTAAAAATCGGATCCTTGGACTGCATCAGGTATTCCCTTGCCTGCTGCTCCAAAAGCTTTGCTCTGTCCTGCTGTGTATTCTGTTCCATATAATATCCTCCCCGCATTGTATGATCTATTGCGTCACGTATGCTTTGTATCTCTCCATATCCTGTCTGTGACAGTCCGCATGGATCAGGATACCGTCCTCCCTGTACTCCGTAGAAAAAACCTGCGCCTCTTCCATAAGATAAGAAGCTACATTCCCCGCGCTGTACGGTATCAGAAAAGTACAATCCACATTATCCGCATAGACCTGCTGCTCAATGGCTTCTGCCAGTTCACGGATACCGGTATTCTGCCCTGCGGCGAGATACCAGTGCTCCTGTCTCTTCTGCGGCAGCGGTTCCATGCCGCATTTGTCTGCTTTATTATACACCACGATCTGCGGAATGTCACCTGCTCCCAGTTCTTTTAAGGTATCTGCTGTGACCTGCATCTGTTGTCTGTAATTTTCATCGGAAAAATCCACCACCTGGACCAGCAGATCTGCGTATTTTACCTCTTCCAGGGTCGAGCGGAATGCCTTTACCAGACCGTGTGGCAGCTTATTTATAAATCCAACTGTATCCGTCAGGAAAAATGGCTTGTTGTGCCCCGTATCTATACTGCGGACGCTGGTTTCCAATGTAGCGAACAGCATATCTTTTTCCATGACTGTCTTCTCCGGGAGCTCTCCGAACTGCTCCACCATACGATTCAGGATCGTAGACTTTCCCGCATTGGTATAGCCCACCAGCGCCACCTGCGGAGTCCGGGACTGCTGTCTTTTCCTGCGTTGCACATCCCGGGTCCTGCTGACATCCTCCAGCTCTTTTTTCAGTTCCGTGATCCGGTGTTCGATCTTACGTCTGTCCAGCTCCAGCTTCTTCTCACCGGTACCCTTATTACTCATACTGCCGCTGGCGCCGCCCTGACGGCTCAGTGCATCGTACATGCCCACCAGCCTCGGAAGCATATATTGCAGTCTCGCTGTCTCCACCTGTAGTTTCGCTTCTCTGGTCTGTGCCCGTATGGCAAATATGTCAAGGATCAGATTCGTCCGGTCGATCACCGTCAGTTCCAGCTCTTTCCCCAGATTCCTCACCTGGGACGGTGTCAGGGAATTGTCGAATACAACCTCCTGCGCACCTCTCTCCTCCGCCAGTCTGCGTACCTCAGCCACCTTGCCCGTTCCGATATATAATGCTTTGTTCACATGGTCCAGCCGTTGTACGATCTGACCCACGACTTCCTTCTCCGCGGCTTCTGCCAGACTTGCCAGTTCTTCCATGGAATGCTCAAAATCCGCTTCTTCCCCGATGTCCACACCGACTAACAGCACCTTTACCGGTGCCTCCTGCATCTGTTCTTCCCTCATATAAAAATATATCCTTTTAAAATCATTATTTTGTCTCTAATTCAAACCAGAATTCCACACCGTTGGTGTAATTGATCACACCGTAAGGCTGGTTCATGGAATCCATGATTGCCTTCACTATGGACAGCCCCACACCACTGCCACCGTATTCTCTGGTTCTGGCTTTATCTACTTTATAGAATTTCTCCCAGATGTGGCCGATGGAATCCTCCGGAATCGGCTTGCCGGTATTAAATACTGATACACGCACCCTGCCATCCTTCTGTTCCATTTTGACATCGATGATCTTCTCGCCCTCGCAGTGATTCACCGCGTTGGAGAAAAAGTTCATAAATACTTCTTCTATTTTGAATTCGTCCGCCCAGGCATAGATCGGAGGATACTCTTCCATCCGCACTGTGATATCATTCTGCCTGGTCAGGATTGCCGCCGACTGGATATAATTTTTCACCAGTGCCGTAATGTCGAAGCGTTCCATAGCCACCACATCGTTGCCGAATTCCAGCTGGTTCAGCGTCAGAAGCTTTTTCACCATGTTGTTCATCTTCGCCGCTTCATCCACGATGACATCACAGTAGAACTGTCTGCTCTCGGGATCGTCATTGACGTCCTCCTGCAGTCCTTCCGCATAGCCCTGGATCAGAGCGATGGGAGTCTTCAGTTCATGGGAGACATTCGCCAGGAACTCCTTACGCATTTCATCAACAGCTTCCTTTTTCTCCACATCCCGCTGCAACTCATTATTCGCAGTCTTCAGTTCCGAAATCGTCTGTTCCAGGGAATCGGACAGTTTATTAATGTTCTCTCCCAGCAGATCGATCTCATTGTGAGCCCTGCCCCGGTATTTTGCTTCAAAATCCAGTTGTACCATCCTCTGTGAGATATCGTTCAGCTCCAGGATCGGCTTCGTCACACGTCTGGAGACAAACCAGATAATGATTCCTCCCGCCAGCGCTCCCAGACAGCCGACCATCATATAAAAACGATTGGCGATCCTGGCACTCTCCTGAATACTGGAGAGCGGTGTCTGCATGATAAAAGAGATTCCGGTATTCAGCCTTCCGTAGATCTCTAAATATTCCTTATTCTCCTGCCCGGTTCTCTGGATCACATAGTCATCACCGTTCTCGATGACCCGCTCGTTATCCGAAAACGCTCCAAAGCCGAACACATAGCCGATCAGACGGTTTTCCAATCTCTCACCGCCGTTGATGGATACATATTTCATGTTGGAATTCACGTCCATGACACATACTGTCATGTTATAGCTTCTGCACACATCATCCAGCTCCCTGGCGAATTCCTCTGAACCATAGCTGTCACTCTCCGCCGCCTGCTTGATCGTCTCATAAGCATCGTGAATGACATCCAGCTTGCTCTGCATATAGACTCTGCCTAAAAACATATAATTCAGCAGCAGACACAAAAGAATCGTCCCGATCATCAGCCCGATAAATATCCAGGCGAACTGCCCTCTGATAGAATGCACTTTTTTCTTCTGCTGTTTATTCTGCTGTTTCATCCATTTTGTACCCCATTCCCCATATGGTCTTGATGAGATTGCCTTCCTCGCCCAGCTTGCTGCGCAGCTTCTTCACATGGGTATCAATGGTACGGGCATCCCCGAAGTAATCATAGTTCCATACGTTGTTCAGTATCTTCTCTCTGGATAGGGCAATTCCCTTATTTTCCATAAAATAGGTCAGAAGCTCGAATTCTTTATAGCTTAAGTCCACATCTTTCCCATCTATGATCACACGGTGTGCTGTCTTATCCACGGTGATCCCGCCGCAGATCAGTGCTTCGTCCTGCCCTAACTGGTTCGTCCGTCGCAGGATCGCTTCCACCCGTGCCACCAGGATCTTGGGACTGAAGGGCTTGGAGATATACTCGTCTACTCCCAGCTGGAAGCCCTGCAGCTCATCTCTCTCATCCCCACGGGCTGTCAGCATAATAATAGGTACTTTAGAATTCACACGGATCTCCCGGCACACCTGCCAGCCGTCCATTTTCGGCATCATCACATCCAGAATGATCAGTGCAATATCCTTATCCTTATAAAAAATATCCAGTGCCTCCTCGCCGTCTCCGGCCTCCAGCACTTCAAAATTGCTCTTCACCAGGAAATCCCGGACCAGCTTACGCATCCTGCTCTCATCATCTACTACCAGTATTTTCAGTCTGTCCATACGCACCCTCACCTTTCTGTTGTAAGACATAGTATAGCGCGAAAATATGTCAATTCTGTGAACCCATGGTCTCCGTATTTCCTGTATTTCCTATATTCTCTGTATTTTCTATATGTAGTTCTCTCTCTCTTTCCCGGACCGTCTGCTCTCTTCTAGTCAGCTCCTGTTCCCAGGTGGCATATTTGTCCTGGAGATTCCGCTCGTAATTCAGGATATTGGGCTGGTCGGAATTCAATGTGATCACAAACATGGCAATGATCGCCACAATCATCACGATGTTCATGATCACTGACAGGTGGAGGCCCGCCTTCTTGCCCCCGTCTTCCGGCATCGGCTGGATGCGTCTTCTGGCAGGGGACGTCTTCGTCCTGACATCGGCAAAGCTCGTCCACAGAGGAATCGGAGGTACTTCCTCCCCCAGTTCTTCTTCCCGGGCGCGCAGCTCTCCCTGCAGTTCCCTGAGGTACTCCAGTCCCACCGGGGTGCGGAACACCCGGTCTTCCAGCGCTTTTTTATAAATGGCAAGAACCGACTGAATATCCGCATGATCAATGCGCTTATCCAGATAGGCAATCTTCTGCCGTTCCTGCTCCGCAAGTCCGGCATCCTTCTCGGAATAGAAGGCGAAGCCGGACACTACATGTTCTCTCTGTTCTACATCCATTTACAGGTTCTCCTCCATTGTATCTGCCGCATTCTGCAGTAAGATATGCTCTCCCTGCACCAGGGGATAATGCACGGGAAGCTCCCCATCCAGGTTCTCCCGGTACATATCCACGGCTGTGATCTGGTGGTTTTCATAGGTAGTGTAATAATAAATCCCCCTGTCTGCATTACAGCAGGAAGTATAAATGGTGATCTCATACTTACCGTTTTCCAGACGGCAGCACCCTCTCGTCTGCGCCACACTTCCTAAGATATGAAAAAACTGACTGACACTTTCAGACTCCGAGGTTCCCGATACAGAATTCATTTTCGTAAAAGCCACCCGGACAAAACGGGAGGCAGAAGACAGATCACCGGGCAGTCCCATAGCTCCCATGCCACGGCTGTACGGCTGCAGCAGAAGCTGCTCCGAGAAACGGTTCACCGGCTGGTCCGGAGACAGATAGCTGTAATCATTCAACCGGAACAGCTGCTTGTCAAAGGGTGGATTGTTCGTCAATACTCCTACGGGATTATCATAGATGTTCAGCCCCTCCCCGACTGCCTCTATCGTGATCGCCTCGTCCCTGTCCGCCAGGATCCAGTGCAGCTGTGACGTCGGAAACTGCTCGCTGAACCGCGTATCCACCAGATTGATGTGGGCTAACAGCGTCCGGGCTTCCTGCACCGTAGCACACTGTCCCAGGATCCAGGGAATGAACTCGAACTGTGCGATATTGTCTCTGCCCTCCTTGGGCTTACGATATACGGCGTTGCCTGCGAAATTAAGACCTGCCATACCCAGACCCTTTTCATTGACTGCATCATAATACAGCGGATAATCCCCTACCATATGAGCGATGCCGATCATGGCATAATGCTCCGTCAGTGCATTCTGATGCCGTAACTGAAAGGGATAATTACGCGGTGTCACCACCACTTCTTCTCCATAATTAAATTCATAATCAAAAGTTCTGCCAAAATAAAAATCCTGCGATCTATAAGTTGCTGCTGTGCACATAGTGGTCTCCTTTACTGTTTTCAGATCAATGTAGATTACTCTTAGTCTATAGCATTTGCAGAATGATTGCAAGTATACGAAAAACGTTGACGCATCGTAAAAATAGTGTTAATATTAAGGGACAAAAAGAGTGCTACCGTACAGCAACGGTTCGCCTCAGTTTATGGTTTTAAAAAAGCAACCTACAACCTTGGTCGGGGCGGTTGCTTTTTTAATGCTTTCGTTTCTGACTGGTCTGCACGATACTGATCACGGTCACGATGATGCTGATCATCGTAACTACAATACCGACAGCGCCAACCACTGTTTCTATCATTTATGTACCTTTCGTTAAATTTCCCATTCGTATCACCTCCGATAATACTGGAAGTTCTCAAAATGTTCCCACTTTGGCGAAAGGCGAACCGCTTACCGTTTTGGCAGCACCCACGTTTATTATAAGGTATATAGGGCTGTTTTCCTATGAATTTCTGCAAAATAAGTATACAAAATTGAGTATGTTGAAATTGGCTATTTTCACGGATTTGGATTTTGTGCATTTTTACCAAGTGCCGTATTACTGATATTTTCAGGCTGCCTACAGCAAAAAGGTTTCACCGGAATTGCTGAATTTGAAGTGCAACTTATGAAAAATGACATCATGAAAACTGTTGACGAAAATACACCCTTGTGATAACATTTACTTACAAAAAGAGTGCTGCCGTACAGCAACGGTTCGCCTCAGTTTATGGTTCTAAAAAAGCAACCTACACCTTGGGCAATGGGCGGTTGCTTTTTTAATGCTTTCGTTTCTGACTGGTCTGCAGCAAAAAGGTTCCACCGGAATTCTCCGGCGGAACCTTTTTATGTTAGTTTTTACACAACTAATTCTAAAAATGTTTTGGATCAAACTGTGGCTAAGATTACTGTAACAGAGACAGTACACCCTGGTTGGACTGGTTAGCCTGAGCCAGCATAGCCTGACCTGCCTGAGCCAGAATGTTGTTGTTGGAGTACTTAACCATCTCAGTAGCCATATCGGTATCACGGATCTGGCTCTCTGCGCTGGTGGTATTCTCTACAACGTTATCCAGGTTGTTGATGGTGTGCTCCAGACGGTTCTGAACTGCACCAAGTGCGGAACGCTGGGTGGATACCTTCTGGATAGCAGCTTTGATGGTTTCAATTGCACCCAAAGCATTCTTATCATCTGAACCGGATACCTGAAGATTGCCAGCAGCAGTCTTTACACCTAAAGTCGTTGCATCCATAGCCTCAATATTTACAGCAATCTGATTGTTAGATGTAGCATCAGCACCGACATGAAGTTTTAAAGTTAAGGAAGCAGTTTTAGTATCCGCAGATGCTACAAAATCTCCCAAATCAGCTTCATTCACAGCAGTTCTTTCTGCATCACTATACAACTGCTTGTTCGCTTTATATTCGAAACCAGTACCAGATGCTTTTATATAGCTATCTAAACCATTTTGAGATATCGCATTTCCGTCAGCATCATATAACTGAGGTTTACCCGTTACACTGAATGATGTCGGTAATGCAGTAGTAACAGCTGCTTGATTCTGTGCTGTTAATGAAATTTTGGCTCCGGTTGCAGACGCTGTGAAATCACCAGCTGTACCGTCAGTAATTTTATCACCGTTCATTGCAGTTACCAGCTTGCCTGCAATAGCGCTAGCATCATCACCGTCATCTACGTCAACTGTATACTTTTTAGTACCTACAGTAAAATTCATTTTTCCTGCACCAGTAGAGGTTAATCCAGACAAGTCTAATTCATATACTGCTGCAGCTGTTCCAGAACCTGCTGTCTTAGTGGTAATTGCAGTACTTGTAGGATCAGCAGAAATATTAAGCGTCGATGTTCCACCTGTATAAGAAATGGTGCTTGTTTGAGGAGCAGATTTATCTCCTTTCAACAAATAAGTTTCGTTGAATTTTGTAGTCTCGGCTACACGATCAATTTCCGTCACCAACTGATCCACTTCATTCTGAATATATTCTCGATCATCTACAGAATTTGTTCCATTCGCAGCCTTTACTGCCAGTTCATTCATTCTCTGCAGCATATCCTGAACTTCGTTCAGAGCACCTTCAGCAGTCTGTACAGTAGAAATACCGTCCTGTGCGTTAGAAGAAGCCTGTGTCAGACCTCTGATCTGCTTTCTCATCTTCTCACTAATGGACAGGCCTGCTGCATCATCAGCTGCACGGTTAATCTTGTAACCAGAAGACAGTTTCTCGGTGGACTTTGCCTGAGAAGCGGTGGTTAATCCTAACATTCTGTTAGAATTCATTGCTGTTAAGTTGTGTTGTACTACCATAATAATTTACCTCCATGTGTAAAAAATGTTGCAGATACATCCGTTTATCTGCGGTGTGTGGTTAACAGTTACTGCGGCCCTAGGATTCCGCATTGTTAGCAAGCTTTTGTCCCACAATATCTGAAGTTATTTGTTCTGTACGATCACGACGTTGGATTTTTTCTTCTTGGCGGTGCCTTCCGGATTCTTGTAATACTTTGGGATCGTCGCCAGAAGCTCCGGATCATGGATCCGTTTTTCAATGGCCTTGCTTCGTACGATGTTCACATCCTTGGGGGCGTCGATCATGATACGTGTCTGTCCGCCGCTGCTTCCCAGAAATACAATCTTCACATCGTCTCCGATCATCAGAAACTCTTCATCTCTCACCGATAATCTCAGCATAGCCATTCCTCCTTGAAATCGATTATTTCCTTATAATTTGCTGTGTTTTGGAAATACTGATCGTAATGTAACAAACTTGATATTGTGTTACCCTTGTGTTCAGAGTATGATCTCCTGAAAAATTTTATCCCGGTCATCCTGCTCAATGCCAAGATATCGTTTGGTCACTTCATAAGACGAATGATTATAGATGCTGACCAGCATTGCCGGCTGTACGCCCTGCTGCCAGGCATGATATCCGAAGGTTTTGCGAAGGGAATGACAGCAGATCACGCCGGGGATATTGTAATAAGCTGCCACCTTTTTGATGATGCGAAAAGCCTGCACCCGGCTGATAGGTTCGTTTTTATTACTGTGGGGAAAAAGATACTTTTCTGGCTGAATAGGTTTTTGCTCCTTTCGAAGCTGTGCCTGATAATTTTGAAGACAGGCGTGAATATTATGATTGATATAGATGCAGGAGGTCTTTCCCGTCTTCTGCTCAATGATCTCAATATGCTCCTGCCATCTGTTTTGAGAAAAGTTATAAACATCTTCCCACCGCAGAGTAAGCAGATCCGAAATCCTCAGTGCAGTATTCAAGCCCAGGATCACTAACAATTGGTTTCTGGCATTGGGGTGGATTTCCTTATAGTAGTTTTTAAAATTTTCCAGATCCTCCAGGTTACGAATTGGTTGTGCTGTATTCATCTGATTCCTCCTAGAAATTAGTGTAAGCCGCATAAAACCGGCGTTTTTTATATATCTGTGAACTATAACATATACTTTCCGGGGCTGCATTTACTTTGGCAAATGAGGGGGTCAAGTTTTTTCAAAATAGGGGTTAAGTTTTCTGCGAGCGTACCGATATACTATGTGAAAGCAAAAAGGTAACACAATATCAATTGTGTTACCTTTTTGCTTTCACATATGCAGCTATTAATTCAAAAATGGAACCCCGAATCAACTTCGGGGTCCCATTCTAATTTCTAATTCAGATTCAGTTTCTGTCCCACACGGATCTTATGTAAATCCTTGATCTGCGGGTTTTTGGCTTTCAGTTCCGCCAATGTCATATGGTTGCGTCTGGCAATGGCAGACAGGGTATCTCCTGCCTTCACCGCATAATCGCCACTGTTAAAATATACGGTCTCCTTCGGTCGTGCCGCTGTTACCGTTACCATGTAATCACCGCCCTGCTTTAGAGCGAACATGGACTGACCATTCCTGGTCACCGGGAAGGAGCCACAGTATTCCAGTTGTTTCTTCTCGGCATTATAGCGATAAAGATTTGCGTATTTTCCGCTGTTTTCTGCTCCGACATTCACATGAATGTTCACAGCTACCGGGAATGCTCCGGTGTCTTTTACAGACAGCTGTTTTACAGCTTCGGCTTTCTTGGATGCTGCCATGGCTGCCGGGATATTCCGGGCATTGCTGTCCACGGTGAGATCAATGTTCTGTAATGCATTCAGGGCTGTACCTTTCAGATCCTGTCCGCTGATGCTGACTGCCACACCGTTGCCGCTATGAAGTGCCAGTGTCACGTCTGAGCCCTTGATGCTTCCCAGCACTGCGGCAGGGAGTCTGGTCTCTCCGGAGCATACGATGTTCATGTTCACGCTGTTAATATTCGGATTCTGTGTCACTTCCGTGATCTTTGCCTGTACGTTGGAAGTCACGGTGTTCCAGTCTACTGTCTGTGCCGGAGCGGATGTCTCCTTGTCCGCAGAGCTGCTCTCTGCTTCCGGTGCTGTTGCAGGTGCCGGGGTTACAGTCGGCTGCGGGGTAACTATAGGCGCCGGGGTAACTTCTCCGGTCTTGTTCAGGTACATATCGTCCCAGGATCCCCAGGCTCCGGCAGATGCGGTTGCCCGGATTCCTACCGTTACTTTTGTTCCATCCTTAGTGATCTCGATATTCTGTACCTCGGGATTGCTCCAGTTCTTCCAGCCGTTTAATTCACCTTTTTCTGTCTGTGTCTTACCATCTACGGAAACATAGACCTCGTAGCTGTCTGCTTCTCCGTTTCCACCACCCTGAAGATATCCTCCAAATCGATAAATTCCTGCATCCAGCGTAATTGTCTGTGTTACATCATAGGTAAAATCACTGTCATTGTAGAAATGCAGATATCCGTTTCCATCTTTGGAGTCCTTGCCATCCATCAGAACTTTAATACCGGTTCCGCTTAATATCCATGCATTCTCTCCATCTTCAAACCGGGGATTGGTCAGAAGATTCTGCGGATTCACGGTGATCACGCATTTTGTCTGATAGGTCTCTCCTTCCAGAGATACTGTTCCGTTCACAGTATATTTTTCTGCTGAGTTGGTGTTGACTGCGGCAACATCCTGTGCGTTCCAGGTTACGTTTTCTGCTCCGGAAGTGTAATCTGAATAGGTAACTTTTACCGTCTCCGGTAAAGTAAAGGTACTTCCTAATTCTATCTCGATGGCATCTGCATTTTTAACAGTACTGATTTTTTTAGCCGTCTCCGCACCTGTTTTTACATAACTAAATATCTTTAAGGTTTCCAGGGGATGACCAGAGGCATCAAACAATGCCTGATTGTCTATTGCGGATCCGCCGTACCATTTTCCGGCATCCTCGGCATCATATTCTTTCGCATAGGAAGCTGCCCAGCCGGAACCATATTTTTCCCAGGCTGCCTTATTTTCTGCCAACACATTCGCAGCATTCTCTGCGTTTTCATCGTATACCTTTACAGGGATCCATGCAGGCTCCCAATAGAATACGCCGATACCTTTGTCCATTTCTGCGACGGCATTGATCACCTCACGCAGTTCCTTCGCCTGTCCGTAGATGCTGAAATCATAATCCATGCCTGCATCGTTACTGCCTTCGCGGACGGTGTTTGCATGACCGTCACTGTCCTCTAAGCCGGTCGCCCAGGAGGTCTCCGCTACCATGACCTCTTTTCCGTATTTTTCTGTAATCGCATTTAACTGGTTCTTAAGGTTATCCAGGGTTCCATGCCAGTAAGGATAATAAGAAGAGGCGAATACATCATACTCCACACCAGCATCGGCCAATGCTTTAGCGTAAGTCATATAATTCTGTTTCTCAGGATTTGCGAAATGCACTACTGCCTTGATTTCTTTGTTCCGATCCTGCTCCACCTGTTGGATTGCTTCACATCCGGCGCGGAAAATTGCTGTGGTATTAGCATTCTCCAGACCGCTCTCTCCGGCGATTCCATTGTTGGTCTCATTACCGACCTGTACCATCCCCACATCGACACCGGCAGCCAGTAAGGTATTCAGGCTATTCATCGTATAAGCTTTTACTGCTGCTGTCTTTTGTTCTATGGTCATGTCTTTCCATGCCTTCGGTGCCTGCTGCTTGGCAGGATCTGCCCAGAAATCGGAATAATGGAAATCGATCAGGACGCGCATTCCTGCATCTGTAGCCAGCTTACCCATATCTACCGCTTTCTCCAGGTCATTATTGCCACCGCCGTAGCCGTTACCGGATGCATCGTAAGGGTCGTTCCATACACGGATACGCACGTAGTTAATACCGCTGTCTTTCAGCAGCTTGAAAAATCCGGCATCATCCAGTTCATATCCTGCAAAATTATAATATTTTACACCGCTGTCCTTCAGAACTCTGTAGGATGAGATATCCACACCGCCGATGAAATCACTCGGCAGTCTGTTTACCTTTTCTACATTGATTCCGGCTTGTACCACAGTAGAGCTTTTTAATTCTTCTTTCGCTTTTTTCAGATTCGTGATCTTCTCTTCAATCTCTGTGACAGTTGTGGAAGTATAATCGCCACCCAGTGCCTGCAGGAAGTCCTCGCCTTCTGTCAGTGTTTCCTGCAGAGTTTTCCAACTGTCAGCAGTATAATCTGTCTCTTTTAATGCTTTATATTCCGTGATCAGACTCTGTAATTCTTCTGCTTTTGCTTTCTTTGCAGCCTGAATTTCATCATCACTTACTTTCGTCACCAGGATGTCATCTATCTTCAGATAACCGCCTGCTGCAATATCAAGAAGAATAGTAATGGTAAGCTTCGTACCTGCCTCCACGGTTAATGCATCGGTCTCTGCAGGAGTATACACATTCCAGCCTCCTGCAGTCAGATCCGCCGATACTTTTCTATCTCCGGCTGTGAGGCTGATGGTTCCGGTCACGTTCTCTCCGGCTGTCAGGAAAGATGCTTTATAATTTCCTGCTTCTGATGCTGTCACCGTGGTGGTGGCTGTCATATTCTGCGCTGTTAGCGAGTAGTAGTTCCAGACAGTTGTAGTATTATTACCGGCTCCGGTATCTGCCTTGGAGGTAGCACTGCTGTCTACACTCCAGGTCTGTGACCAGTCAGACATATCTGCCGGATTGGTTCCTTCCTCAAAAGTCTTGGAATACAGAATATTGCTCTCCGGTGCCGGAGTATTTGGAACTTCCGGCGTAGCTGTTGGCTCCGGGGATTCTGTCACTTCCGGTGCCGGAGTCTCTTCTGCTGAATCCAAAGCATTCTTCGTCAGTGTCAGTGTATCTATGTAAATCCATGCATCTTTTTTACTTGTAATCTGGAATCCGACCTTATAGTTGCTGACAGCTTCTGCCACCGTAAATTCATCTGTGAACATCGCGTATTCTTTCGTCAGTTGTGTCGATTTCTCCGACACATTCCAACTGCCGTCTTTTGTTGCATGGTACAGAGCAATCGTGCCGTCACTTCCACTGCCATCTTTAATGTATCCCGTTACAGTATAGCTTCCGGCTTCCAGCGAACCGATTTCCTGATACATGCAGACAGTTCCATCTGCTTTATCAAAATCAATCTCCAGTCCACAGCTGCCTGCCTGCTTGGCCCAAATAGAATATTTTACCTGACTTGTGCAATCCCAGGTATTTCCTTCAAAATACCATTTTTGATTCGCCCAAAAATTTGCAGCATCCGTGCTGTCTCCCATTTCATCATCGCCCATATCACCGTCCATAAACAGATTCGTCTCCTCTGCCTTTACCCGGGTCAACGGTCCGAATTCACTTAAGCTTCCTGCTATCAAAGCCGTTGCACATAAAAATGCCAGACTTCTCTTCCAGTCTCTTTTCTTCATAATGCACCTTCCCTTTCTTCTTTCCGACCGGTGCCCCGCACCGTCCGGACTGCTATATCCCACTCAGCATCCTCCCTGTGGTGCGCAACTCATTTGTGCAACCGTTTGCTCAGCTATGTTTGGATTATACCATGTGCATTTTGTATTTTAAATTGACAATAATTCTAATATTCATGAACTGTTTTTGTGCATTTCATCCAACTAAATCTCAATTATCCCTTGTTTTTATCTTCTGTGTAGTTTTCTAACGTAAAAAGAGATGCGCGCAATTTGTTGCGCGTATCTCTTTTTGTGTGCTTTTGATTCAGGGATTGCACCGTTTGCAGGGAACATATCCCATATTGATGACCTCTTCTCTGCTGCCGGTGTAGATCTGTTTGTTTTTCTCTTTCATATCATCCACACTGGAGCATGTGGGATAGTGGAATTTCATGGTGTTGGTATTCAGCACATAGGTGGTTTGCCGGGATTCCTGCGGTGCCGACGATTCCGGTGAGGTCTGCACCGTGGTATCGGTCTCAGGCTGTGGTGCCGGTTTCTCTACCGTGACAGACGCTGCTGTGCTTTGGTATGTTCCGCTGCCCTCCGCCCAGTTATCACCGGTGGCATAGTCAATACCGATCCCCGGCTGCACATTGTAGGCAAATACACAGAAGCTGATTCCCTCTCCGGCATCTTCCACGGAATAGGCTTCCATGAGGACGCCGTCTGCCAACAGGTTATCCCCGTCAAATATGGGAGTGACGCGGTACAGAACATGGTTCCCTGTATTTTTGACATAATCGCAGACTTTCGTCTCAAAAGGGAGCATTCCCTGCACGTTGAGATATCTGGTTCCTGTGATCAGGTTCTGCGGGTTGGCGTTTTCCGCCGCCAGCATGTAGGCGATCAGGTGGCAACGATTGTATAGGTATTTTCCGTCCACGTTATCGTATTTCACCAGATGCCAGCCGGTAGGCTTCACAGCTCCGATCTCCCCTCTCGGTTCTGTCGGCATCAGATCCTGTCCCACGTTGGCATATGCCACGCCACAGCGCCCCAGGCTGTCCAGCTCGCTGTATATCTCGAAGGACTGTGTGGTCAGATCCGCTTCTGTGAAATAAGGTTTGTTGCCATTGACTTCTGTATAAGGCGTGCCGGAGTATGCCGGAATCTCCCGGAGGGAAAATGCTGACGTGCCCTCTCCTGTCGGAACATCTGTTGCAGTTGTGACCTGCTGCGATTCTTGTGTATCCGAAGAGTATTCCTGTGGCTGTCCGGATTCGGGTTCCGATGCTGTGGTCTCCGATACCTCCAGCAATTCGGAGGGAATCGTCGCCGGCTGCTCTATCGCATAGGTATTGTCCTGCGGCGTGACGGTACTTTCCGCACAGCCGGTGAATGTCAATAGCAGTGCCAGCCATAATGACAATTGTGTTATCAAACGTTTCTGAGGTCTGTTGTGTTTCATTTTCATAGCTTGTCAATTACTCCCTTGTAAAACTCTTTGGAAATTATACCACATTTTTCATCTGATCTCTTCTTTTCATTGACAATTTATTCAAAAAACAGTATGCTGAAAATATCTGAAAAACACTTCAAATAATATGCCAATCATCTAAAAATTTAGGCTTATTATTTGAGGTGTTTTTTTCTGCTTATTGACACACGTATTTACACGTATTATAATTTAAGAAAGGATATCTATGAAAACAAATGAACTGCTAAAACTATTAAAGAAAAATGGAGATTCTTATGTCTAAATATGTTTATCCTGCTATTTTTACTTCTGAACCAGATGGAGGTTATTCTGTATATTTTCCCGATATGGAAGGTTGTTATACTTGCGGCGACACACTGGCTGATGCTCTGTTTATGGCTGAAGATGCCCTAGCGCTTATTCTCTATGGATATGAAAAGGACCAACGCCCCATTCCACAGCCTTCCAAAATGTCAGACATCAAAGTTACTGCGGATTCCTTTTTAAGTATGGTTGCATGTGATACCCTGGAATATCGCAAACGTTTTAATAACAAAGCTGTAAAAAAAACATTGACCATTCCCGAATGGCTGAATGAAACTGCTGTTGCAATGAATATTAACTTTTCACAAGTATTGCAGGATGCTCTTTTGCAGCGAATCAGTCCTCAATAGTGCACACACGAAAAATCACCACCACCCGTCTAACGGGTGGTTTGCTCTGAGGCTATAAGCCTCTGTTACCGGCCAGCGCCTAAAGACG
>ENA-USUK01001389-USUK01001389.1-human-gut-metagenome-genome-assembly--contig:-NODE-1389-length-18484-cov-8.640246_pt1 | contig 18484 bp, 16 predicted proteins | sample MGYA00250062_ERZ773400 | MGnify/ENA primary metagenome ERZ773400 (study PRJEB29103, sample SAMN06111961) | human gut metagenome | biome: human gut; feature: ankylosing spondylitis patient; material... | reverse complement strand
GTGGAAACCCTTATTGGGCTTGCAAAGGGATTGGGGATTCCAGCGGGAACATTGTCGGCGCGATGGAGAAAGCGTTGGAAAATCCCGATACGTGGCTTGAGGAGCACGAGTGGAAAAGGATCTGAGGGGGCGTGAAGAGCGGCGTTGGAGATACGCTGGCAAAGGCGTTTTTTGGGGGGATACAATGAGAAAAGGGAACCTACTTTCGTAGGTTCCCTTGGGGTAATTCTCTTTTATGTGCTGGTCGGGATGAAAGGATTTGAACCTTCGACCCCTTGAACCCCATTCAAGTGCGCTCCCAGACTGCGCTACATCCCGGCACGCAGATGGAGATACCTTTCTCATGCCCCGCTGTCAACAAATTTTCGCGGGAAAAACGATCTTTTTTGTACGCAGTGATGTTTTGGCATTCATTTCGGCAACCTGGGATTGTCCCGCAGTATCGCCTCTGTTCCTACAGGTGGGCGTCGTACCAGTCACCCGCAAGGCGCAAGCCCTGACGGACATCGTATTCGGGCTCATAGCCCAGCAGTGTGCGCGCACGGGTGATGTCCGCCAGAGAATGGCGTACGTCTCCCGCCCGGAAATCACGGTAGGCCGGTTTGGCTTCCGCCGCTTCGGGCTTGTGGCGGACGACCTCGTCACGGATAAGCCCGAAAAGCTCGTTGAGCGTGGTCCGCTGGCCGAAGGCCACATTGTAGACGAGGTCCCGGGCGTCTTCCGCAGCATAGGATGCCAGCAGGTTCGCCTGCACCACATTGTCGATATAGCAGAAATCACGGGACGTTTCGCCGTCCCCGTTGACGTATACGGTATCTCCCTTCGTCAGGGCGGCGAACCATTGAGGTATTACCGCCGCATACGCGCCGTACGGGTCCTGACGCTGGCCGAACACGTTGAAGTAGCGCAGGCCGATGGTCTTGAAGCCATAGCTGCGCGCGAAAACCTCGGCGTAGAGCTCGTTCACGTACTTGGTCACGGCGTAGGGCGAGAGGGGCTTGCCGATGCGGTCTTCCTGTTTGGGCAGGTTGGGCTCGTCGCCGTAGGTGGAGCTCGAAGCCGCATAGACGAAACTCTTCACCCCGCAATCGCGGGCCGCGACGAGCATGTTGAGGAACCCGTCAATGTTGCAGCCGTTGGTCATGATCGGGTTTTCGATGGAGCGGGGCACAGAGCCGAGTGCCGCTTCGTGCAGGACGTGCTCGACGCCCTGGCAGGCCTGAAGGCAGGTTTCGACGTCGCGGATGTCTCCTTCTATGAAACGGAACCGCTCCCATTGCTCCGGGGTGACCAGTTCTCGTACCATTTCCAGATTGTGCTGATACCCGGTGAGGAAGTTGTCGAGGCCCACGACGCGCTGCCCGTGTGACAGCAACGTCTGCAACAGGTTGGAACCTATGAAGCCCGCCACGCCGGTGACGAGCCATGTGCTCGGTTCTTGTTCGATACGCTGAAGAAGTTCGGTGTAGTTGGACATCAATGGCGCCAAAGACAAGGGTTCGGGGGATGACCCCCTGAAGCCGGAAGTGTAGACGCGCCGCCCTCCACTGTAAAGTATGGTCCTCCGCCGGTATTTTGTCTTTTAGGGCACTCCGTGATAGGCTTCCTACGTTCATGGTTTCTTTTGAGAGGTTTCATTTCCTTTTTGCCCACTCTATGAGGACGGCTGTGAGTACGTATCAAACTTTTTCCACTGACGAGAAACCGCTTTCCATCTTGGATGTACGGGATGCCAAAAACCGGCGGAAGCTGGCTATGGTCACCGCGTACGATACGCCGTCGGCCCGTATTGTGGATCGGGCCGGGGTCGATATGGTGCTGGTGGGCGATTCCCTCGGTATGGTCATGCTCGGGCGCAAAGACACCCTGTCGGTCACCTTGGACGAAATGATCCATCATTGCCGCGCGGTTGTGCAGGGAATACATCACGCCCTCGTCGTTGCGGACATGCCGTTTATGACGTATGAACCCGGGCCTGATACAGCGCTTTCCAACGCGGCGCGCCTTGTCCGGGAAAGCGGCGTCAGGGCCGTAAAGCTCGAAGGCGCTTTCCTGCCTCAGATCCGCGCGCTGGTGGGCGCGGGCATACCCGTCATGGGGCATATCGGCCTGACGCCTCAGCGGTCCGCGCAGCTTGGCGGCTTCAAGGTGCAGGGCAAGCGCGCCGAAGCAGCACGGCAGTTGCTTGATGAGGCGGCGGCGCTCGAAGACGCCGGGTGTTTCGCCATTGTGCTTGAGGCCATTCCCGCGCCTCTCGCGGCGGCGATTACGGCCCGGGTTTCCGTTCCCACCATCGGCATAGGGGCGGGGGCCGGCTGCGACGGTCAGGTGCTCGTCCTGCATGACATGCTCGGGCTGTACAGCGAGTTTACGCCGCGTTTCGTCAAGCGGTATGCGGAACTGGGTACCCTGATGGAGCAGGCCGTGCGGGATTATGCCGAAGAGGTCCGCAGCGGGGCGTTCCCCACTCCGGCTCACAGCTTCAGTATGGATGAGGAAGAGCGCGCCCGGTTGGAAGATCGGCTGCGCGAAACCGAGTAACAGTTTTCTCCCTGTTATGGAGATGGAAAAGACGATGCAGATCATTCATTCTCCGGAAGCGTTGCATTCCGTGTGTGCCGAGTGGCGGCGTCAGGGGCTGAAAACGGCCCTTGTGCCCACGATGGGGTATTACCACGCCGGGCACGCCAGCCTGATTTCCTATGCCCGTTCGGTGGCCGACAAGGTGATCGTCAGCCTTTTCGTCAATCCGACGCAATTCGGCCCCAACGAGGATCTGGAAGCGTACCCGCGCGATTTTGAGAAAGACTCCGCGCTGGTCCGCGAGCTGGGCGGGGACGTACTCTATGCCCCCGAGCCGGAAAACATGTACGCGCCCGATCACGCCACATGGGTGGAAGTGCCCGCACTTGCCAACACCTTGTGCGGCCTCAGCCGCCCCATCCACTTCCGGGGCGTGTGTACGGTGGTCTTGAAACTGTTCATGCTGGCCCAGCCCAGCCTTGCCGTATTCGGCGAGAAGGATTGGCAGCAGCTCGCCATCATCAAGAAAATGGTTTCCGATCTGAATGTGCCTGTGGAAGTCGTCGGGCGGCCCATCGTGCGTGAAGCCGACGGGCTGGCCCTCAGCTCCCGCAATGTTTACCTGACGCCCGAAGAGCGCGCCCAAGCCCCGCAGATCCGCAAGTCGCTCGAAATGGCCGCCGGTCTCGCCGCCGGGGGGGAACGCGACGCCGCCAGAATCATTGAGGCCGTCCGTGGCTATCTGGCCGGAAGGATTCCCCAGGCTGTAATCAAATACGTTCTCGTATCCGATTTCCTGTCCCCTTGCCGTAGCAAATTCCGAAAGCTGCCGAATCACCGATTTTCCCGACAGCATGTCTTTATATTTCTGAACTAACATACTAATCTCCTTTCCGCAGACGATTCCTTTCGTCGGAGGAATCGCAAATCAAATTTCAAATTTGATTCTGCGCTGTTTATTTGATCTCTATAAACTTATCTCCGAACCTTTCCGTGGACAGACAGATACTGTTTCTTCCACAGCTTTTGGCCTTATAGAGAAGATCATCCGCTCTTGATGTGAAATCCCATTCCTTGTTATTGCCCACCGGAATCCGCACAAATACTCCCTAGCTTACCGATACATAGTTGCTGCAATTACTGCATTCATGGGGAAGTTTCAATTTGCGGACCTTCCTCAAAATATCTTCCGCCACTCTTCGTATCTTCTCCACCGTCATTCCTGTATAGAGGATCATAAATTCATCCCCACCGTATCTGGCACAGAAAATCTTACCCGGAACCTGCTGTTTCCGCAGAACTCCGGCAATCGCTTTCAGGCACTGATCTCCGGCCAGATGTCCGTAATGATCGTTGTATTCCTTGAAGAAATCAATATCCATGAGTTCTACTCCCATGAGCTCATGTTCCTCATAGGCATGTTCAAAACTGCTCGTAAAGTGTTCATGTAAAAAGGTCCGGTTTGCCAGTCCCGTCAGCTCATCATGCATAGCCAGACTTTCCAGCTCCCGGTTGGAAGCTTTCATGTTCGTCCAGTCCAACGTAACGTTTTTCAGCCGGTTCTGCAATTCTATGACATTGATCAGCGCTTCTCTGTTTTCCAGTTGGTATTTCTCATAAATATCAAAATACTGGCGGGTATAATCTATGTATTCCCAGGTGAGACCCTTCTTCTGCAGAAGTTCACTCTTGAAAGGATACAGATCCAGGAAAATATTATAATGCTCTTCGATATGCTTTTCATCAATGATCCGGATCAATTCTTCCAGATATTTTCCATCAGGCAGGATTGCCAGGATTCCCGCCAGGATCACCAGTTCATCCATGATCTCTTCAAAAACATCCCGGTCTGACAATTGCTCCAGAAGATCTGCTGCAAGCTTTAAAGCCTCTTCCTCATGCCCTTGTAATAATTCGCAGGAAATACGATACATTTCTAATGTTATTTTCGAATAATAGCTTTCCGGTGCCTCTCTGATGATCTGTTCTATTTGATTCCAAAGCCGTAAAGCCTCTTCCATTTCTCCCATATACATGTGACAGCAGCCACATTCGATCATACAGTTGATCCTGTTATAATTCAGCTGATATGTTTTCTCTGACTTACTATAGGAGTCGATTGCTGTACGGTAATGCTGTATCGCCTCCTGCCGCAGGCGCATCCTGACCAGGGTATAGGCAATATTACTCTCCGCCATGCCCTGGATATAATAAAAATGGTATTTTTCTGCATATTGAAGGCAGTTATAATAGGAACTTAAGGCCACCATCCGGTTATTCTTCCGATCGGACACCGCTCCCATCATATTATAGGTTCTGGCCAGCAGTTCATACATCTGCTCATTTTTCAGATAACCGATACTCTCTGTCAGACATTGCAAGGTGTTTTCATACTGGTCGTTCTGCCAATAATATTCTGCAAGATAATAAAGCCCCAGGCCGGCCAGCTTCTGTGAGCCGGTGTCTGCTGCATATTCCATCACTTTCTGACAGGTCTCGTTGTCCGGAAATTTACCGTTTTCCCGGTTTTGGATGGTTTCCTCTATGAAATTTTGAACGGTCTGTGGTAAACCCTTTAAATCCATGCCGGTTCCTTTCCGGAATCCCCAAGCTGTCATTGATCGTCCCCTGTCAGAGGCCATCATAAACAGCCATGGTATTCTAAATATTTATCATACCACAGTACTTTGTCACTTTACAAGATTGCTCCGCCAAAAATACACGTCACCCGTAAAAAATTAAGGTTTTATTTAGATTTCATCCTCTGCCCATGCAAGAGCACATTTCACTGCACGATGCCAGCCTTTCAATAATTGCCGGCGTCTTTCCTCCTCCATCTGCGGTGCAAAGGATGCTCCGATCTGCCAGTTCTCACGGATCTCATCACGATTCTTCCAATAGCCTACCGCAAGTCCTGCCAGATAAGCCGCTCCCAGAGCAGTCGTCTCGATACATGCCGGACGGCGTACCTGGGTGTTGACGATATCCGCCTGGAACTGCATAAGGAAATCATTGGCACTGGCACCACCGTCTACTTTCAGGCTCTTTAAATCAATGCCGCTGTCCTTCTCCATGGCTTCCAGCACATCTGCCGTCTGGTATGCAATAGATTCCAGCGTGGCTCGGATGAAATGTTCCTTGGTACAGCCTCTGGTAATGCCGACGATGGTTCCTCTGGCATACTGGTCCCAGTAAGGAGCTCCCATGCCCGCAAATGCCGGAACAATATAGACCCCTGCGGTATCCGGCACATGCTCCGCATACTCCTGGGACTGTGCAGAGGTCTTGAGCATACGCATACTGTCACGAAGCCACTGGATCCCGGCACCGGCTACGAACACGCTGCCCTCCAGGGCATATTCTACGTTTTTGCTTGTGCTAGCAGCAATAGTGGTCAACAGACCCGACTGGGAGGTAATGGCTTCGTGTCCGGTGTTCATTAATAAGAAGCAGCCGGTTCCGTAAGTGTTTTTCACTTCTCCCTGCTCAAAGCAGCACTGTCCGAACAGCGCCGCCTGTTGGTCTCCCGCTGCACCGGCGATAGGAATCTCGCCGCCCAGAACGGCTGCATCGGTTCTGCCGTAGATCTCGCTGGAACAGCACACCTTCGGCAGCAGACTCTCCGGGATGTTGAAACGCTTCAGGATTTCCTGATCCCAGCAGAGGTTATGAATATCGAAAAGCATGGTTCGGGAAGCATTGGTATAATCCGTCACATGTACGGCACCCTTGGTCAGATTCCAGATCAGCCAAGTATCCACCGTACCGAAGAGAAGCTCGCCTCTCTCCGCACGCTCTCTGGCTCCTGGAACATTATTCAGGATCCAGGCGATCTTCGATGCACTGAAGTAGGCATCGGGAATCAGTCCGGTCTTCTCCCGGATGATTTTGTCAAAACCGTCTTTTTTCAATTCCTCGATCATATCGGAGGTCCGGCGGCACTGCCATACAATGGCATTGTATACCGGTTCCCCGGTATTTTTATCCCAGAGAATCGTAGTCTCACGCTGATTCGTGATGCCGATGGCCTCGATCTGGTCATCGGTGATACCCAGCACCGCCATACTTTCAATGGCCACTCCCAGCTGGGAGGACCAGATTTCCATAGGGTTATGCTCTACCCAGCCTGGCTGGGGATAGATCTGTGTGAATTCTTTTTGTGCCATGGAACAGATATTTCCCTGTTTATCAAACAGGATACAGCGGGAACTCGTGGTTCCCTGATCCAGTGCCATGATGTATGTCTTTTTCTGTGTGTTATGTGTATCTCCCATTGTGTTATGTAACCTCCCGTTGTTCGTTCCAGGCTCTGCCCATAGCATATCCCAATCGTGTCATTGGAATATATTGTGTCCATTGCCCCAAATATGCTCTATTCTCAATAGTTCTGTCCTCTGTCACCCACGAAACGACCGGGTTGCCACTATATTGACACCCGTGTCAGCTACGTTTTCCACAATGACATCTCCTACATGAATGGGTGCAGCCGCAGTGACATCTGCCAGGGCTTTCATGCAGTCATCGATCCTGCCTTTGGGAATATCGGAAGCCGTCTTCACGGATACTACTGTGTCTGGATACCCTTCCACACGCACGGTGGAGGTGACGATCCGGGTAGGATTCGTGACTTCTTTTTCTCCGTAAGCCGCCCCTCTGGGGCACCGGTTGCCGGTCACTGTGACACTATTGTCACCTTCTATGGTCACAGTCAGAGCACACCCCACCGGGCAGCAGATACAGGTCAGTTCTCTTTGTGTTGTGTTCTTCTCTGCCATCGTCTCACCCTCTTTTCTGCCGAATATATTCTACAGCGTAGTTTCCCGCCTTTTCCGCTTCTGTGGATACATGGTCTACCAGTTCATGGACGTGGAGCACATTGCCGCAGGCGAAGACGCCGGGGATACTGCACTCCAGATTCTCTCCCACTACCGGTCCTCCGGTCTTGCCGTCCATATCCGCTCCTAAGCCCCTGGTCAGTTCGTTCTCCGGGATCAGCCCACAGGATAACAACAGAGTATCGCAGGGAACATCCCACTCGGATCCGGGGATGGGTTTTCCATTATCGTCCACTTTTGTCAGGGTCACTCCCTCTACACGGTCTCTGCCGTGGATCTTTGCTACCGTAGTATTCAGATACAGTGGAATATTAAAATCATCCAGGCACTGTACGATATTACGCTTCAGGCCGCCACTCTGGGGACGAAGCTCCGCCACGCACTGCACCTTGGCGCCTTCTAACACCATACGTCTCGCCATGATGAGTCCGATATCACCGGAACCCAGGATGACTACATTCTTACCCGGCATACGCCCGCGGATGTTTACATAATACTGCGCAGTTCCGGCGCTGTAGATGCCTGCCGGTCTGCTGCCGGGGATATTCAGTGCTCCCCGGGAACGTTCTCTGCATCCCATAGCCAGGATCACGGTCTCCGTCTCGATTTCCAGCAGCCCGTCCTCTTTGTTCATGGCAGTGACTTTTTTACGTCCGTCAGGAAGCAGAGAAATATTGGTTACCATGGTGTTCAGCAGATAGGGGATCTGCGCTTCTTCTGCCATATCGATATAACGTTCCGCATATTCCGGTCCGGTCAGCTCCTCTTTAAAAGTATGCAGTCCGAAACCGTTGTGGATACACTGGTTCAGAATGCCTCCCAGTTCTCTGTCACGCTCTAAGATCAGCACTTTTTCACAGCCGGCCTTTCTCGCAGACAGCGCTGCCGCCAGTCCCGCAGGACCTCCTCCGATGATGACGATGTCTTCTGTGCGTTTACTCATGGAGTGCCTCCTTTCCGACAGGCGCCTGTGTCCTCTTCCATGTTCCGCCCTCTCCGGGTGCGGTGTCTTTATTTTTACCGGTCAGAATCTCTGAGCCGGTTCCTTCCTTAGTGATCTGTGCCGGATCGAGATGCAGTTCTCTCGACAGGATTTCCAACGTCTTCGGGGAACAGAAGCCCGCCTGACATCTGCCCATACCGGCTCTGGTACGGCGTTTGACACCATCCAGTGTCGTTGCTCCTACTGGGCGGTGAATCGCTTCCAGAATCTCTCCTTCCGTCACCAGCTCGCAGCGGCAGATCACATTGGCAAACGCAGGATTTTCCCGGATCAGTGCTTCTCTCTCCTCTTCCGTGGCAAGTGCCATGCTGGGAATGCCTTTTCTGCTGTCAATAAAATCCGTCTTACGTTCTGCGGGATAAATATTATTAACAATCCGTGCCACATACTCGCCAATAGCCGGTGCACTGGTGAGTCCCGGAGATTCAATACCTGCCACATCAATAAAGCCGGGATGTCCTTCTGCCTCGCCAATGAGAAAATCCGATTTTTCCGCAGGTTCTTCATGTACCAGATGAGCTCGCAGTCCGGCAAAAGAAGTGATCGTCTGTCTGCCGTCCAGGGCATCCACGCTGTTGCTTCCCAGGTGCAGGACCTTCGCCAGTCCCTCTGCCGTGGTGTCCACATCCTGCTTATCCGGAATATCCTCCGCTGTCGGACCTACCAGCAGATTGCCATGGACAGTAGGAGTTACAAGGATACCTTTACCCATTTTAGAGGGCTGTTGGAAAATAGTGGAATTTACCAGATCGCCACAATTTTTGTCCATCAGACGATACTCACCTCTCCTAGGTACGATGCGGATCTTCTCTTCGCAGATCATATTGTGGATTTCATCCGCATAGACACCTGCCGCATTGATGACGATGGGTGCCACGAATATCTCACCATCCACCTGCACCTGATACATCCGTCCTTCCTTCGCAGGTGGGTTCTCGGTCCATACCGGTCTCTGTTCCACGATAGCTGTCACCTTGTGGTCACGATAGAACTCTACGCCGTTTTCCGCCGCATTTTCTGCCAGCGCAATATTCAGTCCGAAGGGACAGACGATACCACCGGTGGGGGCATACAGGGCTCCTACGATGTCACGGGACACCGCCGGCTCCATTGCCCAGACTTCCTCCGGGGACAAAAGCTTCAATTCTTTTACCCCGTTCTCCATGCCTCGCTGATACAGTTCTTCCAGACCGGACATGGCATCTTCTTCAAAGCATAACACCAGGGATCCGTTCCTGTGGAACGGGAAGTCCAGCTTCTTCGACAGTTCCTCCATCATTTCATTGCCCCGGACGTTTAACTGTGCCTTGAGAGTCCCCGGTACTGCATCATACCCCGCATGCACGATACCGCTGTTGGCTTTGGAAGTACCTTCGCAGACATCACTTTTCGCCTCCAGTACAGCGATCCTTAGCTTTCCCTTCGCCAGTTCCCTGGCAATGGCGCAGCCACTGACTCCGGCGCCGATAATGATCACATCATAATCCTTCATAACCTCGCCCTGCCTTTCCTATATTTACATTTATATTCGAATGTCCACCTTTACCTTCTGAATATCCGTTTTCTCTTTCTGAATGTCCATTTTTTAATTATTGAAAATGTTTCCTTGATATTTATTTTACCATATCCCACGGGAAAACACGACTGAAAACCAGCAACACTCTGTGTAAAATGTAGTCGAAAAAACCGGACAGCGATTGCTCACCATCCGGTCTCTTATTATTGTTCTATTTTTCTTCTATAATCGCATATCCCATACTCCCAAGCTTTCCGGCTTCATAGGATTCACTAAAAAGCACGCTGCCCTTTTCCAAATACTCCCGCAGATCAATCGTTGTACTGCCATTATTGAGACAGACTGTAATCTTGTGATCTCCCCAGGTTCTCTGATAGATATATCCTCCGTCATGATCCATATATCGCAGAGTGTAATCTCCATAGGTCAGCTCCTCATGTTCTTTACGAATAGCAATCAGCCGGGAAAAGAAATCATCCTCTCCATCCTGCACCTTTTCCCAGGGCATGGGCCCCCGCAGTGTTGTCTCGCTACTGCCGTCCATTCCCAGTTCATCCCCATAGAATACGCAGGGAATTCCGGGAGAGGTAAACAGGAACACCTCTGCCAGCCGGAATCTTCGCAGGTCTCCCTCGCAGTACGACAGGAACCGGTTGACATCATGGCTGTCTAACAGGTTTAACTGCCCACGCAGCGTTCCGGTACGATATCGCAGTAGCATCTTCACGATACGATCATGAAATTCCTCTGCGGAAATTTTCCGAAGGGCAAAGAAATCACGACAGTTCTTCCCAATCGTCTCATCCTGTTGACTGACGAATATTATCCGCGACTGGAAGTTATATTCGGCGGTCATGACAACTTCCGTGAGCCGTTGGTAATCGATGCAGACGAGTTTATCGCAGTAAAAGGTTTCAAAGCCAAAGGCAAGCGATTGACTACCTACACGCTGGAAACTATCAACGAATTAGAGCCTACCCGTCAGCCGGAAGTCCCGCAAACCCCTGAGAGCAACGACGAGGAAGAAGTTGAAATACTGGACCCGGATCACGGGAAAAGCGAAAGTGACATATTGGACGAACTGACAGGACAAATGAAATTGTTCTCTGATAATAATGACAGCAAGGAACATGAAACTACCTAAAGCGGTAATGCCGGTTCTCTGTACGGTTCTGCTGCTATGCTGCAACGCCATACGGGCGCAGCTTCCTGTAAAGGCGGAAGGATTGGAACAAAGCCGCCTCGTAACCCGTGCTACCATGTATGGCGTAGGTGTCACGAATGTATTCGACACCTATCTGTCCCCCCAGGAATATACCGGAATAGATTTCCGCGTTTCCCGCGAAAGCATGCGCATGACCAGATGGATGGACGGTAAGCTGTCTTTGCAGAGTTTCTTTCAGGCCGATTTAGGTTATACCCATAACAAAGTGGATAATAACAACACATTCTCCGCATTAGCGAATTGGAATTATGGTCTGCACTATAACTTCCCTGTCACGAGTAACTTCAAGTTGCTCGCCGGCGGCCTTGCCGACCTGAACGGCGGTTTTGTCTACAACCTGCGTAATACCAACAATCCGGCATCGGCACGCGCTTACATCAATCTGGACGCATCGGGTATGGCCATTTGGGACTTACGCATCAAAAACTATCCGCTTACATTACGTTATCAGGTCAACCTGCCCTTAATGGGAGTGATGTTCTCGCCGCATTACGGCCAGTCCTATTATGAAATCTTCTCATTAGGAAACAGTAGCGGAGTGGTCAAATTTACTTCACTGCACAACCAGCCTTCATTACGGCAGATGCTTACGGCAGACTTCCCGATAGGACGCGCCAAAATGCGTTTTGCCTATATATGGGACGCTCAGCAATCCAAAGTAAACGATATAAAAACACATACCTACTCACACGTATTCATGGTAGGCTTTGTAAAGGAGCTGTATTTATTGAAGAATAAGAAGAAGAGGTGATAGAGTAACAAGGCGGTAAAGTGATAGAGTGATAAGGTGATAAACGGTGAATGATAAGATGACGGGATTTCTTAAAAAGATAATGGTTCTGACGGTTGTACTTCCTTTGCTGAGCGGTTGCATCCGCGAAGAAGAAGTCACCAATTCTCCACAGGGGAACTTCGAAGCCTTATGGAAGATTATCGACGAACAGTATTGTTTCTTGGAATACAAGCAAATCGACTGGGATGCCATCCATGCCAAATACAGCAAGCTTATTACCAACACTATGAGCAGTGAAGGGTTGTTTGAAGTACTGGGAAACATGCTGAATGAGCTGCAAGACGGACACGTAAACTTAGCTTCCGCCCACAATGTATCGTATTATGACGCATGGTATCAGGACTATCCGCGTAACTTCCGCGAAGATATTGTAGAAGACACCTATCTGGGTAAAGCCAGTACCGACTACCGTACCGCCGCAGGCGTCAAGTATAAAATATTCGAAGACAACATCGGCTATATGCGTTACGAAAGCTTCTCCTCGGGAATAGGCAATGGAAATCTGGATGAGATACTCTCCTATCTCGCCGTATGCAACGGACTTATCATTGACGTACGCAGTAATGGCGGTGGCAACGTAACCAACTCCACACGCATTGCCGCCCGTTTCACCAACGAAAAAGTACTGACCGGATACATCCGCCATAAAACCGGCAAGGGACACAATGATTTCTCCGAACCCTACCCCATAGAATTAGAACCCAGTAACAGCATACGCTGGCAAAAGAAAGTAGTAGTCCTCACCAACCGCCGCTCATACAGTGCAACCAACGATTTTGTCAACCAGATGAGCTGCCTGCCCAATGTCACCATCATAGGTGACAAAACCGGTGGCGGTTCCGGTATGCCCTTTACTTCCGAACTTCCTAACGGGTGGACAGTGCGTTTTTCCGCCAGTCCGCATTTCAGTGTCGACATGGAACAGATAGAATGGGGAATAGACCCCGACATTAAAATCGATATGGATGAAACGGATGAAGCAAAGCATATAGACACTATCATCGAAAAAGCCCGGGCTTTCCTCAAAGGCGAATGGACTCCGGAATGAAATGAATAACTTTCTTTACGCTTTTGCTTGCATAACCAAGAAAACTTCTTATCTTTGCACCGCTTAACGGAAAATCCCTTGCGGGTGTGGCGTAATTGGCAGCCGCGCCAGACTTAGGATCTGGTGCCGTGAGGCGTGTAGGTTCGAGTCCTATCACCCGCACAGTTTATTTTATTAAAAGACAAACAACAAAGAAAGAAGATGTATTACCATACATCTTCTTTTTTCTTTCCCCTTTCCTCACGGATTGTGTTAAAAACCGGAGATATATAAAGGTCTGAAATCTTTTTTGCATCCCGATTGTTTCAGAGGAAACAATCAAGTTAGTTATCCACTAAAAATTTATGCAATGAAGAAAAAACCTAAACTTCCTATGAAGAGAGCCTTTTGGCTGAAAAATCTATTTCTGATAGCATGTCTGCTCCTCGCAGCAACTCCCGGTTTCTCTCAGAACAAGACAGTGACCGGTACGGTGACCGATGCTACAGGAGAACCGCTCATCGGAGCGTCCGTACTGCAACAAGGTACTTCCAACGGTGTCATTACGGACATTGACGGAAAGTATTCCATTCAGGTGCCACCCGAAGCCACTTTGGAATTTTCCTATGTAGGCATGGTGAAGCAGGCCGTCAAAGTGGGCAACCGGAGTATTGTCGACGTGCAGATGCACGATGATTCGCAGATGCTTGCCGAGACAGTCGTCATCGGGTACGGTAGCGCCAAGAAACGCGACCTTACCGGTTCCATCACCAATATCAAAGGGGATGAAATCGCCAACAAGCCCGTGGTCAACCCGGTAGCCGCCCTGCAAGGAAAGATAGCCGGCGTACAGGTCATCAACTCCGGTAAAGCCGGTGCAGACCCGGAAATACGTGTGCGCGGCACAAACTCTATCAACGGCTACAAACCGCTGTATGTAGTAGACGGCCTGTTCAATGACAACATCAACTTCCTCAATCCGCAGGACATCGAGTCCATGGAAATCCTGAAAGACCCGTCATCCCTCGCCATCTTCGGTGTACGAGGCGCCAACGGTGTCATCATCATTACCACCAAGAAGGCCAAAGAAGGGCAGACACGTGTCAACATCAACGGTTCGTTCGGTTTCAAGACCGTAACAAACAAGATTGCGATGGTCGATGCGGCCGGTTTCAAGGAGCTCTATAACGAACAGCTAAGAAACGAAGGCAATCCCGAATTCGATTTCACCCCCTGGACGGGCAATACCAGCTGGCAGGATGAAATCTTCCAGACCGGATTCATCACCAACAACAACGTCAGCATCACGGGCGCTTCCGCCAAGCACAGCTTCTATCTCGGAGCCGGTTACGCCTACGAGCAAGGCAATATCAAGCACGAGAAATACAGCAAAGTCACGCTGAATGTAAGCAACGATTATAAAGTTACGGACAACTTCAAAGTCGGCTTCCAGTTTAACGGCGCACGCATACTGCCTGCCGATACCAAGAGTGTGGCAACAGCCCTCCGTGCCGCTCCGGTAGCTCCCGTATACAATGCGGAATACGGCCTGTACACCACCCTGCCCGGTTTTCAGAAAGCGCAGATGAACAACCCGATGGTCGATGTAGGCTTGAAAGCCAATACCACCCGTGCGGAGAACTATCGCGCGTCGGGCAACGTATACGGTCAATGGGACTTCCTGAAAAACTTCCAGTTAAAAGTGATGTACTCCATGGACTACGCTTCCAACAGCAGCCGCACCTACACTCCTATCATCACCGTATTCGACAGCAGCGTGGAAGGTAACGTCGTGACCCTCGGCAACGGAAAGACCGGAGTGAAACAGTCCAAGGAAACCGAAGCCAAAGTACAAAGCGACTACCTGCTGACCTACACCAATACCTGGGGCGACCACAGCCTGACCGCCACCGCCGGCTTCACCACCTATTACAACAAGCTGGAGATGCTGGGCGGAGAGCGTACGCAGGGCGTAGGTCTGGTTATCCCCGACAATCCCGACAAGTGGTACATCAGCATCGGCGATGCGGCAACAGCCACCAACGAAAGCAAGCAATGGGAGCGCAGCACCGTATCCATGCTGGGACGTGTGCTCTATAACTACAAAGGCAGATACCTGTTCAACGGTTCGTTCCGTCGTGACGGTTCTTCCGCATTCTCCTACACCGGCAACCAATGGCAGAATTTCTACTCCGTCGGTGCAGGCTGGCTGATGTCCGAAGAGGAATTTATGAAAGACATCACCTGGCTGGATATGTTGAAACTGAAAGGTTCATGGGGTACGCTCGGTAATCAGAATCTGGATAAGGCCTATCCTGCCGAGCCGTTGCTCACCAATGCCTACTCTGCCGTATTCGGCAAGCCGTCCGCCATCTATCCGGGCTACCAACTGTCCTACCTGCCCAATCCCAATCTCCGTTGGGAGAAAGTGGAAGCCTGGGAAGTAGGCGCAGAAGCCAACTTCTTCCGCAACCGCCTGCACTTCGAGGGTGTATATTACAAGAAAACCACCAAAGACCTGCTGGCAGAAGTGCCGGGCATCTCCGGTACGGTTCCGGGCATCGGCAATCTCGGTTCCATAGAGAACAAAGGTGTGGAGCTCGCCATCAACTGGCGTGACCAAATCGGCGACTGGGGATATAACGTAGGCGCCAACCTCACTACAATCAAGAACAAGGTATTGAGCCTCGTACAAGACGGTTACTCAATCATCGCCGGCGACAAGAGCCAAAGCTATACGATGGCCGGTTATCCTATCGGTTACTTCTACGGTTACAAGGTGGAAGGCGTGTACCAGACAGACGAAGAAATCGCCCGGTCTCCCAAGAACACCCTGGCCACCGTTACACCGGGTGACCTGAAGTTCAAGGATGTGAACGGTGACGGTGAAATCACCACTGCCGACCGTACCATGATAGGCGACCCTACTCCCGATGTCACTTACGGCATCACTCTCGGTGTCAACTATAAAAACTGGGAACTCGGCATCGACATGATGGGACAAGGCGGCAACCAGATATTCCGCACATGGGACAATTACAACTGGAGCCAGTTCAACTTCATGGAACAACGCATGGACCGTTGGCACGGACCGGGTACAAGCAATACCCAGCCCCTGCTGAATACGAAGCATACCATCAACAATATGAATTCCGAGTACTACATCGAAGACGGCAGCTTTTTCCGCATCCGCAACGTACAGTTGGCGTATAACTTCGACAAGACCCTGATATCCAGAATCGGCATGCAGGCCTTGAAACTCTATGTCAACATCCAGAACCTGAAAACCTGGAAGCACAACACCGGCTACACTCCCGAACTGGGTGGCACGGCCATTGCTTTCGGTGTAGACGACGGCAGCTATCCGATGCCGGCCATTTACACATTCGGCTTCAATCTGACATTCTGACCGGCATAGTGCCGGAACAAAGTTCCCCTGAGGAATAACAGTACTTTATTAAATCTATAATAGGAAAATTATGAAACTAAAGAATAAGATATTAACCCTGATAGCAGGCACACTCACCACCTTTGCCCTGACATCCTGTAACGACTTCCTCGACCGTGACCCACTGGGACAGTTCACCGAAGACGATGCCCCCAACGCCCTTATCGGCGGAAAGATGTACAACGTATACTACCTGATGCGCAGCTATAACATCACTGCCGGCATACCCGCTTTCATGATACACATGGTACGCAGCGAGGATTCCGAAAAAGGAAGCGATGCCGGCGACGGCGCCGACCAGGCAGATATGTGGGATGATTTCCAGTACACAGCCTCCAACGGCACGCTGAGCGCCTATTGGGGACAGAATTATAAAATCATCTACCAGTGCAACGAAATCCTCGACGACCTGGAGAACAGCGGAAACAAGGATGATTTGGAGAATGTACGTACCAAAGGCGAAGCCCTGTTCTTCCGCGCCTACTGCTACTTCAACCTTGTACGTGCCTGGGGGGAAGTGCCGCTGGTAACATTCAAAGTGAAAGAGGCATCCGACGCCAACGTGCCCAAAGCTGCTGTGAACGAGATATACGAACAGATAGACAAGGACCTGACCGAAGCCGAAAAATGCCTGCCGCTGACATGGACTTCCGAATACACCGGACGCATCACCTGGGGAGCTGTCCGCTCACTGCACGCCCGTACCTACATGATGCGCAACGACTGGGACAATATGTACGACGCTTCCACCGAAGTCATCAAGTCCGGCCTCTACAACCTGAACACGCCCGTAGATAAAGTCTTCACCGTTGAGGGCGAGAACTGCGGCGAAAGCGTGTTCGAATTGCAATGCGAATCGACCGACGCGCTGAAAAACAGTGATGTCATCGGAAGTCAGTTCTGCCAGGTACAAGGCGTGCGCGGCGCAGGCGATTGGGACCTCGGTTGGGGCTGGCATATGGGTACTACGCTGTTAGGCGGGGCATTCGAGCCCGGTGACCCCCGCAAAGATGCCACCCTGCTTTATTTCCGCCGGAGCATCAGCGACCCTGTCACTCCGGAAAATACCAACAAGCCTTACGGTGAATCCCCCGTATCCACCGCTATGGGGGCTTACTTCAACAAAAAGGCGTATACCGAACCCGAACTGCGTAAGAAATATACCAAAGACGGTTTTTGGGTAAACATCCGCATTATCCGCTACCCGGACGTATTGCTGATGGCTGCCGAAGCCGCCAACGAGAAAGGTATTTCGGGCGAGGCCATCGACTATCTGGAACAGGTTCGCGCCCATGCACGCGGTACGGACAGCAGCATACTTCCCAAAGTTACGTCTACCGACCAAAATACACTGCGTGATGCCATTCGTCACGAACGCCGTGTAGAGTTGGCATTGGAACCCGACCGTTTCTATGACCTCGTACGCTGGGGAATTGCCAAAGAAGTGTTGCAAGCCGCCGGAAAGAACTACCAGGATAAGAACGCCTTGCTGCCATTGCCACAAGACGAGATTGACAAATCGAACGGGGTGCTGGTACAGAATCCTAATTATTAAATGTAATTAGTAATTAGTGATTAGAGGTTAGTGATTAGTGATTAATGATTAGTGGTTTATGATTAGTGATTTATGATTTATGATTTATGATTTATGATTAATAATTAATGGTTAGTGATTAGAAATTAATGATTAATAATTTATGATTAGTCATTAATCATTAGAGGTTAGTGATTAATGATTAGCACCATACAGCATGATAACGCACCTAAGGCTGAAAGCCTTTTATCTCCAAGCCCGGGGTAACACCCCGGGTATAAAAAGCCCTCTGTGTCTTGCGCCCTGTAAGGGCAAAAGATTCATACACAAGGATTTTGCCCTTACAGGGCGCAATGTTAATCATCTGCAATATCCCGGGGCGTTGCCCCGGGCTTGGAAATAAAAGCCTTTCAGGCTTTAACTTAGAAAGACCAATATTCATTATCCAGCTTAAAAAGCATATATAAAAACATATGCAAAAAGCATATATAAAAGCATATGCAAAAGCGTATATAAAAGCATATACAAAAACGTATGTAAAAGCATATTAAAAGACATACGCAAAGAAATATATGTAAAG
>ENA-USUK01001388-USUK01001388.1-human-gut-metagenome-genome-assembly--contig:-NODE-1388-length-18488-cov-14.722177_pt1 | contig 18488 bp, 17 predicted proteins | sample MGYA00250062_ERZ773400 | MGnify/ENA primary metagenome ERZ773400 (study PRJEB29103, sample SAMN06111961) | human gut metagenome | biome: human gut; feature: ankylosing spondylitis patient; material... | reverse complement strand
CCAATTAACAACCGTCAGGGAATTGTAATTGATGGTGAAGGTTCAAAGGTTATTTGCAAAGACTAATTTGAAAATTCCAGTTTGCCGCACTCGCTCACAAAAAGAATTTAGCGCAACATGCTCCAATAAGAAAACCAGAGTTGTTTGGCAGGTCTGCCTTGCAACTCTGGTTTTCGTTTTTTTGTGAGATAATGAGTTACTTGTGCTCGCTCAGCCAGCGCAGAGCAAACCAGCTGTAGGCCGCGCTGCCCTCATAGAGGATGCTGTCATCGAACTTGACCTTCGGGTGGTGCTGGCCGTAGGCGTAGCCCTCCTTGGCGTTGCCCGCGGACAGGAACATGCTGACGGTGGGCACCTCGTGGCTGACGAAGGCGAAGTCCTCGCTGCCGCCGCCCGGCTTGCCGCCTGTGAGCTTGGACATATCCATTGCGCCCTGGCCCACAAGCTCGGTCATATAGGTCATTGCGTTTCCGGCGAGGGCGTGGTCCACCACCATGCAGGGGCAGTAGTCGCTGAAGCCGACCTCGGCGGTGCAGCGGTAGGCCGCCGCCACGCCCTGTGCGATCTCGGTCATCCGCTTGTGGATCAGCTCACCGACCTTATTTTCGGGGTCGATGGTGCGGATGGTGCCCCACATCTCTGCCGTGTCGGGGATGACGTTGGAGGCAGCACCTGCCTGGAAGCGGCCGGTCGTGAAGACGCCAAAGCTGTGCGGGTCCATCTCCCGGCTGTTGATCTCCTGCAGCGCGATGTGGATGTGCGCCGCCGCCGTGACGGGGTCGATGCAGGCTTCGGGCATGGAGCCGTGGCCGCCCTTGCCATGGACGGTGATGTGGTACTGCTCGCAGCTGGCCATCGTGATGCCGCCGCCCGGCACCAGCACCATGCCGGAGGGCAGAGGCATACCAGCCAACACATGGAACATGACCGCCGCATCCACCTTCGGGTTTTCCAGCAGGCCGTTGGCGATCATATCCGGGGAGCCCTGAAAGATCTCCTCCGCAGGCTGGAACTCCAGCTTGACGGTACCTTCCAGCTCCTCTTCGTGGGCTTTGAGCAGCTTGGCCGCACCCAGCATCATGGCCGTGTGCATGTCGTGGCCGCAGCCGTGCATCCGGCCGGGCACCTCAGAGGCAAAGTCCACGCCGGACTCCTCCTGAATGGGCAGAGCGTCCATGTCGCCGCGCAGCAGAATGGTCTTGCCCGGCTTTTTGCCGCCCGCCAGCACAAGGATGCCCGCCTTGCCGCAGTCCTGCGGGGTGTAACCCATCTCGGTGAGTGCCTGCTTGACCAGCGCTCTGGTCTTGGGCAGGTCAAAGCCTACCTCCGGGTGCCGGTGCAGGGTGCGCCGCCAGTTTTGCAGCTGGGGTTCCAGCACGGCGGCTTCTGCCATCAGTTCCTTCGGGTCCATCATTTCAAATCAGCTCCCTTTTTTATCTTGTGTGCACAGCCTGTTGAATGGAATGTTCCACAAAGCTGTTCAGGCTCATGTTGTGTGCCGCAGCAAAGATCACGGCCTGCTTGTGCAGCTCCGGCGAGATGCGGACATTGAAGCTGCCCTTATACGCCCGCTCCGGTTCCTTGTGGGTCTCTTCGCACAGAGTCAGGTAATCATCGACGGCATTGTGGAAATCGCAGACCAGCTCCGCCGCCGTGGTCCCCTCATAGGAGAGCAGCGCACGGATGCCCATGACTTTTCCGTAAAAGAGGCCGTCTTCTTCCGAGAATTCCACGCTTCCCACATAGCCTTTGTATTCCATCGTGTTATTCATAGAAGTCCCTCCTGTTCCAAAATCTGGATGAGCTGCTTCACCTGATATTCCAGCAGCTCTTTTCTGGGGTGGGGTCGGTGCATCATGATGGGCGGATGTTCCTCAGATACGAACATGATCCGGGACCCGCTGGTCCGGCCTTTGTTGGAGCGCTCATAGGCGAAATACCGCAGCAGGCTTTCCGCATCATCAAATGTGAATGTCTTCGGTTTCGATTTCAGGCGTTCGATCAGCTTTTCCTTCTGACCCATTGTACATTCACTCCCTGCTTATAGTATACCACGATCGGAGAGAAATGCAACTAAAAGCAGTTGCATTCTTCTACAGATCACTGCTCCCCGCCGTCGGAACCATTGGGGTGGTACTGGGCGCAGGTACACTTCTTCCATTTAAGGCCGCTGCCGCAGGGGCAGGGGTCGTTGCGGCCGATCTTGATGACGCGGATGGGCTGGCCCTTGGGGGCACCCTTGGCACCGGGTGCGCCGTTGCCGGGCACGAAGCCCTCACCGGTGGGCTTGGCCACCTGCTCCCGCTTAGGGGCCGCAGTGCCCGCACCGCGCACCTCGATGGTCAGCAGCATCTTGATGCTGGACTCGCGGATGGAATCGACCATCTGGTCGAACATGTCAAAGCCCTCGATGCGGTACTCAACGACGGGGTCTTTCTGGCCGTAGCCGCGCAGTGCGATGCCCTGACGCAGCTGGTCCATGTTGTCAATATGGTCCATCCACTGGCGGTCTACACACTTGAGCAGGCAGATGCGTTCCAGCTCCCGCATCAGCTGCGGGCCGTAGCGCTGTTCCTTGTCGTTCAGGATGTCCATCCCGCGGTCGTACAGCAGATCAGCGATGCCCTGGACCGAGAGGCTGTCGTAATCCGCGACGGTATAGTGGAAGTCGGCGTCGGTCGTCAGCCAGCCCTGATAGTGGCGGCGGAGCGCACCAAAGTCCCACTCGTCCTTGACGTCACCGGCCAGGAACTGCTTGCAGCTGGAATCAATATTCTCCCGCAGCATGTTGTGCATCTCGGTGCTGATGTCCTCACCGTCGAGCACCTTGCGGCGCTGGCCGTAGATGATCTCGCGCTGCTGGTTCATGACATCGTCGTACTTCAGCACGTTCTTGCGGATCTCAAAGTTCCGGCCTTCCAGCTTCTTCTGGGCGCTTTCGAGGGTGCTGGTGATCATGCGGTTCTCGATGGGGGTGTCCTCGTCCAGCTTGAGGGTATCCATCAGACTGGAAACGCGGTCGCCGCCGAACAGGCGCATCAGGTCATCTTCCAGGCTCAGGTAGAAGCGGGATGCACCGGGGTCGCCCTGACGGCCGGCACGGCCGCGCAGCTGGTTGTCGATGCGGCGGCTCTCGTGGCGCTCGGTGCCGATGATGAACAGGCCGCCCGCCTTGCGCACCTCGTCCGCTTCGGCTTCGATGGCGGGCTTGTACTGGGCGTACAGCTCCTCGAACCGTCTGCGGGCCGCGAGGATGTTCTCATCGGTGGTGTCGCCGTGGCCGTCAGCCTCAGTCAGCAGCAGTTCCACGGCGTTCGGGTCGGCATCTTCGGGCTTTTCGGGGTTGAGCAGGTTCTCGCAGAAGTGCTCCTTGCGCATCTGGGCCTTGGCCATGAACTCTGCGTTGCCGCCCAGCATGATATCGGTGCCGCGGCCTGCCATGTTGGTGGCGATGGTGATGGCACCCTTCTTACCGGCCTGCGCCACGATCTCGGCCTCGCGCTCGTGGTTCTTTGCGTTCAGCACGTTGAAATCGCGGGTGTGTTTTTGCAGCATCTTCGCCAGCGTCTCGCTCTTTTCCACACTGACGGTGCCCACCAGAACGGGCTGGCCGTTTTTGTGGCACTCCATCACCTGCTCGATGACGGCGCGGTATTTGCCGTTGACGGTCTTGTAGACCGCATCGGGATAATCCTTGCGGATGTTGGGGCGGTTGGTGGGCACGGTCACGATGTTCAGGCCGTAGATCTCGGTGAACTCGGTGGCCTCGGTCTTGGCCGTACCGGTCATACCGGCCAGCTTCTTGTACATGCGGAAATAGTTCTGGAAGGTGATGGTCGCCAGCGTCTTGCTCTCGGCGGCGATCTTCACGCCCTCCTTGGCCTCGATGGCCTGATGCAGGCCCTCGTTGTAGCGGCGGCCGATCATCAGGCGGCCCGTGAACTCATCGACGATGATGACTTCGCCGTTCTTGACCACATAGTCGATGTCCTTTTTCATGACACCGTAGGCCTTGATGGCCTGGTCGATGTGGTGGGCCAGCGTCATGTTCTCGGCAGCGGCCAGGTTCTCGATCTTGAAGTATTCCTCGGCCTTTTTGATGCCTCTGGCGGTCAGGGTGCAGGTCTTGTGCTTTTCGTCCACAACGTAATCGCCGTCGGTCTGCTCGTCGGTCTCCACCTTGTCTTCCAGCTCGACCACCACGCTCTTGCGCAGGGTGCGGACGAAGCGGTCCACCTGCGTGTACAGGCTGGACGAATCCTCGCCGCGGCCGGAGATGATGAGCGGAGTGCGGGCTTCATCGATGAGGATGGAGTCCACCTCATCGACGATGGCGTAGGTGTGGCCGCGCTGGACCATGTTGTCCTTATAGGTCACCATGTTGTCGCGCAGGTAGTCGAAGCCGAACTCGTTGTTGGTACCGTAGGTAATATCGGCATTGTAGGCACGGCGGCGGCTGTCGCCGTCGATTCCCTGCACGATGAGGCCGACGGACAGGCCCAGCCAGCGGTAGAGCTTGCCCATCCACTCGCTGTCGCGCTTGGCCAGATAGTCGTTGACGGTGACGATGTGGACGCCTTCGCCGGTCAGGGCGTTCAGGTAGGCGGGCAGGGTGGCCACAAGGGTCTTGCCTTCACCGGTCTGCATCTCAGCGATGGCACCGCGATGCAGGGCGATGCCGCCGGTGACCTGCACCGGGAAGTGCTTCATGCCCAGCACACGCCAGGCGGCCTCGCGGCAGACGGCAAAGGCATCGGGCAGGATATCGTCCAGCGTCTCGCCGCCGGCCAGACGCGCCTTCAGTGCGGGGGTCTGGGCCTGCAGGTCGGCATCGGACAGTGCCTGGTATTTGGGTTCCAGGGCCAGCACCTTTTTGGTGATCGGGTTGATCTTTTTCAGCTCCCGGTCCGAGAAGGTACCGAAGATCTTTTCAGCTAGGGACATTCTTACACCTCATCTATTGAAATCTGGGCGGAGACCGCCCGGCAGGGGGAGTTCATCATACAGTTATATGATACACCAAAGCAGAAAACCCGTCAAACCCACAGGCCTCGTTTTGGGCCATTTTCCAATGAATTTTCTGTAAAATCAACAAAAAGGCCGCTGAAAACTCCCTTCGTCATCGCTGGCGCGATGCCACCCCCCCTCAACGAGGGAGGTTCTCACAGCGTTCCGGCACGTCAAGGCTCCCTCTTGGAGGGAGCTGACACGGCGAAGCCGTGACGGAAGGAGTATCCAGCAGCCTTTTATTACAATAGCACAGCCCCCGAATGCGGCAGGCCGTCGGCCCAGAGGGAGCGCAGGCGCTGGGGCAGCGCGTAGAAGTTGCCGCCCGTGTACACCCATGCCCCGACGGTGCAGAGCGCGGCCAGCACGGCCAGCACCAGCAGAACCACCAGCACCCGCCGGGCGCGGCGGGGCCTGCGGGCAGGCGGGGCCGCTTCCGGCTGGGCCGTTCGGGCGGCCTTGCGGGCGGGCAGAAAGCCGGTGCCTGCGGCCTGCGGCAGGTCGCAGGCTGCGCGGCGGATCATGTCCAGCAGCCAGAGGGCAGGCCTGTCCGCCAGCGGGACCGTGCGCAGCCAGCAGCCTTTTTTGCAGCTGAGCACCAGTACGCAGTCCCCTTCCCGCTCGGCGCACCCGGCGGCAAGGTCACAGCCCACCACCCGGCGGGCCGCCTGCGCTTTTGCCAGCGCACGGCGCACCGGGTCGGCGGTGTCGGCGGGCAGGTGCGCCGCCGCCTGCTGCTCGATCTTTGTACCGGTCTTGGGGTGAGCATAACTCAGCGCCCCGAAGTCAAAGACCCGTTCCGCCCCGGCGATGGTCTCCAGCCGGGCCTCCAGAAGGGTCCCGGCGGCAGCATCCGAACAGATGAGGAGTCGGTCGTGCCGTTCCAGTTCCTGCACGGCGGCCTCGGCCAGCGTGGTCTCCCCGGCCCCGTACAGGTCGGCGGAAAACTTCTCCCGCAGCGCCTGCGCGGCCTTTTTCAGGCCCGCCGGGTTCTGGGCCGAAAGCGCCACCAGAGTCTCCGCACCCCGGCTCTTCCAGCGGGCCTCCGCCTTCCACTGGGGCGAAAACCCGCCCGCTGCCTCTTTCACGGCGGCGTCCGGCACTCCGAACAGCCGCAGCACACATTCGGCCTTCTTCTCTTCTGTCAATGCTGCTCACCCCTGCGTGTTATTCGCTCAAGAATGCCGCGTCCAGCGCATCGAGCACGGCCGTGTCGTGCTGCTGGGCTGCGGTCAGGGGCTTTGTGCCTGCGGGGGTCCTGCCCTGCGCCAGACGCAGCACCAGTTCCAGTGCAGCCTGCGCAGCGCGGGCGCGGACCAGTGCGCGGTCCGGGCGGGAGACGAAGAGCTTCTTCACATACACGGTCTTGCCGCGGGCCGCACCCAGATAGACGGTGCCCACCGGGCGGACGGCATCGCCGCCGGTAGGGCCTGCTACGCCGGTCACGCTGACGGCGATGTCCGAGCCGGACGCCTTCGCCGCGCCCAGCGCCATCTGCGCGGCCACCGGGGCCGACACCACATTGTATCGTGCGATGACGTCCGGGTCCACGCCGACGAGCTTCGCCTTCGCCTGCTCCCAATAGGTCACAAAGCCGTAGCCGAACACCTCGCTGGAGCCTGACACTGCGGTGATGCGCTCTGCGATCATGCCGCCGGTGCAGCTCTCGGCAGTGGAGACGGTGAGTCCCTTTTCCTTCAGGGTGCGCACCACCGTCTCTTCCAGCCCGGCCACATCCTCATCATACACCGCATCGCCCAGCAGATCGTAGAACTTCCTGGCGTATGCGCGGCACATTTTTTCGCCGTCCTCGTCGGAGGCGGCACGGGCCGTGATGCGGATCTCGCATTCGCCGGTCTTGCAGTAGATGGCGGCGGTGGGGTTGGCATGATCCAGCAGGTCCCGCACCTGATATTCCAGATTGCTCTCGCCGCCCAGCACCCGCAGGGTGATGGAGTGCAGGGTGCAGTTCTGGCGTTCCAGCAGCAGCGGGCGGATGCTCTCCGTCCACATCGCCTTCATCTCACTGGGGACGCCCGGCATCAGAACGGCGCAGCGGCCGTCCTGCTCGAACCAGGCGCCGGGGGCGGTGCCGTGGTGGTTGACGATCTTCCGCCCGTGCACGGGCACCATGGCCTGCTTGCGGTTGTTGGGGGTCGTCTCGCGGCCGGAGCGGGCAAAGTAGCGGGTGATCTTCGCCCACTCTTCTTCGTCAAAGGCCAGCGTATCGCCGTAGCAGGCCGCCACCGTCTCCTTGGTCAGGTCGTCTGCCGTGGGGCCTAAGCCTCCGGTGAAGACCAGCAGGTCACACCGGGCCCTGGCCTCGTTGACAAAGTCCGCCAGACGGCCCTGGTTGTCGCCGATGGTGCTCTCCCGCTGCACGGTGATGCCCAGGTCGGCCAGTTCCCGGCTCAGATACTGGGCGTTGGTATTCAGGATGTTGCCGAGCAGCAGCTCGGTGCCCACACTGATGATCTCTGCGGTCATGCGGCATCACCCCTCAAACTCGATCTCGTCGGTGATCCGGATGCGGATGCGCTCGGTGTTCTCTGCCGCTTCGGCTTCCAGTGCAGCCAGACCCGGCATGGCGGCTTCGGCGGTCAGGATCTCGTCCAGCTCCGGGCGGATCTTCGGGTGCGGCGGAGTGAAGATGGTGCAGCAGTCCTCATAGGGCAGGATGCTGGTCTCAAACGTGCCGATGTGGCGGGAGGTCTCGATGATCTCGGTCTTGTCCATGCCGATGAGGGGGCGGAGGATGGGCAGGTCCTGGGCCGCATCGGTGCATTGCAGCGCCTTGACGGTCTGGCTGGCCACCTGCGCCAGGCTCTCGCCGGTGATGAGGGCCTCGCTGCCCTGCTTTTGGGCGATGCTGTTGGCGATGCGCATCATGCTGCGGCGCATCAGCACCGTGAACAGCACATCGGGGGCGTTGTCCCGGATGTACTCCTGCGGCCGGGTGTAGGGCACCACGAAGAGGTTGGTGCTGCCGGTGTAGGGCGTGATCTTCTGGGCCAGTGCCTTAACTTTGAGTTTTGCACGCTCCGAAGTATACGGAGGGGACGCAAAATGGATGTGGTCCAGCGCCAGACCGCGCTTTGCCATCCGGTACGCAGCCACCGGGCTGTCGATGCCGCCGGAGAGCATGTTCAGGGCGCGGCCGGAAGTCCCCACGGGCAGACCGCCCTCGCCGGGGATCTTCGGGCCGTGGATGTAGGCACCATAATCGCGGATCTCCACGATGACCTTGAACTGCGGGTTGCGGACATCCACCTTGAGGTAGTTGTGTTTGCCCAGCAGATACGCGCCCAACTCCCGCATCAGTTCGGGGCTGGTCATGGGGTAGGTCTTATCCGAGCGGCGGGCCTCTACCTTGAAGGTCCTGATGCCGTGCAGGCTGCCGCCGAGATAGTCCTCAGCGGTCTGGCAGATGGTGTCAAAGTCCTTCTCGCAGACCACCGCGCGGCTCAGTGCGGCCAGACCAAAGACGGTGCGCACCCGGTCGAAGGCGAGGTCCATGTCGATGTCCTCTTCCTCCGGCTCCATATAAAAGGTAGACTGGGTGCAGTAGACCTTGAATCTGCCCACGGTCTTGAGCCGGTACCGCAGGATCTTCATCATGGCCGACTCGAACTGGTTGCGGTTGAGGCCCTTCAGGGACATCTCGCCCTGATAGCCCATAATGATCTCTCTCATATATTATCTCCTTATTCTCTGCAAATGCTTCATGCCATCCTCAAAGCGGTTCAGGAAGGCATCCACATCTTCGGGGGTGTTGTCTGCACAGAAGGACACTCGGATGGCCGTGTCGATGGCCAGCGGGCTGCAGCCCATGGCCGCCAGCGTATGGCTGGGCTGGCCCCGCCCGCAGGCACTGGCCGACGAGACATAGATCTGCTCCTCCGCCAGAAACGCCAGCATCGTCTCGCTCTTGATGCAGTTCTCGCTGAAGTTCAGTACCTCCGGCACGGCGCTGTCCGGGCTGTTGATCTCCACTTCGGGGAAGGCTTTCAGCCCCTCGCGCAGCTGCTGGTTCAAGGCGCGGACGGCGGCGTCCCGGCTCTTCATGTTCTTCGAAAGGCGGCTGACCGCAGCGGCCAGCCCCACCGCGTAGGGCAGGTTCTCGGTGCCGGGGCGCTTCTCACGCTCCTGCTCGCCGCCAAGGTAGGGCGGCTGGAACGCCTGTGCCAGACTGTCGCTGAGGTAGAGCGCCCCCACGCCCTTGGGCGCGTGGATCTTGTGGCCGCTCACCGCCAGCGTGTCGATGTTGGCCAGCTTGATGGGGACCCGCATCCACGCCTGCACCGCGTCCACATGGACGAGGGTGCGGCTGTTCTTCCGCTTGACCTCGGCGGCCAGACGCTCGACCTCGTTCCGGGTGCCGATTTCGTTGTTGACCATCATGCAGGCCACAAGGATGGTATTCCTGTCCACATGCGACAGCATCTCGTCGATGTCCAGCGTACCGTCCGGGCGGGGGGCCACGACCGTGACGTCATAGCCCATCGCGGCCAGACGTTCCAGCGGCTTTTGCACACTGGGGTGTTCAAAACCGGACACCACGATGCCCTTGCCAAACTTCCGGGTCAGCGCCGCGCCAAGCAGGGCCATGTTGTTGCCCTCGCTGCCGCAGGAGGTGAAGTACAGCTCCCGCGATTTGCAGCCCAGGCTCCGGGCCACCACGGCGCGGGCCGCGTTCAGGGCTTCTTCGCTCCGGGCACCGGGGGCGTACAGGGACGACGGATTCGCCCAGTGCTCCCGCATGGCCCTGTCGATGACATCCGCCACGTCCGGGGCCACGATGGTGGTGGCGGCGTTGTCCAGATAATGCAATTTAGGATTTTGCAGCATACGATTCGATTCCTGCTTTCTTTGCTTGCCGTCGGCAGAGCGTTCTGCCCTGAACCGATGTTTTCTCATAATAAACCAGAATAATTATAGCACAAACCCTGCCCTAACGCAAAGGATTTGCGGCATGGCTTGCGCCGCGGCCTGCCGTGCTGTATAATGAAGAAAATGAGCTACAGAAAGCAGGGTGTTTTATGGCCGATTATCAGGAATACCGCCGCCGTATCCTCCGCAAGCGCTGGTTCCGGACCTTCTCCGTTGCAGGGCTGCTCTTCCTGCTGGTGCTGGTGGGCGTCGTGGGTACACTGTGGAAACGGCTCCACCGGGAGCAGTCCCCCGCCGCCGTGCAGGGGCCGACCATCTTCCAGCAGGAGCTGCAGGGCAGCGAGTGGAACACCGTCAACTACACGCCCGCCCGGCGGCTGGCGGTACAGCTCAGCGCCGACGGCACCACCGCCATGGATTTCCGTCTGGCCGCACTGGCCGAAAGCCCGGCCGTGGACCGCAGCTATTTCAACGACGCCTGTTTTCTGGGCGACAGCCTGACGCAGGGGATGCAGATCTACAGCACCGGCCTGCCGGAAGCCTCCTTCTGCGCCTATAAAGGCATCGGCCCCAACGCCGTGGTCAACAGCACCACCTGCACCCGCCGGGACGGCGTCCAGGAGATCCCGATGGAGGTCCTGACGGCCCAGCAGCCAAAGGTGCTCTACATCCTGCTCGGCACCAACGTGCTCAACCGGGACGGCGATTATTCCAGCTTCCTCACCTACTACCGCCTCATGCTGGACATGATCGCACAGGCCCTGCCCAATACGCAGATCTACGTCCAGTCCATCACGCCGGTGCGGCCGGAAGTCCGGGCCTCTCACCCTGGCCTCTACAAAGAGCGCTTGTGCGAGATCAACGACGAGCTTTCCGCCATCGCGCTCGAAAAAGGCTGCGCCTTCCTCAACCTGTGGGAGGCCCTGGCCGACGAGAACGGCGACCTGAAGGCCGAATATGCCCAGAACGACGGCTACCATGTCAAGCCCGAAGGCTACACCGCCTGGGTCGATTACCTCTGCACCCACACCATCAATCCCGGCGTGACCTCCGCTGCGGCATGATACGATTAAAAAAAGGAAGGCTCCCCCGGCGGTTGTCGAGGGAGCCTTCCTTTTTGTGCAAAATCAGAACAGCCCTGTGATCTTGCCATCGGCATCGACGTCGATGTTGACGGCGGCGGGCTTCTTGGGCAGGCCGGGCATGGTCATGATGTTGCCGCAAATGACCACCACGAATCCGGCACCGGCAGCAAGGCGGACCTCGCGCACCTCCATCGTGAAGCCGGTGGGCGCAGCCAGGAGCTTGGCGTTATCGCTGAAGCTGTACTGGGTCTTGGCGATGCAGACGGGCAGGTTGCCATAGCCCAGCTCGGTCAGCTCGGCCAGCGTTTTGCTGGCGGCGGCGCTGAAGTTCACGTCGTCGGCACGGTAGATTTTCTTGGCGATGGCCTTCACCTTGTCCTTGAGGGGCATATCCAGCGGGTAGACATACTGGATGGAGCGGTCTTCCAGGATCTCCAGCACCTTCTCGGCCAGTACCTTGCCGCCCTCGCCGCCCTTGGCGAAGACCTCGCTCAGCACGCAGGGCACACCCTGCTCTGCGCAGACCTGCTCCACATACGCCTGCTCTTCGGGGGTGTCGGTCGGGAACGCATTGATGGCGACCACCACCGGCAGGCCGAAGCCGTTCTTCAGGTTGTCGATGTGGCGGACGAGGTTGGCCGCACCGGCCTTGACGGCTTCGAGGTTGGGCTGGTTCAGGTCAGCCTTGGCAACGCCACCATGGCTCTTGAGGGCGCGGACGGTCGCCACCAGCACACAGGCGCTGGGTGCGATGCCCGCATAGCGGCACTTGATATCCAGGAACTTTTCTGCGCCCAGGTCGGCACCGAAACCGGCCTCGGTGATGACATAATCGGCCAGCGAGAGGCTGAGCTTGGTGGCCATGACGCTGTTGCAGCCGTGGGCGATGTTGGCAAAGGGGCCGCCGTGGATGATGGCGGGGTTGTTTTCCAGCGTCTGAACGAGGTTCGGGTCCAGTGCATCCTTCAGCAGGGCGGTCATAGCACCGGCGGCGCCGATCTCGCCCGCCGTGACGGGCTTGCCGTCGTAGGTGTAGGCGCAGACGATCTTGGCCAGCCGCTCCTTCAGGTCGGAGATGCTGGTGGCCAGGCAGAAAATGGCCATGACCTCGCTGGCAACGGTGATATCAAAGCCGTCCTCACGCGGGGTGCCGTTGACCTTGCCGCCCAGGCCATCCACGATGAAGCGGAGCTGGCGGTCGTTCATGTCCATGCAGCGCTTCCAGGTGATGCGGCGGGGGTCGATGTTCAGCGGGTTGCCCTGCTGGATGCTGTTGTCGATCATGGCGGCCAGCAGGTTGTTGGCCGCGCCGATGGCGTGGAGGTCGCCGGTGAAGTGGAGGTTGATGTCCTCCATCGGGACCACCTGTGCATAGCCGCCGCCAGCTGCGCCGCCCTTGACGCCGAACACGGGGCCGAGCGAAGGCTCACGCAGGCAGAGCATGGTCTTTTTGCCCAGCGCGTTCATGGCGTCGGCCAGGCCCACGCTGGTGGTGGTCTTGCCCTCGCCCGCCGGGGTGGGGCTGATGGCCGTGACCAGGACCAGCTTGCCCTGCTTGCCAGCCTTGTGGATGAGGCGGTGGTTGATCTTGGCCTTGTAGCGGCCGTAGGGGATCACATCCTCGTCGGCAAGGCCGAGCGAGGCAGCGATCTCGGCAATGGGCTTCATGCGGGCTTCCTGTGCGATCTCGATATCAGACTTCATGGAACATCCTCCTTCAAAACAAAAAGGGCAGCTTTGCACAGCAATTGCGCAAGGCTGCCCAGACGGTCGGCATTGATATCAAACCCGGTCTCTGCTGCACTGTGGTGCTCCACAACGTTCCGTCAGCAGCAAAAACCTCTTCTGACCGAATGATAACACACCCGGACGCCCTTTGTCAAGGAAAAACTTCCCGCGCCAAAAAAGTGCGGGCGAAGTGCCTCTCTGGCTTGCATCCACCCCCGGATGTGTGATATACTAAAGTGAATCTAAACGATAGGGAGGCTTTCACGATGCCATTTACACCCAAACTGACTTATAAAGGCAAGCCCCTCGTCCGCAAGGACAACGAGCTGTATTACGGCCGTATGACCGACCCTTATGTACTGCGTATGCAGATCTTGAGCACCAAGCCCGTGGGCGGGATGGAGGTGGCCGATAAGGTCCACATCCAGGTGTTCTCCACCAACGACAGCCTCGCTCCCGAAGCCCGCGTATTCCGCCAGACCACCAAGAACGGCCTGTACAACGCGCTGGACATCGGCAGCATCTGGCTCCAGAAAGCAAACGAGAGCCGCTGATCGTTCGGCGGCCGTCAAAAAAGGGCCTGTCTCCCACGGGAGGCAGGCCCTTTTTGCATCGGATTTACTCTTCGGTCACTTCAAAGTCCAGCGGTTTGCCGCAGTTGGGGCAGGTGGGCTCGCCGTCCAGCAGGTCGGCTTCCTCAAACACTGCGGTGGCACCGCAGGCCGGGCAGGTCACCTCGTACTGCACGGGGCCGTCGTCCTCTTCGGGCTCCTCGTCGTCGGCCAGAGCCACCTCAAAGGCGACCTTGCAGCTGGGGCAGATAGCCTCGCCTGCATCCAGGTCGTCCTCGCTGACGTACACGGTCTCGCCGCAGGCCGGGCAGGCCACTTCATAGTAGGGCTCGCTGGCCACATCGGCGTTGTCGTCGTCGGCGTCCTCTGCTTCAGGCTCGTCGTCTTCCTCGTCGGCATCGTCGTCTTCGTAGAGATCGGCTTCGAGGTCTTCCAGCTCCTCGCTCAGGTCGTTGATCTGATCGTAAGCCTGGGTCACATCCTCGTCAATGCCGTCCACGGCCTGCGCCATCTCGCACAGCAGCTCGCTCATGGCCTTGATGACTTTGCCTTCCTTGGTGGTCTCGTCGATGCCGAGACCCTCCACCAAGCCTTTCAGGTATGCAGCCTTTTCCTTCAGTTCCATACGAATGCCTCCTAGTCTATAAAATTTCTAAGCCGGTCAACGGGCTCACCCTCTCCGTCATCGCCGCGCGATGCTGCCTCCCCCGAAGCGGGAGGTTTTAGCAGTCCATGCAACGGACGCGAAGCGGCCTGAGAAGGCAAAGCCGTTTTCCTGAACAAAAAACCGGGCAAACGGTCGCCCGCTGCCCGGTCCTGTCGATAAAATCAGACGCGCTCCATATACTCGCCGGTGCGGGTATCGATGCGGATGTGGTCGCCCTCGTTGATGAACAGGGGGACGCGGATCTCAGCACCGGTCTCGACGGTAGCGGGCTTCAGGGTGTTGGTGGCAGTGTTGCCCTTGACACCCGGCTCGGTCTGGGTCACTTCCAGCTCGATGAAGTTGGGGATCTCAACGCTGAAGACCTTGCCCTTGTAGCTCAGCAGCTTGCACAGCTCGTTCTCCTTGCAGAACTTGAAGTTATCAGGGACATCGGAAGCGTTGACGGGGATATCGTCATAGGTCTCGTTGTCCATGAAGTGGTACAGATCGCCATCCTCGTAGCTGTAGGTGACATCCTTGCGCTCGATGAAAGCCTGCGGGAACTTTGCGGTCGGGTTGTAGCTGGTCTCGACCACAGAGCCGGTGATGACGTTCTTGGTCTTGGTGCGGACAAAGGCAGCGCCCTTGCCGGGCTTGACGTGCTGGAACTCAACGACCTGAAGAACCTGGCCGTCCTGCTCAAAGGTCACGCCGTTGCGAAACTCGCCTGCAGAAATCATAGGAATTCCTCCATTAGTAAAATCTCATTGATGCTTGACGCATATCTCTATTTATTTTACTCAATCCCGCACGATTTGGCAAGGGGTTTGAGCAAAAAAGACGGTGAAAACAGAAAAAAACCCTCTCAGTCACCTGCGGTGACAGCTCCCCCAGTGTGGGAGCCTTTGGCAGACCGGGAAAGTCCGTGCATTGTCGCCTTGCGGCTCTCCTGCTGCCGGGCCCTGTTCTCCTTGCCAGCAGCAGCTTGCCGTTGCTGCAAGGCCCGCAGGTTTCCCATCGCATTGACCCAGGCAGCCAGCAGGGCCAACACCGGCCTGCCAATGCCTCTCCCCTTGGGAGAGGTGGCAGCGCGTCAGCGCTGACGGAGAGGGTTCGCCCTTCCATACATCTCCGCCATCGTCCGCGCATCCTCCGCCTGTGTCCCGGCGCTTTCGCAGATGATGACGGGTTCGAGCCTGCGCTCCGCCAGCAGCTCCATCAGCGGCTGCGGCTCCGGGCCGAACTGGGTCTCGGCAAAGGTCCAGTGGCGCTTTTCGCCGCCCGCCGTATACTCGATGCGAGAGAAATGGACCTGGAACCGCCTGGCCCGCGCATCGCCGAGGGCCTCCTCCATCCGGTCGAGGATCGCGGCATAATCGGCCTTGGAAGCGATGCCGCCCAGCGTCCGGGCATTGAGGTGGCCGAAGTCGATGCAGGGGGTGATGCGCCTGTCCACGCGGCACAGGGCCAGCACTTCGTCCAGTGTGCCCAGCTGGCCGATCTTGCCCATCGTCTCCGGGCAGAGGGTGATGTCCGAAAAGCCTGCTTCGTCCAGCGCGGCCTGTGCCCGGCGCAGGGTGTCCAGCGCCTTTTCCAATGCAGCCTCCCGGCTCTGCCTGCCGCAGCTGCCGGAGTGGAAGATGACCCGCTGCCCGCCCAGCGCCTTGCAGACCGCCGCGCTTTGCAGCAGATAGTTCACGCTGTTCAACCGCTTGTCCTCTTCCAGGCTGGACATGCTGATATAATACGGCGCGTGGACGCTGAACAGGATGTCCCGCGCCGCCGCATCGGCGGCCATCTGCCGGGCCTTGTCCAGCCCCAGCCGGACGCCGCGCCCGCACTGGTACTCAAAGGCGTTCAGCCCCATCCGGGCCGTGTAGGCCGGGATATCCAGGCTGGTTTTGTAGCCCTGCGCTGCAAAGCTGTCGCTCGTGCCCGCCGTGCCGAACCGGATCTTCCACTCCCTCACAGGGTCTTCCCTCCCCGGTCGTAGTACGCCTGCCAGTGTTTTTTCTCCCACTTGCGCTTCAGGATGACCTGTGCGCCGAGGTCCGGCCCGCGCGGGATGACCATCAGGCCGGGGATGCCGTAGAGGGCTGCGGCCATCCGGTCGGCATAGAGCTGGTCGCCCACCATCGCCATCTCACGGCGTTTGACGCCCATCCGGCGGCGGGCCACCATCAGCGCAAAGGGCAGCGGCTTTGCCGAGCGGTACAGATACGCCAGCCCCAGCTTTTCGGCAAAGGGGCGCACCCGCTTTTCGGCACCGTTGGATACGATGGTCAGCCCGATGCCCGCCGTGCGCAGGTCGGCCAGCCACTGGGCCACCTCGTCCGGCAGTTCCTGGCTGCGGTCAGCCGTCAGGGTGTTGTCGATGTCCAGCACCAGCGCCCGGATGCCCTTTTCCGCCAGCCATTCCGGCGTGATGTGGGTCACATCCTGAAAAACATATTCGGGGGTTATCAGCATAGCTTTGACCTCATTTCAACCATTTGCTGCTCTTTCTCAGATAAACTCCTGCTTCGCAATGACGGAGAGGTCGTACGAAGGGGATCACAAAATGAAAATAGGAGAGCCTGAAACTCTCAGGCTCTCCTACATCAGCGTTAGCAACACGTTTGAAATCTGAACAACCAGCGATTTCAAGCAGTTAATTACTTGAACTTACGCTTGCGGGCTGCTTCAGACTTCTTCTTGCGCTTAACAGACGGCTTCTCGTAAGCCTCGCGCTTACACTTGAACATCGTTTCTATGTAAAAGGATTCGCCGAAAGTGTAGATGAAGTAACTAAACTAGAAACATATTATTCTTTCTATGATGCATCTGCAAAGAAAATAGATTGGAATGCCAACGAAGATAAACAGAAAAAAGAGCAAGAATTCAGATACCAACTTCATCGCCATCAATGGATGCTTCCCCAAGCAAAAGCATACCGTATTAGTAAAGATGAAAAATATATCCAATCATGGATTGAAGCATATGGCAGTTGGATCGAAACATTCCCATATACTCCCGGAACCATATTCCCACCAGCTGGCGGTTCCGAAAATGATGTAGACTATCAATGGAAAGGCCTACAAGTAGCAGAAAGAGTTCTTTCCCAAGTAGACATTATGCCCTATTTTATTCATTCCACAAATTTCACTCCGGAATGGCTTTCTACTTTCTTGGTTGCATTTGAAAAAGAGGTAGAGTGTATTCGATTGAATTATTATCAAAGTGGCAATATCTTAATTTCTCAATATCAAGCCGTAGCCACTGCTGGCATGCTAATGCCGGAATTTAAGAATGCATCAACATGGGCTACAGAAGGAACACAAGGATTAAACGAATCATTAGACACACAATTTAATGATGATGGAGTGGAATATGAGTTAGATTTTAGCTATCATACTGCTGCCATTAGTGACTTCCGAGAAATATATCTTATAGCTCAAGCTAACAACAAAACTAATTTATTGTCTCCCAGCTACATCAGCAAACTAAAGAAAGCAACAGAATTTGTTATGGATATGATTTACCCTAATTATACTATAGACAATTTCAATGATACCCGTTCAGCTTCATATTCTAAAAGCACTTTGTTGAATAGGCTAAAGGAATATTCTGCTATGTATCCTGACAATAATGAGCTATTATGGGTAGCAACAGAAGGAAAGAACGGAAGTAAACCTTCATACACAACTAAAGCTTATAGCACCTCTGGTTATTATATGTTACGCAGCAAGTGGGCACCAGATGCAATAATGATGGTTTTGAAAAATAACAATAATCCCAAGAACTATGTGCACTGTCAGCCGGATAACGGGACTTTCAGTCTATATCGTGACGGACGTAATTTCTTACCGGACGCAGGCTTCTTTACTTATGGAGGAGATGCTGCAAGTGATGCTTTGCGTAAATCATATCGGGCAACAACCATGCATAATACGATGACAAAAAACTCTGCTACTATAGCAGATGGTTATATGAACGGAAAATTTCTGATACAAGATAGCAAGGATGATATTGATGTGCTTGTTACGGAGAATAAGTCTTATGGTGACTTGACACATCGTCGTGCCGTATTCTTTGTGAACAAGACATTTTTTGTTTTGGTAGACGAGGGATATGATGCCGGCAAAACTACTCCTACGGTTGATTTGACTTTCAATTTGGGTGATGCGGGTAAAGTTGTTATTGACGACAACAGTGCAAACTTTCAGTATGGTGCTTATACAAAATTTGGAGATAATAACAATATGCAGTTTAAGACGTTTGTTGAAACAAATGTCGGATATACTCCTAAATGGAACACTAATTACTCGTCTAGTAAACAGAATGAAAAAACACTTCAACGCAAATGGTATCGGGTGAGTATAACTAAACCGATGGGAGGTGCGGCACGTTTTATTACTGTAATTCATCCGTTTACGAATGAGACTGATCGTGCAAGCTTGAATATTAGTGCCAAATTCACAGATAACACTAACACAACTCCCGGATATCTTTCCGGTCCTAAAATGATGATTTCTTTCTTCGAGAAAGAGTTGAATTCCTATGTGAAGCCTTATCAGTTGA
>ENA-USUK01001359-USUK01001359.1-human-gut-metagenome-genome-assembly--contig:-NODE-1359-length-18788-cov-3.241195_pt1 | contig 18788 bp, 18 predicted proteins | sample MGYA00250062_ERZ773400 | MGnify/ENA primary metagenome ERZ773400 (study PRJEB29103, sample SAMN06111961) | human gut metagenome | biome: human gut; feature: ankylosing spondylitis patient; material... | reverse complement strand
ATATAAGAAACATTTAGCAAATAAGGAAAATTGGATTGACTTTGAAAGTGAAATATCATCCATGATTCAAACAATGGATGGATTGATAAAATATTATGAAGGTATTGCAATGGGGGATAGTAAAAATGAGAACCTGGAAAAAAATTATAAAAGTAAATTATATAATAAGAAACATTTTGTTATAAGTGAAATGGCAATACAAAGCTATGATGAACAATTGCTTGAATATGAAAAGCTAATTAAGAGTGAAGAGAAAATAGATAAAGAAAGCTATAGTGCCATTATTAACAGTATCTTTTATATGTTTATTGATAAATATGGAGATATTGAAAAATTGTGGAATATACTTCTGAGAATATCAAGAGGACCAGGAGAAGAAGTTGCAAAAGATGTATTGAAAGAACTTATAGAAAATTCAGATGATGAATTGGAGCTTATAAGATATAATCATTTATTGCAAGAAATCCAGATGAATGAGTATTTTGATATGCAAGCAGAAGAATTTGAAAAAAATTATGAATATGAATCTGGGGAATAGGATTATTTTATTGCCTGAATTTTCATGAGCCAGCTGTTATAGGCTGGCTCTTTTTAACCGAAAATTCCTTGACTTTCCCCATCCAACCCCTTACAATAAACCTATCTTTTTTATCAAATCAAAGTTACAACACATGCTAACGTAACCAAAAATCCATCACCACATCGGTGGATCATCCAGCAGGAGAAAATGACAGACAGGGGATTTAGAACAGTAACTAAAAAATCCATGCAAACAGTCTTGAAGAATCTTGAGGGGTTCTATATAATAAACATAGATCATTCGGAAAGCCTGTTTGTATACCAAGAAAAAACAGGAGATAAAATGACATTAGAGGAAAAGATAGAACAGGTTAAAAATTTCAGACCTATTGATGATACGTTTTTTGAAGTACTGGCAGATGATATTGGCGTATGCCAGGAGATGCTGCGTATCATTTTAGAAGATGAGAAACTCATCGTAAAAGACGTTATCGTACAGAGCAGTAAGAGAAACCTGTACGGGCGATCTGTCCGTCTGGATGCACTCTGTATCCTTGGAAATGGAAAAAAGTGTAACGTGGCAGGGTGATCTATCACGTGGACAGTGTGATCCGGGAAACACAGGAAAAAGTAGATGACGGATTGGAGCGTGTATTCGTCAATACCACTGTAAAAGACGGAACAACTATTTCAGTCTCTGACTGTCATTCTTGGGTTTAAGGATGCATAAGGATCCTGGAAAATGATCTGGATCTCCTGGCGCAGCTTACGCATCTCTTCACCGGAAAGAGTTGCCAGATCCGTTCCCTTATAAAGGACCTGTCCGCTGGTTGGATTTAAAAGGCGGATGACCGTTCTTCCCAGAGTGGATTTTCCACATCCGGACTCACCTACGATACCGAATGTTTCACCTTCATTAATGGTAAAAGAAACATCATTGACAGCCTTTACAACCGGTCTGTCTTTCTGAAACAGTTTTTTATTTCTATAAAAAAATTTCTCTACATTTTTTACTTCCAGGATCATATTATCTTTCATCGCTTACACCGCCTTTATCTTCATACAGGAAGCACCTGACGCTTCTCTCACCAAACTGATACATTGGTGGCTGCTCATTCCGACATTTTTCCATTGCACAGGTACAGCGGTCGCAGAAACGACATCCCTTTGGCATGGAAGTAAGGGAAGGTACGGTTCCCTCAATGGTGTAAAGCCGATCAATATCTTTGTCTTTTCGTGGAATAGATGCCAGAAGTCCCTTTGTATAAGGATGTTTTGGATCTTTAAAGATCTCTCTTGCAGTTGCATATTCAATGACCATACCTGCATACATGACCATGATCTTGTCTGCCATCTCTGCTACAACACCCATATCGTGGGTGATCAGCATAATGGAAACTCCGGTCTTTTCCTTCATTTCCTTCATCAGTTCCATGATCTGCGCCTGAATGGTAACATCCAGTGCAGTGGTTGGCTCATCGGCAATGATAAGAGATGGATTTTGTGCCAGCGCCATGGCGATCATCACACGCTGACGCATACCACCGGAAAGCTGATGTGGATATTCTCCATATCTCTTTTCAGGAGAAGGGATACCTACTTTTGTCAGCATTTCAATACTGCGGTTTTTTGCTTCATTTTTATCACAGCTGTGATGTACGATAAATGCTTCATCTAGCTGTTTTCCAATGGTCTTTACCGGGTTTAAGGAAGTCATGGAGTCCTGGAAGATCATACCGATACCGGTTCCTCTCACCTGGGCCATTTCCTTATCTGAATAGTTTGCAATGTTCTTTCCGTTCAGGATGATCTCATCTGCCTCTATTTTTGTGGTTGCCTTAGGTAAAAGGCGCATGATCGACATGGAAGTTACACTCTTACCGCAGCCAGATTCGCCTACGATGCCCAGTGTCTCTCCCGGATCTACATGAAAGCATACCTGTTCTACGGCAGGAACCCACTTCTTGCCAATTTTAAAGCTGGTTTTCAAATTCTTCACTTCTAATAAAGGTTCCATGTTCATCCTCCATTTCGCTACACGTTCTTTCAATCTTTTTGTGAACGCATTACCCCTCTTCTGTGGTGCTGCAGACCGGAGCAGCTTTTGCCTTCTGCTTCGGTCTGCACCGCCACACAAGGTGGCGGGCAATGCCTATAATTTATTACTTTTCGATGGTCCAGTTCCATACGTCTCTGTTTAACTGAGAGTAATCCTGGTTGTCTTTTACATTACCAATTCTGTTGTTGTAAGCAAACAGGTTGTTCTGGAAATACAGGAAGCAGAATGGTACCTGCTCTACCAGCAGTTCCTGATAATTGTCATAGTTAACTTTTCTGTCTTCAAAGCTGAATGCATGCTCGCCTTCTGCACCGGTGTTGTAAATGGTCCAGTCAGACAGATGAGAGAAGTTGTTGATGTGATCTGGCTTGAAGTTGATTACACACTCAGATGGGTCAGGTGAACCGCCGGAACCGATCAGACCAAGGTCATAGTTTCCTTCTCTTACTTTGGTTAAGTGGGTTGCGAAGTCAGCAGACTCGATCTTTGTCTTGATGCCGATCTCCTGCAGGTTCTGCTGGATGATAACTGCAGCCTGCTCTCTGATGCTGTTACCTGTAGGTACAGAGAATACTAATTCGTGGGAACCATCCCAGCCAGCTTCTGCTAACAGCTCTTTTGCCTTTTCTGGGTTGTATCCTACGTTTACTACATCATCATAATACTTGTGGCTTGTTGCAAATGGTCCAAATGCCGGCTCGCCTTCGCCCTTTAACAGACCGGAAACGATAGCGTCTCTGTTGATGGCCATGTCAATTGCCTGTCTAACCTTTGGTGGCAGATAATCTTTTTCGGTATTGATCGCCATGTACTGGTATCCTACAGACTCTGTAGATACGCAAGTCAGGTTCTGCTGCTGCTGTGCCATATCCCAGTCAGATAACTGAAGGGAAGCAACGTTTCCAGCCAGGATGTCGATCTCGTCGTTCATCAGACCGGACAGAAGGCTAGGTGTAGCAACAACTTTTACTACGAAACGATCCCACTGAGGAGTCTTTAAGTAGTAGTCTTTGTTTGCCTTGAATTCCATACGCTCTCCGCTGATCTGGCTCTCATAGATACATGGACCGGAACCGATTGGTTTCTCCCAGTAGCTGTTGTTTCTGATATCAGCATATGGTGTATCGCCTAACAGATGCTTTGGAAGGATATAGATATCTCTGAACTTGATAAAGAAGAGGAAATCCATATTAGTAGGCTCTGCACAGGTCATTTCTACTGTATGCTCGTCTACTGCCTTTACCTGAAGGCTGTCATCGCCCTCTTTAAATCCTGCGAATGGGCTTACGTTGTTCTGTCTTACAACAGCTGCGCTTGGGGAGTTGTAAACCTGCATGGTGAATACTACGTCATCTGCAGTTACAGGCTCGCCATCCTGCCATTTTGCATTTTCATTCAAATGTACAGTCAGCACCTTGTTGTCATCGCTCATGCTCCACTTATCAGCCAGTCTTGGCTCATAAGTACCATCCTGTTTCAAGTATACCAGCTTGTCATAGATCAGATCCAAAACTGCATCTGAGTAAGAACTTGTGGTATCAAATGGGATAATGGAGTCCCATGCAGAAACCATTGCCATGGTAATGGTGCCAGGTTCTGCTGAGCTTTCTGAGCTGGCAGCTTCTGTAGCTGCTTCGCTTGTTTCAGTTCCAGCTGCTGCCGGAGCCGCTGTGGTAGCTGTCTGTGATGCAGAGCTGCCGCAACCTGCCAGTGCAGATGCTACTAATAACACTGACACAGCCTTTTTTAAAAGGTTACTTTTTTTCATGTTTTTCCTCCTTTTCGTAAGATGTCCTCCCAGAGAGGGCATAAAACTATATAGCGTTAAATCTTCATCTTGGTATCAAGAGCATCACGGATGCCGTCACCAATGAAGTTAATGCTCAATACAGTAAGGACCAGTACAACACCGGCGGGTACCCACATATACAGCTTTGTGGACAGGACACTGATGGACTGTGCATAATACAGAATGTTTCCCCAGGAAGCTTCCGGAGGCTGTACGCCAAGTCCTAAGAAACTTAAGGATGACTCTGTAATGATCGCCTGAGCGGTTCTGAATGTAAAGGAAATGATAACCGGTGCAAATGAGTTTGGCAGAACGTACCGAAGTAAGATCGTGCCGTTCTTTGCACCAATTGCTTTTGCTGATTCTACGTAATCCTTTTCCCTGACAGACAATACGCTTGCATAGATCAGTCTGGCAAACTCTGTCCAGCCAAGAAATCCGATTACTAATGTAACAGTTGTTACGGACTGTCCTAAAACGCTGGCTAAAACCAGGATCAGGATCATGTTAGGGAATGACATGAAGATGTCTGCACATCTCATGATAACGGTTTCCACTGCGCCTCTGAAATATCCGGCAAACAGTCCCAACGGAACACCGATGGCCAAACTGATCAGTGCGGAACAGATACCAACCATCAGTGATACACGGCCACCAAAGATAAGTCTGGCAAACAAGTCTCTTCCTACGTCATCACAGCCTAACAGATGTTCAGCTGAAGGAGCACCGCCAAATGCCATGTAGTCCATGGAATAAGGATCTAACTTCATGATCGATGGAAGGAAGACAACTGCCAGTACTTCCAGGATCAGTACGATAGTGCCCATCATAGCCAGTCTATGGGCCAGGAATTTTTTGACTACGTCCCCGAAATAGGAGCTTCTGTTATTTTCTTTCGCCATTACGTCTACTCCTCTCCTACGAATAACGGATCTTCGGGTCTAAGAGACCATAAACAAGATCTACGATCATGTTACCGATCAGTACAGCTGCTGCAATGAAAACAGTGATACCCATGATCACCGGATAATCACGGGAGTTGATGGAAAGTACCATCAGGCTTCCAAGTCCCGGCCATGCAAAGATCTGTTCTGTAACAACAGCGCCGCCTACTAAGAATGGGATCATCATACCAATACGGGTGATGATCGGGATAAATGCGTTCTGAAGAGCATGTTTAAAAAGCACTCTGCCTTCTAACGCGCCTTTTGCTCTTGCAGTACGGATGTAATCTTCCTGAAGTACATCAAGCATAGCGCCTCGGGTCTGACGGATCAGACTTCCTACCTGCTGGATGGAAAGGACCAGCATTGGAAGGAATAGGTGATGTAACAGCATCGGAAGGGTTCTGACACCTGATGTATCGTACATACCTCCACTTGGGAAGATCTTCAATACTACAGAAAGGAGATATACAAATACCAGTCCTGCAAAGAAGTTTGGGATGGCTGCTCCGATAAAGGAAAACGCAGAGGAAATGTAGTCCCAGGCTGTATAAGGCTTGTATGCGGACATGATTCCCAGAGGAATTGCGATCAGGATGGAGAACACCAGAGAGGACATGGTAAGGAGCAGTGTCGGTCCGATACGCTCGGAGATATCTGCCCAAACGGCGTGTCCTGTTCGGTAGGATGCACCCATATTTCCATGCAGGAGCTGTACCAGCCAGTTAAAATACTGTATCATGACCGGCTGGTCCAGTCCCAGCTTTGCTTTCATCGCTGCCATCTGTTCTGCTGTGGCATTAGGATCATTGAAGATCATTTCCAGAGGTGTACCAGGAGCCATTGAAGAAAGCACATATACTAAAACCGTGATCCCCAAAAAAGTAGGTATTGCAATTAATATTCTTTTTCCTATATATCTGAGCATTTGCATCCCTCTTTTCTTAAGATCTGTAAATTATAAGCTTCTTGCCTGCTCTACTGCTGCTCTTACCAGCTTCAGATCCTGCTCAGTTGCCAGTGTGCAGTCTGCGCCAAGGATAAATCCTTCTCTGCCGAAGTTCTCAACAACCTTGATAACTTCTCTTCTTACGTCGTACTCGTCACCATCTACCAGAACGCCGCTTCTGTTCTCTAATCCGCCAAGGATGGTCTTTCCCGGGAACTGCTTCTTGCCGTCTGCCAGAGTCATTGGTGCTTCGTATACGCCCCAGTTTACAACATCTGCCAGTGCAGCGTAATCTTCATCGTATCTCTTCATGTTCAGGCCGCTCTTGCACATATGTAAGAAGCAGTAGCCGCCTGCATCTTTGATTGCCTTCATGATCTTTAAGTCAAATGGTTTGATCCATTTTGCGAATTCTTCATCAGTGTACCATCTGGTCTCTGCGCCTAAACCTGCATAGTATACAGAGTCAACGCCTGCGTCCTTGATGTATCTTTCAGCCAGGATGCACATACCATCAGCAATTCTTTCCATAGAGTCTAACATCTTTTTCTCATCCCAACGGAGGAAGTCTACCTGCATCTGACGAACCTGATCGTAGTTGTAGCCTTCACCCATCTTCTCTAATGGATGGATACCGGAAGCACACATACCATGTAAAGTACCCATGGTGAAAGCGTCCTTATCAACTCCGTCCATGATCTTCTTGGTCATTTCGATCTGATCTTCGATGATGTTGGTGTTTCTGCTGAAGGATGGGATCAGTTCATAGTAATCCTTTGGTGTGCGGATCATTCCATAGTAAGGAACCAGATGCTCATTCATAACCTTTACGATATCAGTATCTGTCTCTTTGAAGAATTTCAGATGAGCTGCTACTGCCTCATCACCTACTGCCTGGTTCTTTGGGAAGTGCAGAGAGAATGAAGACGGGATGGCATCTACTTTCTTTCCTTCGATTGCTGCAATTACTCTTTCGCGCTTTGTCATTTTATTAATCCTCCTATAATATTCTTTTTAATATTATCTTTAATATTATTACAATCATTGTAGCCCTTATCCGGCCCAATGTCAACAAGTTTCTTTATACTTTGCACAACTTTTTTTTTGTAAGCGCTTTCTTTTTGCTCATTTCGCACAAAACTTATAAAACCTGCCGCTGGAAGCTTTTTCCAGATGCATGACAACATAAAAGAGCAGCTAACTTAATAGCTGCCCTTTATATTACCTACTTTTACAGTAGGTTGCAAGTTGTTTTTGTGTTTTTTACAAATTTTTATATTTCCGATAGATCTGCTCTGTATTTACAATTGTTTTTGCACATCATTTTTTGCAGATCAGCCGTTTCATCTGGATCATAAGAGTCGGGATGAACGCTAAAACTGCCACCTGGAGCAGAGATACCACCGGCATACTCTGTACCTGGAACAGACGGTGAAGTCCAGGAATGAAAATCACCAGTCCTAAAAGCAGAGCACCTGCTCCGAAAGCGTAAAGACTGTAAGGATTGGTGCCAAAGCCCAGTTTAAAAATGGATTTCTTTCCCCTGCAATTAAATCCGTGGAACAGTCTTGCCAGTGTTAAAGTGGAAAATGCCATGGTAGATGCCATCGCTGCGCTGCTTCTTAATCCCAGATAAAAAGCAGTTATGACTACTGCTGCGATCAACACACCCTGGGCTGCCATCTGGATCATGAAATCTTTTGTCATCAGCCCTTCTTTCGGATCTCTCGGCTTTTCTTTTAAAAGGCCTTCATCTGCCGGTTCCATGCCAATGGCAAGGGCCGGAAGGGAGTCAGTCAGAAGGTTGATAAACAGCAACTGCACCGGAGCGAAAGGCACCGGTAAAGCCATAAGGGAAGTATATAATACAGCAAAGATAGCAGCTGTATTGCCGGAAAGAAGATACAGCACCGCATTTTTAATATTCCTGTATACATTTCTTCCATTTGCCACAGCTTTAATGATCGTAGCAAAGTTATCATCTGCTAGGATCATGGCAGCAGCGTCCTTGGAAACCTCTGTTCCTGTAATTCCCATGGCAACACCAATATCTGCTTTTTTCAGTGCCGGGGCATCATTCACACCGTCTCCTGTCATGGAAACGATATTTCCCCGTCTCTGCCAGCCTTCTACAATGCGGATCTTATTTTCCGGTGAAACTCTGGCGTAAACGGATATTTTATCAATCTTCTGATCCAGTTCTTCTTCACTCATGGCATCTAATTCCATACCAGTAAGTGCCAGATCCCCTTCTTCAAAAATACCGATCTGTTTTGCAATGGCTGTTGCAGTTACCTTATGGTCACCTGTGATCATAACTGTTTTAATGCCTGCCTGCTTTGCCTCTGCCACTGCCTTTACAGACTCCGGTCTTGGAGGATCCACCATGGAGATCAGTCCCAGGAATACATATCCACATTCTGCCTGGGCGCAAAGCATTTCATTGGACTCCTTATAGGCAAACGCCAGAACACGAAGACCATTTTCTGAAAAGTGCTGGTTCTGCAGGCGGATCTTTTCTTTTTCTTCCTCTGTCATAGGACGGATCCCATCACCATAGCGCACAGATACGCAGCGGTCTAACAGAACATCTACCGCACCTTTTGTAAGGATCGTAGGCACCCCGTGGATCCGGTATTTTGTACTCATCAGTTTCCGGTCAGAGTCAAAAGGGACCTCTTCTATACGATCCATTACCTTTCTTAACGCATCCTCATGCATTCCCATTTTTCCAAAATAGCTGTCCGGAAGGACCTGGATCTTACGAAACATCTCCAAAAGAGCGTATTCTGTCGGATCACCAATTCCTTTGCCGTCTACAATGCTGGAATCATTAGTCAGTACTGCATCATAAAGAAGATAACGCTGTGTCTGGTCTGTAAGATCTAACTCTTTCCCGTCGATCACCTTTCCATCTACATAAACCTGCTGTACCGTCATCTTATTCTGGGTCAGTGTTCCTGTTTTGTCAGAACAGATCACAGATACACAGCCTAAGCTTTCCACTGCCTTTAATTTCTTGATAATGGCATTTTCTTTTGCCATTTTCTGGGTTCCAAATGCCTGGACAATGGTAACGATGGAAGTCAGTGCTTCCGGGATCGCTGCTACTGCTAGGGCTACTGCAAATAACAGTGCATCCAGAAGGCTCATTTTCCGGAACATGCAAAGGGCAAACACCAGGGCACAGACTACCATGATCAGGACTGCCAGTTTTCCACTGAACTGATCCAGGCTTTTCTGTAACGGTGTTTTCCGTTCTTCTGCCCCGTTCATCAGCCCTGCTATTTTACCGATCTCCGTATTCATACCTGTTGCTGTAACAAGAACAGTGGCTCTTCCGTAAGTTACTAGGCTGCCGGAATAGACCATATTGGTGCGGTCTGCCAGCGCTGCCTCTCCATTTAGTGCCATCTCCTGCTTATCTACATTAGTAGACTCTCCCGTAAGGGAGCTTTCATTGACCTGCAGGGAATAATTATGAAGGATCCTTCCGTCTGCAGCCACCATGTCCCCAGCCTCTAATTCCAGGATATCCCCCGGAACTACATCTTTTGCCGGTATTTCCTGCTTTCTGCCATCTCTTATAACCTTGGCATCCGGCGCAGACAGCTGTTTTAAACTCTCTAAGGACTTTTCTGCCTTCATATGCTGCACAGTTCCAAGGACCGCATTCATCACAAGGACTGCAAAAATAACAATGGTGCTTTCTTCATTTCCAGAAAACATGGATATGATAGCTGCACCGATCAGGATCACTACCATCAGATCCTTAAACTGGTCTAAAAAGACCTGAAAAGCACTTTTCTTTTTTTCCTCTAAGAGTACATTTTCCCCTTTTTCCAGACGGATCTTTTCTGCCTGTTCTGTAGTCAGTCCCTGTTCTGATGCCTGACAGGCTTTTAGCGCCTCCTGCGGTGACAGGTTCCACATATTTTTCTCTGTCATAATGTTCTCTCCTTTGTTTTAGTATGATCGGAAATGTTCCAGAAAAACAAAAGAGCGGGACTTTTATTGCACCAAAAATATGCAATAAAAGTCTCGCTCCATATACATGTGTACTGCCCGGCTGCAGGCCTAATGTATCTTCATTATCCTGCCGCGTGATGACGACCAGCACAACACAGAAAAATCTGTGTGAACTACTCCCTGATATCTAAACTTAAAATAACACAGCAGACTGCAAAATGTCAACGGTGAAATTTATCTGTACCGCTTTTTCATGGAAAATCCACGGCCGCTTACTTCGCTGACACGGTTTACTACCATAAAGCTTTCCGGATCAATGGTGTGGATCAGCTTTTCGATCTTTGGAACCTCCCTGTTGGAGATTACACTGAAGATCATCTGGGTCTCCTGTTTTAAATAGCCGGTCTCGCCGGAAAGCATGGTAACGCCGCGGTCCATTTCCGCTAAAATAGCTTCCCTTATCTCCTGGGCACGTTCACTGATGACTCTTACTTCTGTACGGGTGGTTCCCATAAGCATCAGTTTATCTAACACCAGTGTATATGTCATTACCAGGATCAGGCCATACAGTACTTTCTCCGGTGGATTTCCCACTGCCTGGGCCAGTAAAATGCAGAAATCAAACACATACATGGAAACGGAAACAGGAATTTTAAAGTAATGGTTCAGCACCAGCGGCGGGATATCCATTCCTCCTGTGGAAGCCCCTGCACGGATCACAATGCCTAAAGAACCGCCAATTCCCAATCCGGAAAAGATGGTACATAAAAACAGATCCTGGGTAAGCACCAGATCTCCAAAGACTTTCTCAAAAAATCCCAGTGCAATCGGATATACGAAGGTACTTACAACGGTTGTCAGAGCAAATTTTCGTCCCATGACCTTCCAGCCGATGAGAAGCATGGTTACATTAAATATAAGTACAAAGGTGGCTACCGGGATCCCAAAACTCCTGTTTAATGCCAGACCGATACCTGTCGTCCCCCCTGTAAGCAGGCCCGCAGGCATCAGAAACAGCTTTACAGCCAGGGCATACAGTATATTTCCCAGTATAACAATCATCAGCGAGCCGCCTTTTTGTAAATGGTCTTTCCAGTTTTCTGTATTTGTTTCCATTTTGTTTTCCCCTCTCTTACCCGTCCAATATTCGGGACTTTCATCATAAAAAAACACGCCTGTCAGGGAATTTTCCCTAACAGACGTGGATCAAGGCTTCTGCCTAATACAATTTTCAGTATAAAGAACGGAGGTCATTCTGTCAAGCAGGTTTCATTGCTTCATCATTTTTCCGTCAGTTTTTCTGTTCCTCATAAGTTAAAAAGGAGTCCATATACTGAATATACTCTTCTTTTGTAAATACCGGATGATAATTCTTAACGATCTCCTTTGCCTTTATAGCCCCGTTTCTAAGCAGGCGATATGCCGACAGGGCGAAGATCTTGGCAGTGACAATATAAGCCAGTTCTTCATCTACAATATCAAAGTCTACTGTATGAAGTCCATTTACTTTTCCGCCTGTATTAAAAGTAAGTACAGGCTGGATGTGCTGTACATCTCCTACATCCGTAGAACCGCCAGAATGATGAGTGATATCTTTCTCCACTACGGTATACTCCTTTTCGCTGGTGGCTGCCGCGATCTTAGCTGCCGCAAGTACATCTTCATCTGCCGGTGTTTTTAAAGTTGGAAGATATCCTGGGGCTGTTGTGATCTGGCAGGTGGCTCCAATGGCAGCTGCACCTGCCTTAAATGCACGGTCGGTCTTAAAGGCTGCGTCTGCAATGGCGTCTTTATTTGAGGCACGCACCAGGGTTTCGATCACTACCTCATCCGGAACTACATTGACCAGATTGCCGCCTTTTGTAATGATGGGATGGACTCTTACATGGTCTTCATCCTTAAATGTCTCTCTTTGATAGGCTAAGGCTGAAAGACCAAGAGAAGCCGCATTTAAAGCATTAATTCCCTTATATGGCGCACTTGCTGCATGGGCAGCCACTCCTTTATAGCGGATGACCTTGGAAACAAAACCGTTATTAGAAGTAGCACCTACGCAGATATCCTCATCTTCTGTGTGATGTACGATATCCAGGTCAATATCATCAAAAGCGCCAATGCGGATCAACTCGCATTTTCCACCGCCATAGCGGATCTTTCCCTCTTTTGTCAGCTGGTTTTTAAATTCGATCTCCCCATATTCCTCTGCAGGAACAGCAAAAAATACCACCTGACCGTCTAAGGTCTCCTTAACTTTCGAATCTGTAAGAGCGAAAGCCGCCCCGATCACACCTGCCATCTGGGCATGATGACCGCAGCAGTGGGCTGCCTGGGTTTCCGGATTTGCGTATTTATGTTCCGGAATGCGAAGAGCGTCTAATTCCCCGATCAGCGCCAGACTTACATTGTCCTTTTTCTCTTCGTTTAAATATGCCTTTACGCCTGTAACTGCCAGATGCTCTTTTACAGGGAGATTTAATTTTTTCATCAACCGGGTAAATTTTTCCGCAGTCTTAAATTCCTTGTATCCAAGCTCCGCATGTGTATACATATCTCTTGCAAAAGCTATGATCTTATCTCTGTTTGCCTCGATCAAATCCACAATGCGTTTCTCTGTTTCGTCTAACTGTACTCCCATTTTGCCTTCCTCCTTGTTTTCCCCATACAACCTGTCCATATAATTTCAGGCGCTCCGAAACTATTGGTCCGAAACGCCTGAAACTGCCTTACAGACTGCGTACATCCGCAGATCTGTTACTTATCTGTTTTCAATATCCATTAACATCTGAACACGGCGCTCATGACGTCCGCCTTCAAACTTTGCATCCAGCCATGCTTCTGTGATCATCTTAGCTAACTCGCTGCCTACCACTCTTGCGCCAAATGCAAGGACATTGGAGTTGTTGTGCATTCTGGAAAGCTTTGCGGTATATGGCTCGCTGCATACGCAGGCGCGGATGCCTTTTACCTTGTTTGCTGCTAAAGAGATACCTACGCCGGTACCGCAGATAGCAATACCCAGATCAGCTTCACCGGAAGCAACTGCGCGTCCTACTTTTTCACCGTAAACCGGATAATCGCAGCTTTCTGTGCTGTTGGTTCCAAGGTCGATCACTTCGTATCCCTTGCTCTCAACAAATTCCTTGATGACGTTCTTCAGCTCAATGGCTGTATCGTCATTTCCCATTGCGATCTTCATAATACTACATCTCCCCTTTATTAAAAAATTTTTTTATTTTATCTAATCTGGATGTCATGGACATCAAAAGCAGATCTGCCACTGTAAGAGCAGCCATTGCTTCCACTACTACCACAGCTCTTGGAACGATCACCGGGTCATGACGGCCCTTGATCTCGATCTCCCGCTCTTTTCCATAGCGGTCTACTGTTTTCTGTATCTGTGAAATAGACGGTGTTGGCTTAAATGCCGCCCGCATCACCAACGTACTTCCATCACTCATGCCCCCTAAGGTGCCGCCGGAATGATTGGTGACTTTACATGGTCTTCCGTCTTTTCCTATAATAAAGCAGTCGTTATCCTGAGAGCCTAAAGAGGCGGCTGCTTCAAAGCCATCTCCGATCTCAAAGCCTTTTACAGCGCCGATGGACATAATGGCTTTTCCCAGCGCAGCATCCAGCTTATCAAAAACAGGTTCTCCTACGCCTGCAGGAAGTCCGTTTACAACACACTCGATCACACCGCCGCAGGAGTCTTTCCTCTGTATCATATCTTCCAGATAACTCTCTGCCTCTGCTGCCGCTTTTTTATCCGGCATATACAGGCGGTTATTGGAAATTTCTTCCAGATCCATCTTAGAATGGTCAATCTTTACAGGTCCCACTGCACTGGTGTATGCCTGAACCGTAATTCCAAGGCTTTCAAGGAGCTTTGCTGCTACAGCACCTGCTGCCACTCTTCCGATGGTCTCTCTTCCGGAAGAACGTCCGCCGCCCCGGTAATCACGAAAGCCATACTTTTCATCAAAGGTATAATCTGCATGGCCCGGACGGTATACATCCATGATATTGCTGTAATCACGGGAGCGCTGGTCTGTGTTGCGGATCACAATAGAGATTGGTGTTCCTGTTGTTTTTCCCTCAAAAACACCGGATAAGATCTCTGCCTTATCTCCTTCGCTTCTGGCTGTGGTAAATTTGCTCTGTCCCGGTTTTCTCCGGTCTAAATATTTCTGGATATCTTCTTCATTTAAAGGAAGTCCTGCTGGACAGCCGTCCACTACAACGCCAACGCCTGCCCCATGGGACTCTCCCCAGGTACTTATCTTAAAAATCGTTCCGTATACTGAACCTGACATGTTATTAATCTCCTATTTTTACAATGGCACAGCAGTTAGGTTCATTTACAGGAATACTTCTTCCACTCATAACCAGAAGGCCTTTTTCATAATCTACTTTAAAGAAACTTATGGTGCCGCTGTCATGGTTTACAGAAGCAATATGTCTTCCATCCGGGAATACAGCTACATCCTTTGGATATGCGCCGCTGATCGGCAGACAGCATATCATGGTCAGAAGGCCTGTCTCCTCATCTCTCTTGTAAACACTAATGGTATTTTCTCCTGCATTGGTGCAATATATGTATTTCTGGTCAACAGACATTCTCATGGCGCAGGCAGCAGTCAGGTTGTCCGGCTTCTTGGTAGAAGTGGTGGAAATGGTCTGGATCTTTTCGATCACAGGTGCTCTGTCTCCAGTCTTGTAGGTGTATACATCAATTGCTTTCTTTAATTCATACATCAGATAAATGAATTTTCCGTCTTTGCTGTAACGGAAATGTCTTGGCGCAGACTCTAACTCACAGCGGATGGCGTCTACCTGGACTAATCTCTGTTCTTTATCATTAAAACGGTAGATTTTAACCTGGTCAATACCATTATCTACACTGAGTACAAAGCGATTGTCAGGCATTCTTCTGGTGCAGGTCACATGCGGGCGGAAGTTACGCTCTGCCACACTGCCGTATCCTCTGTCAAATACACCGTCTACGATCTTTCCTACAGAACCGTCCGGGTTCAGACTTAATACCGTAGTCTTTCCATCGTGATAACCGGAAACGAATACATATTTATCCTCTTCATCGGTACAAAGGTGGCAGCCTCTCATTCCACGGATCGGGGCACTGTTTAAACGTGCCAGGCTTCCGTTTGGAAGGATACGGAAAGATACAACGCCTTCATCTGCAATGGAATACAGTGTCTTTCCGTCACTGGATGCAATTACATAAGAAGAATTGTCCACTTCGATCTCGCAGCGCTCTTTAAACATTCCATTTTCTACATCTACATCAAATACGGTGATTCCCTTTGCTTTTCCCGTATAGGAATAGGAACCCACATACGCCATATACTTACCGCTCATACAGCTTACCTCCCTGGATATTGTCTGTGTTTTTCCACTCACGGACACGCACCAATGTGCTCTGTTGTCTGCTGCTGCAGACGGTTCCGTTCGCGCTTATTTTTCCATGCGTTCATCATACCATACATTTAATTATTTGTTAACCTGTAAGTTTCAGAAAAGGTATTGACACTATTCTCATTTAATGTATAATGGAACTCGACTTTGTTTAATAATACTAAACTTTTTACTTATTTTTATATTCAGTTAGTATTTGTAAACTTTGTGTATAAGAAATGTTACTTACAGGTAAAACAGGAGGATATCATGGATATCGGCAACAAACTGAAAGAACTGCGTGTTTTAAAAGGACTGACGCAGGAGGAACTGGCGGACCGTTCCGAGCTTTCCAAGGGATTTATTTCCCAGCTGGAGCGCAATCTGACCTCCCCTTCCATCACCACCCTTATGGACATCCTGCAGTGCCTTGGTACCAGTATCGGAGAGTTTTTCAACGAGGCTCCTGATGAACAGATCGTATTCGGAAAACAGGACTATTTTGTTAAGGAAGACACCGAATACAAAAACGAGATCAAATGGATCATTCCCAATGCCCAGAAAAATACCATAGAGCCCATTTACCTGACCTTACAGGCCGGTGGCTCTACCTGTCCGGACACACCTCATGAAGGAGAAGAATTTGGCTACGTCCTTCAGGGAGCTGTGTCTATCCATCTGGGAAATAAGACTTATAAAGCCAAAAAAGGGGAATCCTTTTATTATACAGCTGACAAAACCCATTTCCTGTCCAGTAAAAACGGGGCAACCCTGATCTGGGTCAGCTCACCACCAAGCTTTTAGTATGTCCTCACGAAACTTTGGGAGAACGGATCACCACACCTACGAAAAAGGAGAACTGCGCACATGAGCCAGCCATTGATTGATTTACAGCATATTTCAAAAAGCTTTGACGGGGAAATGGTCTTAGATGACCTGAACCTTTCTATAAAAGAAAACAGCTTCGTGACCTTACTGGGTCCCAGCGGCTGCGGAAAATCCACTACTCTGCGTATTTTAGGCGGTTTTACCCCGCCTGATAAGGGAAACGTTATTTTTGACGGTCAGGACATTACCAAGCTGCCGCCAAACAAGCGCCAGTTAAACACTGTATTCCAGAAATACGCTCTGTTCCCACATATGACCATTGCGGAAAACATTGCTTTCGGCTTAAAGATCAAAAACAAGCCAAAGAGCTACATTGACGATAAGATCAAATATGCCTTAAAGCTGGTAAACCTGTCCGGTTTTGAAAAAAGGGATGTTATCTCTCTTTCCGGCGGTCAGCAGCAGCGTATCGCCATTGCAAGAGCCATTGTAAATGAGCCGCGTGTCCTGCTCCTTGACGAGCCTTTAGGCGCTCTGGACCTGAAGCTGCGCCAGGACATGCAGTATGAGCTGATCCGACTGAAAAATGAGTTAGGCATTACCTTTATCTATGTTACCCATGACCAGGAAGAAGCACTTACTATGTCTGATACCATCGTAGTTATGAACCAGGGCTATATCCAGCAGATGGGTTCCCCGGAGCAGATCTACAATGAGCCGGAAAATGCTTTCGTTGCCGACTTTATCGGTGAGAGCAACATTGTACCTGGCCTTATGATCCATGATGAACTGGTCGAGATCTTCGGAGCAAAATTCGCCTGTGTTGACAAGGGCTTTGGAAACAACAAACCTGTAGACGTTGTGATCCGCCCTGAGGATATTGACCTGTTAAAGCCGGAAGAAGGCACACTTCAGGGTGTTGTCACCCACCTGATCTTTAAGGGCGTTCACTATGAAATGGAAGTGACTACCCCGGATGGTTTTGAGTGGCTGGTACACTCCACCGATATGTTCCCAGTTGGCCAGCAGGTAGGACTTCATGTAGATCCTTTCGACATTCAGATCATGAATAAGCCTGCTTCTGAAGATGAGGAGGCACTGGGAGTCAATGAATAATGATAAAAAAAAATCCGTGGCTATTGGACGGGCACTGCTCTCCGGTCCTTATCTGATCTGGATGATCGGTTTTACCATCATTCCGCTGGCACTTATTTTCTGGTACGGCATTACAACTAAAAACGGTAACCTGACACTGGCAAACATCACAGCCATCATGAGCCCGGATCACTGGAAGGCCTTATGGCTGTCCCTTGGACTGTCTCTTATCAGTACAGTCCTCTGTCTGGTCCTGGCATATCCTCTTGCCATGATCCTTCGCGGAAGAGGCAGCTCTGCCAGCGGCTTTATTGTATTTATCTTCATCCTTCCTATGTGGATGAACTTCCTGCTGCGCACTATGGCATGGCAGACATTACTTGAAAGAAATGGTGTGATCAACGGTATCCTGGCATGGCTTCACCTGCCAAAGCAGAACCTGATCAACACCCCGGCAGCCATTGTCCTTGGAATGGTATACAACTTCCTTCCATTCATGGTACTGCCTATCTACAATGTACTTGCAAAAATTGACGACAACACCATCAATGCCGCAAAGGACTTAGGCGCCAATACTTTACAGACTCTGTTCTTTATCTGGCTGCCTTTAAGCCTTCCAGGTATTATCAGCGGTATTACCATGGTATTCGTGCCTTCCCTTACCACATTCGTTATCTCCGACCTGTTAGGCGGAAGCAAGATCCTGCTGATCGCGCCGCCACCAGTTACTCTGGGAGTATGGGTACCCAGTGCGAAGCTCATTGATGACTCCCGCACCTTTACCCGGCTCTGTCAGACCCTTGCGAAACGAATGGGTATTCGTTTTGCCGACGCCGGAAACTGGGACATCTCCTTGGCCTATGACGGCGTACACTTTACGGAGCAGGGGCACAGAGCCTTTGCCGCCGGACTTCTGGAGGAACTCAAATGAAACGAATTCTGCCTATACTCTTATCTCTTCTGCTGTTGACCGGGTGCGGCGGAAACTCCGCGGATGGCTACCAGCAAATCACTCAGGAGGAGGCCAAAGAGATGATGGACACCCAGGAGGTCATCATCCTGGATGTGCGGGAGCAGGATGAGTACGACAGTGGCCATATCCCCAGCGCAGTGTTGTTGCCAGTGGGAAGCATCGACGAAGACACCGCCGCCGAGGTAATCCCCGAAAAGGATTCCACGGTTCTGGTGTACTGCCATAGCGGGAATCGCAGTAAGACCGCCTCC
>ENA-USUK01001355-USUK01001355.1-human-gut-metagenome-genome-assembly--contig:-NODE-1355-length-18814-cov-20.558307_pt1 | contig 18814 bp, 16 predicted proteins | sample MGYA00250062_ERZ773400 | MGnify/ENA primary metagenome ERZ773400 (study PRJEB29103, sample SAMN06111961) | human gut metagenome | biome: human gut; feature: ankylosing spondylitis patient; material... | reverse complement strand
TTTTCGGATTGCAACGAGCCTGCCAAAATATGTTTGTAGCCTTGGGACAAGCAAAAATTTCTATTTTCATAGCCTTGCTGCGCAAAGCAATTCTGCTGATCCCATTGGCATTGATATTGCCACACTTTATGGGAGTAGCCGGTGTATATGCGGCTGAAGCAATATCCGATGCGACAGCGGCAATTTGTTGTACTTTGTTGTTCTTCTGGCAGTTCCCTAAAATTTTGGGAAAAATCCAGGGGAATACTTTGCACATAAGCTAAATTTCCTGATGTTTATCCATAAATAGAACTAGTTATGTAACTGCTTACGTATTTTTGCGAAAAATGTTTGTTCATATTATAAAAGCTAATGTATTTCCAAAGTATCTCTCATGGAAAGTGACCGTCTCATCATTATTTAACAAGAGAAACATTATGAAATATCAGTCTTTCTTAAACCACCTGTAAAACCATTTACCCACCTTTTCATAATGCCGGGTTTCGGTATCAGTGTATAGTTTAGAGAAGAACGACGTATCTAATGGTTCTCCCGATTGGTTAGGATATAATACGATTAAGCTATTGTTGGAGAAGTATTTACTAAGCTGTCTCGGTAGTTTCTCAAAAGAACTGTCGTAAGAGAGAGTTCTCGTTCGTGCGCTGATAATGACTAATAAATGGTCATAGCTTACTTGTCCTGTTAATACCAGCAAGTCATTCCAATCTTCCAAAAGAGAGAAATCGGTCAGCACCTGTTTATGCTTTTTCTTTATCAATGTTTGCAGGCGGGCGGTTGTCTTTTCATTTGCAAAGAAATGTACCCGGCAACCGAGCGTACTTCCCATTCGGCAAAAATGTTCCATCCAACGGGGAAAGCCGGATTCGTATTCGGCTTTAGGTGGGACGGCAACGACAATCCGTTTAAGTGTGTGAACCGGTATCAGGAATTTGGAAATAATAAGCTCACAGTTCAATCCTTTCAGCAGGTGTTCGGCAAGTACACCGAAAAATGAATCCGTGATGTTTGCCTTGTGGTGCAACCCGGTGATGATGCTTGTTATCTCATTCTCTTTGGCGGAATGGATAATGCCGGAAGCGATATTCAAGTCATAACGGGTGATTTGTCTCAACGGGACGTTGACCGCTGTCGTCATCATAGCCGCTTTTTCCAGATAACGTTTGCTCCGCATTCTCAGGTTGTCGGAAGTGTTATCATCATTGATTACATTGATTGCCAGTAGATTATCTCTCAATTTCGGGTCACGTATAACTAAAGAAAGATTTACCATATCTTCGATGGTGTTCGGATTGTTAATAGCCACTAAGATCTTTTCCGTTTCTGTTGCCGAAGAGGTTTTCTCCGGTTCAGAGTCGTCTATGGCAACCTTCTTGGCTGCCCGTTCCGTTATCAGCGAACTTACCACACAGGTTACCAGAATCAGTAGTACCGTTCCGTTCAGTACATCGTCATTCAGCAGGCGTTCTCCTCCGGGCAGGATAATGTTATATCCCACCAGCACAGCCGCCAATGTAGCCGCCGCTTGTGCGGTACTCAGCCCGTACATTAGCTTTCGTTCAAGAGCAGACATCTTGTAGATCTTCTGTGTCAGCCAACAAGCGATCCATTTGCCGGTCAGAGCCATTATAATCATTACGGCAGCCACTTTCAGCGCATCTCCGTGCCCGAAGATGACGCGCAGGTTAATCAACATTCCCACTCCGATAAGAAAATAAGGAATGAAAAGCGCATTGCCGACAAATTCCAGATGATTCATTAAGGGGGAGACGTGCGGAATGAGCCGGTTTAATACCAAGCCTGCCAGGAAAGCCCCTAGAATCCCTTCCATACCTACGAACTCCATCAGTCCTGCTCCCAAAAAGACCATAGCCAGGACGAAAATGAATTGCATTACATTATCATTGTACCGATGGAAGAACCAGCGGCCGACACGTGGAAAAACGTAGATAATAAACGCACCTAGAAAGATGACTTTTATTACCAGCCAAATCCAGAACAGACCACCTGTCTCCCCTTTGAATAGTCCGCCTACAACGGCGAGAACCAACAGTGTGAGTGTGTCCGTCACTGCAGTTCCTCCTACCGCAATACTTACGCTGCGATGGCGTGATACGCCAAAGCGTGTGACGATGGGATAGGCTACAAGGGTATGTGACGCGTACATACTGGCCAGCAGTACGGAAGTGATTACACCGTATTTCAGGTACGATACATTTGCCACAAATCCTATTCCTATGGGTACGATAAAAGCCAGTAATCCCAGTACTAACGCTTTGTTTCGTGTCTCCTTGAAATCTCCCATATTCATTTCAAGGCCTGCTAGAAACATGATGTAATAGAGGCCGACTTTCCCGAATAGCTCGAAACTGCTGTCGCGTGCCAGAATATTGAAGCCGTGCTCACCAATTGCCAGTCCTGCCAGGATCATTCCTATAATATGCGGGATACGCAGTTTGTTCAATAGGATAGGGGCAAACAATATAATAAGGAGTACAAGGAGAAATATCCATGTAGGGTCGGTGATAGGGAATGTTAAATCAAGGCCAATCCAATCCATAAGTTGATAAGTTCGTAATATTCTTCGCGCAAAATAACTTAAAAAAAGTCTTTTAAAAAAGCATTCGTTGATAAAATACTCCTTTGTACCATATAATCTGTATCTTTGCTTCCGATTTAAACCAACTAACAATTTAGAAAAATGAAAACAGCGTTATTGGCATTAGGAGTTTTGTGTATTATGGGCAGTTGCTCGTCGGAGATGAAAAGCTCCAAAGGGATTGTTTGCGATGCGTCAATGAATACGGTATCCATTGTTACGGATAAGAATGATACGCTTTCGTTTAGTACGATGGATGCGAACAAGGAACAAGTCGACGGTTTGCTTCTGAATGATACATTGGAAGTATTTTATGCAGGGAAATATACACCGGGAATGCAGGCTTCCAAATTGGTTCAATATCCGCAGGCTCCCCGATTGGGCGGTGACCGTGATGAGCACGGTTGTATTGGTTCTGCCGGATACGTATGGTGTGAAGTACAAAAAGACTGCATCCGTTTATTTGAAAAAGGTATTCGTACAGAGGCAGTTAACGGAGGCGAGACTTCTGCTTTTATCGTTTTCAGCCCCGATTCCACACGTGCTGAACTCTTCTTCTCGGATAAGCAACCCAATGAAATACTGGAAAGACGTAGTTTGCCGTCGGGTGGCTATGCGTGGAATGTAGAAGACGATGATACAAAGAATGTGCGACTGGTGGACGGCTTATGGACAATCAGTCAAAGAGGTGATTTGATTTATACTCAGAAAGCTGAGAACAAATAATCAGCGGAGGAAGAGTATCGGTATGACTACCAATTCTTTTTTTTATTGATTTTGCTGTCATACTCTCATAAATCACTTCAAATCCTTTATTCATAGTACTTCCAACTATGATGGCAGCTAGACCGGAAGTATGAGGGTAAACGGTTGCCCTCATACTTCCGGTCTGGTCGTTTTTTATGTAATCTATTCATTATTACCATAATATCCGTCTCCGGGTACATAAATCGGTTGCATCACACTGCCTTCATTTTTCAGCTTTCCTTCATCGCGTAAGCGTCGGATATGTCGCATGGCTGTACTTCTCGCCATCCCGCAGAGATTCTGGAAGTCGTATCTTCTCATAAATTGATGTGTTTTGAAGTATCCCGTCAATAATCGGTCAATCTGTCCATTGGTCAACTGCTTGAAATTCAGCTCTCCTTTGAGGCTTTTTACTTTCAGTATACCGAATTCGTTTTTTAGCGCTTGGTCGGCACGAAACTGGATAGCTTTCAGTTTTACTTTGGTTGCTTTTCGCTTTGTGGCTATCGTTACCGGTTCCGTGCTGGTCAGGCAAGGGTGGAAATAGCCGATTCCATCCAAATGCACTTGTTTTCCGTCTGCCAGTTCCTCTCCCAGAATATGTGAAAGGGCGTCGAGTACGGCAGTGACATCCGTTTCGGTCAGCGAACAACGCTCTTGGATACGGTGGCGTACCAAGTCGGTTCCTATCGTGCCGTTATATCTTATGCGCGGATGCAGCGTTCTTTTTCCCTGTTGCTTGTCCGAAGGTCTCGGATCTTCATACCAATCAAATAATATTGCCATAGTTTTTGTTTTTAAATACCTGCAGTTGTTATGTTATCTCTTATACTGTTTTATGTTAATACCTTATCGTTCTTTTATTATCTATTAATGAAATGGAAAGGCTCACTACTGTGGATATTTTTGTTCACGTCTGTAAACACTTTTGTTCACAGATGATAGCTTTATTGTCCACAGTAGTGAGCCTTTACTAACTAATAAGCAAAGATACATAAACTATAAGAAGAATGCAAATAAAAGCCGGACATAAATCATAAGAAAAGCTTGTATCCAAGCGATATATACCGTATCTTTACGGGAATTTGACGGCAAGCCGTATTTAAAGGACAAACAACATGAAAATAACATTGATCAGGAAGGACAACGGGAGCGGAAAGGAAACTCTAAGCGTTTGCGATACCGCCATATTGTTCGAAAAAATGAAGACTGAAACAAAATCGGGACATATCACGGCTTTGCGAAATCTTATACCGGAATTGGAGGGTACTTACGGTCAGTATGAGCATATTGACAAACTGCCGTGTATCTACTCCGCTGTAGAGTATACCCGAACCAAAGAGGGGGAACGGAAGATGAAACAGTATAACGGGCTGGTACAGTTGGAAGTGAAACATCTTGCCGGCCTGTCCGAAATGGAATATGTGAAACGGCAGGCGGCACTGTTGCCCCAGACTTTTGCCGCCTTTTGCGGCTCCAGCGGTCGTAGCGTGAAGATATGGGTACGTTTTGCCTTGCCGGACGATCGGGGACTGCCCGTGAAGGAATCGGAAGCGGAATTGTTCCACGTTCATGCCTATTGGCTGGCGGTGAAGTGCTATCAACCGATGTTTCCTTTTTCTATCGAATTGAAAGAGCCGGTACTGATGCAAAAGTGCCGTATGACGTTGGATGATTCTCCTTATTATAACCCCGACGCTGTCCCTTTCTGTCTGGAACAGCCGCTTGTTATGCCGGGTGAGGAGACCTTCCGGGAACGGAAACAGGGGGAGAAGAATCCTTTGCTGAGGCTGGAGCCTTGCTACGAGTCTTCACGGACTTTTAAGAAAGTGTTTGAGGCTGCCCTGAACCGTGCGTTCCAAGAGATGGAGGACTGGAGATGTGGCGACGACCTGCAACCCCTGCTTGTGCATCTTGCCGAACATTGCTTCAAGGCGGGTATTCCCGAGGAAGAGGCTGTGCGGCAGACGCTTATCCACTATTATCGGGAGGAGGACGAGCAGACCATCCGTCTGGAACTGCATAATCTTTATCAGGAATGTAAGGGGTTTGGTAAAAAAAGCAGTCTGACCCGGGAGCAGGAGGTGGCTTTTTTACTCGAAGAGTTTATGAACCGTCGTTACGAATTCCGTTATAACACAGTTCTGGATGATCTGGAATACCGACAGCGTGATTCCATCCATTTCTGTTTCAGACCTTTGGACAGACGTGTCCGCAACAGTGTGTCCATCAGTGCCTTGAAAGAGGGTATCAGTGTGTGGGATCGTGATGTGGACCGTTTCCTGAATTCGGAATACGTTCCTTTGTATAATCCCGTTGAGGAGTATCTTTATGATACAGGCCGCTGGGACGGGAAGGACCGTATCCGTTCATTGGCCGGTCTTGTTCCTTGTGACAATCCGCACTGGCGGGAGCTGTTCTACCGCTGGTTTCTCAGCATGGTGGCTCATTGGCGCGGACTCGACCGCCAGCATGGTAATAATACTTCCCCTTTACTTGTTGGTCCGCAAGGTTTCCGTAAGTCAACGTTCTGCCGTATTCTCCTGCCTCCGGAACTTCGCTTCGGCTATACGGACAGCCTCGACTTCAAAAGCAAACAGGAGGCCGAACGCTATCTGGGACGTTTTTTCTTAATCAATATTGATGAGTTCGACCAGATCAGTGTCACACAACAGGGGTTCTTGAAACATTTATTGCAGAAGCCTGTCGCCAACTTGCGGAAACCTTATGGTAATACTATCCGCGAGATGCGTCGTTATGCTTCCTTTATCGGCACGAGCAATCAGAAGGATTTGTTGACGGATCCCAGCGGCAGTCGCCGTTTCATCTGTATTGAGGTGACTGCTCCCATCAATACGAATGTCACTATCAATTACCGGCAGCTTTATGCTCAGGCTATGGAGGCTATTTATAAAGGTGAGCGTTATTGGCTGGACGATGAGGACGAGCAGATTCTGAAACAGACGAACCGTGAATTTGAGCAGACGAGTCCTTTGGAACAATTGTTTCATTGTTATCTCCGTCCAGCAGAAGAGGGGGAAGAGGGGAGCGAATGGATGACGGCTATGCAAATCCTGAATTATTTGCAGACGAAAACACGTGATAAGCTGGCTATCAATAAAGTGGCGCAATTCGGTCGTATGCTTCAACAATTAAATATTCCTTCTTATCGTTCTTATCGGGGAACACTTTATCATCTGGTGAAAATAGGGTGATGGAAAATAATACCCTGAGAGCAAAAGTTGCTCTCAGGGGGATATGTGTGGCTGCTGTCATGACGGAAAGGCTGATGGATAGGGAGGTGTGGGGGAGTTATGAGAGTATGAGGGTTATCGGTTGGGAAATAATGACGGTAGGGCATTGTACAAGTATTCCGCTATAGGTCGGAATTCATGTCGCACACCCTCTTGTTCATGGAAAGTCAAGTTTGTGACAGGAAATACGTCCGTGAGTTGTGCCATAGCTTGAATTTGCACTAAAATCCTATCATATGCGACATCATTCGAACCACTGGCAGCCCATATATAAAAGTCGTTCTCCGAAAAAGCGGAATCGCGAATGGTATTAGCAAGATATTCCGCAGTCTCGTCAGGACAGGTCATTCCGGCAAAACGTCCTAATGACCAGCAATCGGAACTTATAGGTATAAAATATTTGAAACAGTTGAGTGTGTGTGCCAGCGCATACCAGGTTGTTACTGCACCCATTGAAAATCCCCCGATGGCTCGGTGTCCTCGTGAAGCTTCTATCCCAGCTATATCAATGGTCTTAGCATAGGTGCGATAACGATTTTCTACAATAGGTATCAAATCATTCACAAGTTCTTGTGGCAGAGCCTCGCAATATGGATCTGCATCGGGATAGTAATCAACGGGGACTCCGTAAATGTAACTTGTTGAAACAACGATAGTCGGGGCCATATCGCCATTTGCCATCATGTGGTCAAGTAATTTGCGCAACAACTCGTTCTCATTTTGAAAAAAAGAAGCTGCTGTTTCACCATGTCCATGTACGAAATAAAACACGTTATACGGCTGGTCGGACGCTTCATCATAACCATACGGTAAATATACGTAGGCTGTATTTATACGTGTTTCCCCTGTTCCTGCTACATAATTTCGTGTATCATAGTCTATTTGCACGATATTTCCTCTATATTCTGCTTCCTGTTCATATATAGTAGGAACATTCACGGTTTTATTCATCAGTTCAGTATAATTCTGCGGAACGTCAGATTCTTGCTCTTGTTCCGGAAGTATCACTGAATATTCGTTCTCTTTATCGTTGCAGGCTGCCATGCACAGACAAAATAATATGATTTTAAGCATCTTTCTGAATATATACATGTTTGACTAAAGTTCTCCTTTTTGATTTATTTGTTAATAAGTTGATATTTATAATACTGTGCATCTATCGTGCATTGGATACATCAGTCCTTACCACTCGGAAACCGACATTGGCATACCTCCTCGTACCTGTCCTTACATCATCTGATTTCTCGCTACGGCAATCGTCGCGCTTGGAGTCCCAACTGCCTCCTTTGATGATATACTGTCCGCCCGCATCGGTCGAGGAAGTCCATTCCCAACAGTTGCCCCAAAAATCAATCCCTCCACAAGCACCGGTCGATTGCTTGTAAGCATCCACCGGTGTCAATCCGGATTCAACGTGGTTGGAGTTCATGGCGACATCTTTGGGCATATGTCCGGCACCGAGAATCCACTCTTCTTCACTTGGCAAGCGGTAGATGTGTTTCCGGTCCTGCTTCGTAAGCCATTCGCAATAAGCATTAGCTTCGGCAATCGTAATGTTCACTACCGGATAATTTTCTTTTCCTGCATCATAGACAAATTCCGTTTTGAAAGCAGCGTATTCGGCATTGGTCACAGGTGCGTAACCTATGTAAGCATTCGGAGCTGATGCACCGCGCAATACCATCCAGGTATCTTTCGGGTTCTCATCCTTTCGAGGGTCAATGAATCGGAAGAATTGTTGTTGTATCCGGCTGTCACGGTTCTGAACCATCTCATCCACGATGCCCTGCATATGTTCCACGATATTGTAAGTTTTGGCCTCTCGTTCCAGTTGGCGGAGTTTGTTTTTCTTTCTAGCTACCACTTTGTCGTAGCGAACGCTCATTTGATCCAGCAGTGCTTGTTTATTGGCTTCTGTCGGTTTCTTCCGATACTGGACGAAAAGATTGTGTGTCTTGGAATCCATTTTGGGGCGTCCTTCTTCTACAAGTGGGGCATTGGGTTTGCCGAACTCCAACTCACTTTCCACCAAGTCATCGGGATTAATGAATATTCCCGGCTCCACGGTCTGATGCACACCGAAATAGTGTGCTACGAGCCCGTCACGATAAATAGATAGCCGGTATCCTCCGTAAAGGTTGCAAGGCAAGGTGGAGATGTAATAGTCCTTTCCGGCGGTAAAACCGGACTTATTGTCGGTACTGAACGTGATGATGGTACTTGCGTTTTCAATGTTATCCACCGTCGGCTTTCCCTGTATGTCCTTTTTGACATTCGCCGTACCTGCCAGAGGATTTCCATCGACACTCTCCAGCTCTATCTTTGTGACACCCGAAAGCCGGAGGTTGAACTTGATTCCGCAGCGGATTGCAGGATTATCATCATATCCGCCGTCTTTGTCCGTCTGGGCGGATGGAATCACTATTTTATTTTCTTTGTCATTCTCTTGTGCGGACATGGCAGTGGCCGTCACAATGGCGATAGCCATTGCTAAAAATAACTTTCTCATAATTTGTTTTTGTTTTAGGGACTAAATAGAATCTGTTCTTACCACTCTGAAACCAACATTGGCATAGCCTTGTGTGCCTGTTCTTACGACATCCGATTTTTCGCTACGGCAATCATCACGTTCTGAATCCCAACTGCCTCCTTTGATAATGTACGAACCGCCCGCATCGGTCGAGGAAGTCCATTCCCAACAGTTGCCCCAGAAATCAATACCTCCACATGCGCCTGTCGTCTGGTTATAGGCATCCACCGGTGTCAATCCCGTTTCCACGCGGCCGGAGTTCATTGTAACATCCTTCGGCATGTGTCCGGCACCGAGAATCCATTCTTCGTCGGTTGGAAGCCGATATGCATGAGTGTCATCTTGCGCCGTAAGCCAGTCGCAATAAGCCGTAGCTTCGGCAATCGTAATGTTCACTACCGGATAATTTTCTTTTCCTGCATCATAGACAAATTCCGTTTTGAAAGTAGCGTATTCGGCATTTGTCACAGGAGCATAACCTATGTAGGCATTTGGAGCTGATGCACCGCGCAACACCATCCAGGCATCATTCGGATCATCGTCATTTCGAGGGTCAATGAGTCGCAGGAATTGTTGTTCCAGCCGAATATCTCGGTTCTCAACCATTTCATCTACAATACCCTGCATTTCTTCTACGAGGTCAGGAGTCTTTGCCTCCCTCTCCAATTCACGAAGTTTGGCTTTCTTTCGTGCGACAACTTTATCATACCGTAATCCCATCTGATTCAAAAGAGCCTGCTTGTTGTCTTCTGTCGGGTTTTGCTGGTACTGGCGAAGAAGAGCTGTTGTCGTTGCATCCAGTTCCGGACGTTCTTCTTCTACAAGCGGCGCATCCGGGTCGTCGAACTCCAACTCGCTTTCCACCAAATCGTTCGGTGTTATATAACCGGCTCGTTCTATCGTTTGATGTACACTGAAATAATGAGCTACCAAGCCGTCCTTGTAAATGGAAAGTCTATAACCTCCATAAACATCACAAGGCAGGGTCGAGATATAATAATCCTTGCCGGGGATGAAACCGGACTCATTTGGAGCACTGAAGGTAATGATGGAATGGGCGTTTTCTATTTTGTCAACTGCTGGTTTTCCCTGTTCATCCCATTTGATTCCGACCGTGCCTGAAAGTGCATAGCCATCAACACTTTCAAGTTCAATACCTGTTATGCCCGACATCTGGAAGTTAAGCTTGATGCCACCGCAAACAGTCTGAAATTTCAGAGAATTAGATGTGGTGCGGGCCACTGCCACTACTGACTTTTCATCATATCCATTCTCATTTCCGGTTTGAGTGGCAGGTATGGTTACAGTTAAACTTTCATCGTCTGAAGATATCCAATTATCTGCCGGATAGATACCAAACAAAGGGTTGTCATCAGTGAAAGTTCCTTCAATAGTACCTGACAGAATGGATGAGTTGCCGGATTCTTGCGCTTCTGCAATAATAGTCTGTCCGTTATGAACTAGCATTATGGGGTCGCCTTCGTTCCAATTACTGTGAAGCCCGTCGGAAATAACAACAGTAATACTCTCGGAATTTGATTCCTGTTCTTGTGTATCGATAGATACCATATCGTCATTCTGACATGCATTCATTGCAGCCAAAAAGAGGAATGAAAGGCAATACAGATTAAAATTTTTCAAAATTCTCTTCATAATTATTTATTGTTTTTGAGCCTTTCCTTTTGAGAACGATGATACAGACGATCCATCATCTTTCTTTCCAATTCATATACACGTGCAATCTGTTGTTGTGATAAGAACTTGCTATATTCTTCATAATACTTATGCCGCAGGTTCAGTATCTTTTGACTATGCGCGAACCGCTCTTTAATGGCTTGTTCTGTTTCCGCATCCGTCCCGCTTGAAACTCCTCTCTTAGGTCGGGGGCCAAGTGCCCAAATCTCTTTTTGGAACTGACAAAAGGTTGCAACAAACTTCTTTGCGGTCGTATCGTTCATTGCCATCTCCTGCGCAATGTATTTAGCCTGTGTTTCGGCTAATTGTTCCCTTGTCATACGTTGCCTGTTATCTTTTTGGGCGTAAGTACTTACGCAAAAAGTGGTCATTGCCATAGCAAACAGAAGAATTCTAAAAACACTTTTCATGATTGATTACTTTTATTCGTTTATAAATAAGTCGTCTTGATAGACGGTAAATAGATAATTCTGGTCGGCACTGTTTAATTGAGAAAATGCTTGCTCGAATGACTCAAAATCAGTTGTTTTATGACGCTCCGGCAGAGCGTTGAAAACCAGTAGCAATGCCACGCTTGCCGCCACAAGTCCTCCGGATATAGAATACCAAAGGCGATAGCTCCGCTTAGGCTTGGACGGCATTACCTCGTCTTTTATAGTCTCCCATACATTCGTTTCAATGTCGTCTAAAAAGCCTTTGGGTGCGGTATAGGGCATTCGTTTACCTATACGGTTAAAATCAAAATCTTCACTCATACGACTAACTGTTTAAATTCATATACTTGATAATCTTTTCTTTTGCAATATGATAGTTTGATTTAGCACTATCTGTTGTAGAGTCGATAATTGCAGCGATTTCATCATATCCCAACTCATTGTAATATCGTAAGTTGAAAGCCAGTTGTTGCTTGGTGGACAGAGTCAAGATAGCCTGTTGCAACTTGCCCGTTTCCAAATCGCTGTAATCAACATATTCATCAGCCGGCATACTGTTCAATTCAGTCGGAGAATCGTCCAATGATATCCTGCCATCCCGCCGCTGGTCCAAAATACGCAAGGCCTCGTTAGTAGCAATCCTGTAAACCCATGACCGGAAAGAGTATTCGCCTTTGAAATTGGACAGCGACCGGAATATCCGCACGAAAGCCTCTTGTGTGGCATCTTGTGCATCTTCGTGAGCCACTACCAATCGCCTAATGTGCCAATACAATGCTTCTTTGTACTTCGCCATCAGACTCCGGAATCCTTTTTCCGGCTCTTTGAGCATTATTGCCACCAGTTCCCGGTCATCCTTTATTTCCATAAACGACAGGTTCTGATGCCACCGGACATTCGACCGAAGGACGGTTAAACAAGGTCGTGCCGCTTATCAACTGCACAACGACAGGGCGACGCTTGTGATGGTGGTGACGATGGCGGGGTGGACGCACTGTTACGCACGATTGCATCAGGAATATAACAGTTGCTCCTAAAGCTAATAATTTCCAAATCGGTTTCATACGCTATCATTTTTTTGTTATACACATACCGGTTTATATTATTTCATTATACATTTATGTTTCACGTACCTCTTCGTGAGCTCTTCTGAATGGACGTTCTATATATAAGACCCGGTAAAGGAATGAAAGTAAAACAGAACAAGCTGTTTTTTTGATCTTATTTGTGAAAACCTAATATTTGGGCGGGTAAAAAGGTGTGATGTGCTTGATTTTCAAAAATATATGGTATCTTTGTAGAAATGTGACGGGAATCCGTCTTTGCCCTTTGTTATGCTTCTATTTATGTTGGCTCGGCTATGGTTCAGTGTGCTTATTCTATGAAAACAGAAAAGGTCTTCATTTCTGAAGACCTTTCTTGGTGATCCGCCTGGGGCTTTCACCGTAGCGGTCTATATCTTTGATTTATAAGTTCTTGTAAACCTTGAAAAATTGTACCGTAACGAATTAGTAACGATTTATAGGAACGCTTGTTGTCAGTGAGAGGCATTCGTTTGTCAGCCGTTCTCTGATACCGCAAAGATAGGGCATTACTTTTTATTTTCCAAACATTTGATTATTAAATCTTTAAAAAAGATCCCCAGTGCAAGGGGCGAACCTATATATATGGATAGGTTTGCCCCTTGCACCGGGCGGATGCTGCATCAGTCCTACAGCCTTGCCGTCCGCCTCGATACCGCCATTTATGTGAAGCGGTTCCCCCTCCTTTTTCGCTGAACCGAAAAAATCATGGTGTAGTACACGTATAGTATCCCATGCGCTGCCTTTTATTGTTATTCTTTTGCAGCAAACATTAAAAATTAAGTTTGTTATGGAAGTTATTACATTTGAAAGTGAAGCGTATAAAGCGCTTGTAGGGAAGATTGAAAAAATCGCCGGGTATGTAGCCGAAGCGCAGCTGCCTTCGGAAGAAAAAAAGGAGGCTTGGCTGGACAGCAACCAACTGGCGGAAGCGTTGGGAATCAGTACACGTACATTGCAACGCCTGAGGGATGAAAACCTGATCAGCTACTCCATGCTGCGTGGACGGTGTATGTACAAGCTGTCGGAGGTCGAACGCTGTCTGGAAGAGCGTACCATTCGGTGCAAGCCTCAAACATTGGAGGATTTTCGCAAGAACTACCTAACGAGAACCGGCAATGATAAGAAAGGATGATATACTGAAAATGACGGAAAAGGGCATTTCCGTATTCCGCTATTACCTGCCGGTGGACTTCAAGGTGGGAAAGAACTTCCTGAACCCTTTTTATAAGGATACGAAGGCTTCGTGCAATATTTATTACGAACGCAAGGCAGGTGTATTTAAAATGAAGGATTTCGGGAATGAGGATTATTCGGGGGACTGCTTTGAACTGGTGGGCAGGCTGAACGGCCTTAGCTGCAAGGAGCCTAAAGAGTTTGTCGAGATCATGGAAATGATAAACCGTGATCTGCATTTGGGGCTGTCCACACATGAGGAATATCATGTGAGCCATAGCAAAGTCCCCCAAAAGAGTGAAGTGGTATCGGAAGAACCGAAAGCGAAAAGCGTCCGGCCTTATACTGTCGTGCAAAAGCCCTTTACGGCTGCGGAACTTGCCTTTTGGAGCAAATCGGGAATCGGGGAAAATGTTCTGAAAGCGTACCGGACGGTGTCGCTGAAGAAGTTCAGCAGCGAGAACCAGGAAAGGAAGCCTTTTTCCTGCATGACAAGCGTCGATGAACCGATGTTCGGATATATGGGGAAACAGCATATCAAGGTTTACCGTCCGTGTTCACAAATGCGGTTCCTGTATGCTGGTGATTTTGGCGACAACTACTGTTTCGGGCTGGAGCAGCTGCCGGCAAAGGGTGATCTGCTCTTTATCACAGGCGGGGAAAAGGATGTGATGAGTCTGGCGGCACACGGCTTCCATGCGATCTGTTTCAATTCGGAAACGGCTTTTATCCCTGCGGCTGTCATACACCGGCTTTCATTCCGGTTCAAACATATCATCCTCCTCTATGATGTGGACAGTACCGGGCTGAAAAGCTCGGCGAAGCGTGAAGAGGAGCTGAAGGAATACGGGGTTAAACGATTGTTGCTCCCGCTTGCCGGTACAAAGACGGAAAAGGATGTATCGGACTACTTCATGCTGGGGAACAGCCGTGAGGATTTGATAAAGCTTTTTCTGGACTATCTGGAAACCTTATACAGTGAAACCATGTCGGCATTGAAATCCTGCGAGGTGGATTTCAACAACCCGCCTCCCATTGCACAGATGATCGTATCGGTAAATGACGTGCCTCTCGGAACTCAAGGCAACCTGCTTTGTATCACCGGCGGAGAAGGCACGGGAAAAAGTAACTATGTGGCGGCACTGATTGCCGGTGCTATCCGTCCCACCGGAACGGATGTGGATGCGCTGGGCGTTACGCTCCACGAAAACGGCAGGAACAAGGCAGTACTGTTCTATGACACGGAACAGAGCGAAGTACAGCTGTATAAGAATATCAGCAACCTGCTGCGGCGATGCGGACGTGAGGCGATGCCGGAATGGTTCAAGGCGTATTGTCTTACGGGAATGAGCCGGAAAGAACGCCTGCTTTCCATTATCCAGAGCTTGGACAAGTACCATTATCAATACGGCGGTGTTCATCTGGTGGTGATAGACGGGATTGCGGATTTGATAAAATGCGCCAACGATGAAGCGGAGAGCATAGCCGTCGTGGAAGAACTGTACCGGCTGGCCGGTATCTACAAGACGTGTATCGTTACGGTACTGCATTTTATCCCCAACGGGCTGAAGCTGAGGGGACACTTGGGAAGCGAGTTGCAGCGGAAGGCTGCGGCGATCCTTTCCATAGAGAAGGACAGCGATCCGGCCATATCGGTGGTGAAGGCTCTGAAAGTAAGGGATGGAAGTCCGCTGGATGTGCCTATCATGCAGTTTTCGTGGGATAAAGAAAAGGCCATGCACGTCTATCTGGGCGAAAAGCCGAAAGAGGAAAAGGACAAGCGCAAAGAGGATGAGCTTGTAGCGGTGGCCAAAGAGGTATTCAGCCGGAGGCGTTTTGTTACTTATGTGGAGCTTGCGGAAGAAATCCAGTCGATACTGGAAGTGAAGGAGCGTACGGCGAAAAGCTACATCAGGTTCATGCGTGAGAAAGAAATCATTCTGAAATCATCCGATAACCAGAGCTATTATGTTATCGGGAACTTTTAAGGAGGAAAGCGTATGTTAGTAGATAAAACGGAATTTGAAGCATGGATGGAACGTATCATGGGTGAGCTGTACCGCATCTCACGGAAGCTGGACAAGGCGGAAACGAGGGAAAAGCACCTGAACTACCTGAACGGAGAGCGTCTGTACGACAATCAGGAAGTATGCCTGTTGTTGCGCATCAGCAAACGCACGCTGCAACGATACCGGAATAACGGGGTGTTGAAGTTCTATTCGATATATCACAAGACATATTACAAGGAGTCGGACTTGCACGAGTTCATCCGCAACAACTTTGACGAGAACGAGATAAAACGGCAGGCACGTGAGGACAAACTGTCCGAGAGCTATCCGCTGCCGAAAGAATAAGTCCATGTTTTTGCTTTGTACCGGTGAAACTACTGCCGTGAGGCAGGAAATCCCAAACTGCGTATTGGTGTTTGTCATGGCAATGACTTCATACAGTTGTGAAACAGGATGAAGTTTCTTTTCTTGTTCGAATGGTGATACTCCAAAGGACAGCGGTCCAGAGGGGTATCATTTTTTATGTGTACACCTAAAAATATTCCAGTTTCGTGGCGTAAAAACCGGAATATGAAAAGTTAATTCCCTCAATACTCAAGTATCTATCATGATTCTGCAAAAAAAGAAAAATACATTCATAAGAAGAATCCAAAGGTTTTTTCCTAATTTTGCAATTATGAATATAAGTTGGTCTGAAATAAAGCCTTATGAGAACGAGCTGCCTACTAACTACGCAGATAGAATAGGCAGGTTATATACTGATACTGTTACTGCTGCTTTCAAGAAAAGTAACGGTCAGTTTTTCACACCGGTATCTATCGCCTATTTTATGGGTAAACAAATAAGTGTGAATAAGGATTCTGTCTCCGTATTAGATCCGGGATGTGGAACTGCCATATTATCATGTGCCATGATTGAGAATCTGGTTTTGCAATCAAAAGTAAAACAGATAGAGTTGGTTACATACGAAACCGATGAAAATCTTATACCGGGATTACAAAAAGTTCTGGAATATATAACAATATGGGGGATGCGCCATAATGTCCGGATTGATTGCCGTTCATATTGTGAGGACTTTATTTTATCCAATTATTCAGTATTATATTCTGATACGATTTATGGCAGGGCTGAGAGTTTGCAGAAATATGATTTGATCATATCCAATCCTCCCTATTTCAAACTTTCCAAAGAGGATAAACGGGTGAAAGCGGCTCAATGCATTATAGACGGACAGCCTAATATATACTCTATATTTATGGCCATATCAGCTTTATTGCTTGCGGAACAAGGTCAGATGATTTATATAACCCCAAGAAGTTTCACTTCGGGAAGATATTTCCGTTTGTTCCGTAATTTCCTGTTTAAGCATATACAGATAGATTTTGTCCACCTTTTCAATACCCGGAAAGATACGTTTTCCAAAGATAATGTGCTTCAGGAAACAATTATAATGAAATGTTCCCCTAAAAAGGGGGCAGATTATAATGTCGTTTTATCATACAGTGAGGGGCTTTCCGACTTGGCCACCCCTGCAATCAAAGAAGTACAGCGGAAAGAAATCATTGACCTTACCTCAAAAGAATTGATATTGCATTTGCCGGTCAGCCTTGAAGACGAGAAAATTATCAGGCTGTTCAAATCATGGGATGGCAACCTGAACAAATATCATATCCAGATTTCCACCGGCCCGGTTGTAGCTTTTCGTTCAAAGGAACAATTATGTGAAACCTCCGGAGAAGGAACAGCAGCACTATATTGGTTGCATAACGTAGTAAAGATGCTGGCTGATCATCCTGTCGTAAAGGAAGGAAAACCTCAATTCATCCATATAAATGAAATGTCTGTATCCACCTTGTTACCTAACAAGAATTATGTTCTGTTGCGACGTTTCAGCTCCAAAGACGATAATAGCCGGTTAATTGCCGCACCTTATTTTGGAAACATGACTTCCTGCGCACATGTAGGAATCGAAAACAAACTGAACTATATCTATCGTCCCAAAGGACACTTGAACCGTATGGAGGTAATGGGGATAGCCGCCTTATTGAATAGTGACTTGTTCGATAATTATTTCAGAACATTCAATGGAAATGTAAATGTCAGTGCTACGGAATTGAGGGAGATGCCCATGCCTCCCCTTGAAGTCATTGAAAGTATCGGAAAAGACCTGATTGCCATGAATGATTATTCTATGGTGAACGTAAATAAGATTGTAAACAAATATTTTATGTAATATGAGTAAAATAAGTGATGCACAAGATATATTGTCAGTGTTGGGTTTGCCTCCGGCGCAGCAGAATGAAATATCCGCTTTGACTTTACTTGCATTATGCGGATTAAAGGAAGAAGACAACTGGGCGGATGCCACCCGCAAGAGCTTAAAAATAAGCAAGGATATTATGGCATTTGTCAATGAGAACTATAAAAAAGAGCAGCCGTATGCCCCAAATACACGGGAAACTTTCAGACGGCAGGTGCTTCATCAGTTCTTGCAGGCACGTATCGTAGATTATAACCCGGATAATCCGGCTTTACCGGTGAACAGTCCAAACGCCCATTACAAACTGACAGAAGAAGCCTATGAAACAATAAAATCATACAATACCCAAGAATGGGAAATAAAAGCCCAAAACTTTAATGATGCGGTAGGGCGATTGATTGAAGAGTATGAGAAAAGCCGTGAGATGGAAATGATACCGGTTACTATTGAAGGTAAGGAATTTAAACTGTCTCCGGGCAAGCATAATGAAGTACAAGCGGCGGTCATTAATGAGTTTGCACCTCGTTTTGCGGCAGGCGCAAAAGTCCTTTATATCGGTGATACTGCCAATAAAGACCTTTATTGTAACAAGGAGCTTTTAAAAGAAATTGGCATTCCGATCACAGAACACAGCAAACTGCCGGATATTGTCATTTATGACGGTAATAAAGAGTGGCTATTCCTAATCGAAGTGGTTACTTCGCATGGGCCGGTATCTCCCAAACGTGTAATCGAGCTGGAAGATTTCACGAAAGAATGCAAAGCGGGGAAAGTATATGTTACTGCTTTTCCTGATAGATCAGAGTTCAAGAAACATGTGGCTGATATTGCATGGGAAACCGAAGTTTGGATAGCGGAGAATCCAGACCATATGATTCATTTTAATGGAGATAGATTTATAGGGCCAAGATAGTAAATTTGTATTGAGTATGACAAAAGAAGAACTTATAGGAATAATTAAGGCTGAATTCAACTTGCAAATGCAACAGAATTCTGATTAATAATTTGTTTAAATTTTTCGTTTGGCGTGA
>ENA-USUK01001343-USUK01001343.1-human-gut-metagenome-genome-assembly--contig:-NODE-1343-length-18891-cov-7.304082_pt1 | contig 18891 bp, 9 predicted proteins | sample MGYA00250062_ERZ773400 | MGnify/ENA primary metagenome ERZ773400 (study PRJEB29103, sample SAMN06111961) | human gut metagenome | biome: human gut; feature: ankylosing spondylitis patient; material... | reverse complement strand
ACTATTGCTGCCAAGACGGATAACAGCGAATATAATAAAAGCTATTATAATAGCAGCGATAACAGCTCCAATAAGGATATCCAAATAGAAATATGCAGTCGACGTTACATGATCCTGACGGTAGAAATTGACAAAACCTTGCGGAAAGTCTTTATCCATGATATGAAGATCGGAATCTTCGTTCAGCAAACGATAAAACTTCAGTTCATCACCTTTATCAATGGTTATCGGAATCAAGGGGATCTTCGCCTTGTACAGTTCGAGTACTTTTTGATATGGAGCACCGCCAATCTGTTGCAGTGTAACTCTTATATCACGATGAAAATAAATTGGGTCCTGCACATGGAAACGATACATGCTCCACCAGCAACTGTCCGCATTCGCAATCGGACAGCCCTGATAACGGTGGAAATACTCGCCTTGCCCCCAAGCCGTACCGATATAGTCTTCAATTCCCGTACCACTCAACGTAGGAAACTCCTTGTCTCCGTCAATGTAGAATTTGATTTCACCTTCTCCCCACCAAGTGGTCTGGTATGCCTTATTGGCAAAGATACCCACGCTAACTCCCAAAAAACGCCCTTTACCCGACAGTTGGGGTAGAACGGTATAATCCACTCCCAACTCGGTGGATTTATCTTCGCGCCAGACAGCATGAAAATAGCTCATTTCCGAATCCCATTCCGGCAGTCTGGTAAAGTTGATATCATAGAAAAGATGTGTCAGATTCTCATCCGAGGTATTCACAAATACCACTTTAGCACCGGTACGGTAAGGCATCGGAATGCAACAGTTGAAGGAACGCCTCTCCGGATTGGAAAAGAAGCAGTTCTCAAAACGAGACGTACGTGACAGCGGATTTCCGAAGAAATCGCCCAAAGGAACATCCACAGCCGGAATCACAGAGTTATCCCAATAAAACTTGATACGCAACGCACGAAGCATTTTCGGATTACGTTTGCTGACTGTCAACCAGATACGGTTAATGATTCCGGGGCCTTGCTGAGACAACAACACACAGCTGTCTCCCGCCATAATTCTACCGAAGGCACTCCCTTTTGCACCTTTATTAGCCTGAGCTGCCGCACCTTTGCCACCAGTAGGATTTTCAAAACTTGTCCATCGCGTTTCATGCCCTTCAGGCACTTTCCATATCTGAGCATGAATTCCAATTGTAAAAGACAATAAAATAAGGAACAGTAATTCTTTCTTCATATACTAACATTTTAGTCATTATTTTCTTGTAGCATCCGATTGCTTTATCTTCTCCTCCAGTATCCACGCCAGCCTGCGTGCCACTTTGGGATGCTGTTCATACACATTTGTGGTCTGGTATGGGTCTTCCTCCAGATTATAAAGCTGCACAGAGGGTGCATCCGGCTTTATCCGGGCATTTTCTATATCGCTGTTCACCCGATGGGTGAGCTGGAAAGCGGATGCCCCGCCCAAGTCATGGTCACCGACATTCTTTCCGGTAAATCCGCCGCTGTTTTGCGCCGGAATATAGACCCACTTCCCTTTGCGAATGGAAAGATGGCTCTTTTGGGAAGGACAGATAATAATATGGTCCCGAATCATTTTCCCGGGATTTCCGATAAGGGCAGGAAGCATATTGAAACTGTCCGGCCCGTCCTGCTCCTGCAATTCATATCCTGTGAGGGCAGCCAAAGTGGCAAGCATGTCAACATTGGACATCAACTGGTTGGATACGCTGCCCGCAGGAATCCTACCCGGCCAGCGGGCAATCATAGGAATGCGATGCCCGCCTTCCCAAGCTCCGAACTTGAAACCAAGAAGCTTGCCGTTGATATGGTGTCCTGCCTTCCAAGCTCTCTGCCCTCCATGATTCAGCATTCCTCCGTTGTCACTGGTGAAGATGAGCAGAGTATTTCCCGCCAGCCCTTCCTCATCGAGGGTACGCATAATCTCGCCTACCACCCAGTCCAATTCATGGATTGAATCACCGTAAGGTCCTGCCTCACTGGTACCTACAAAGCGTTCGGCCGGTGTAAAAGGATGATGGATGTTGGTGGTAGCATAATACAAGAAGAAAGGTGAATCCTTATGTTCCTTTATCCACTGCACGGCCCGGTCTTTCAAAGTAGTGGCTACAGCCCTGTCTTTGTACAAACGGTGCGCAGCCGTGGCTCCACCAATAGAGTTGATACCGAATTTTTCATCGAACTCCTCCGTTTCTGCCCTCTTGCCTCTTACAAACGGGTCGTTGGGATCATAACCCACCACATGATGGTTCTCCACATAAACAAAAGGTGGATGACTGTTGAGAATAGGCACACCGAAGTAATAATCGAATCCCAATTCAAGTGGTCCGGGAGCCAGTTCCTTGTTCCAGTCCATCTTTTCGTCCGTACGGAATCCAAGATGCCACTTCCCCACGATGGCAGTGGAATAGCCGGAACGTTTCATCACATCCGCAATTGTGGTGCGTGCCGTATCAATTTGCAGAGTCTGATTCAGGAAGATTGCCCCCCAAATATCCTCACGGCAAGGATATTGACCAGTCATCAGTCCATAACGTGAAGGCGTGGAAACAGCCGAGGATGAATGAGCATCCGTAAAGCTACGGCCTTGCGATGCCAGACGGTCTATATTGGGAGTCTTGACCTTGGTGGCACCGTAACAACCAATGTCGCCATAGCCCAAATCATCAACGTTGATAATGATTACATTAGGCTTGACCTCAGTGGAAGCCGGAGATTGCTGCGCGACGGCAGGCAAAGCGCTGAATCCCATCCCTACTGTGAAGGAGAGAGACCCGGTAAGTAATTTGTGTTTCATATTTCACTCAATTTATCGGTTAATACAACATTATTAAGAATAGAACATCAATGAATCCTGAATATCTTTATCCCATTCAAGAACGTCATCCCTTTCACCGCCTCAAAGTTCACCGTAAGGTTTCCACCGGTTACGGCAACATGCAGTTTCTTGGATATGCAACGGTTCCCGCCTACTTCTATCGCCGGAGAGAAATGATTCAGCCAAGGTCGGTTGTTGACAGAAACATTGAAGACACTGCCGCGGAAATCGGCATTGTCTAGGGTAGCGACAGCTCCCAAATCGTAAGTCACCCGCTCGGAACGTGCGTTCAGGTCAGCAAAAAGAAGTTCCACTTCATAGTCGCCGTCGGGCAAGTCGAAGCGATAGGCCTTGATGTCCTTGCGTTTGGTCTGGAGCAAAGGAACATTACGGGTGTCTTTCACCTCGGCAGTGGTTCCGATACGTCCCGGAGAACGGCGGAAAATCTCTCCACCTATGTAGCCCCAACTTCCAGGAGTATAAGCTTGGTCGGGAAGCCAGCAAAGATCACTCTTGTCATCCGTAAAGAAACAGTTGCTGCCCACGTTCACTGCAAGTTCCAGCTGTCCGGAGCCGACTGCCGCGATATGGCGAGGCTGCATCTTCACAAAAATGTCCGAAACCTGCTCCACCTTCTTCCCATGGCAGATACCTGAAGCCACAAGCGTGTTTCGCCCCGCAACGAGAGGCACTTGCCACACTGCATGGCAATTCTCGATGCCTTGCACGGAGAGCTTCGTGCCGTTGACAGACAACTCCACCTTATCCAGATTGGAATACACTTTCACCGGATGTTCCACCGCTTCACCGTCCGAAACCACAGTCCGATGCTTCCAGTCATCCACAGCAATGTGCAGCACCGGAATATCCTTGCGCAGGAATGCCTGGAAATAATAGAACACATCTTTAGGACGGCGGTCATTGTACATCAGTCCTTTATTATTGATATGCGGCGTAGCCTCCTGGCGACTGGCAGAACTGAAATCAATGAAGTTCCACTCCGTGGCGCCCACTATGAACGGTCGCTTCATGATAGCGGGCAGATAGTATTCGAGGTACAACTGCTGCCATTGCATGGAGAAATCGAATATCTGCGGATCGAGCGACTGCAAGCGCGGGTCGGAACCGGCACCGAACTCACTGATTATTAACGGACGGTGCGGGTATTTACGATGCTCTTCGTCCACAAAGCGGTCGAAAGACTTGAAGTCGTTCTCATACCAGCCCTGATAAAGGTTCCAACCGGAAATGTCGGTGATATTGCTGAGACCGATTTTATTGTAAATCTGATTGCCGTGGTAGGCCATCGTACTCAGACGGTAGGGGTCTTCCCTCTTCAGAGTTTCCTCCAGATGCCGGGCAAGCGCCAAGGTATTCTCGTAGAAACCGTTGAGCCGTTGTTTCTTCACCCGATACTGCAGCTGGATAACAGCCTCGTTCATATACCCCCACATAATGACGGACGGATGGTTGTAATGCTGGCGAATCATTTCGCGCAAGGCGCTTGTGGCATTCGCGCGGAACTCGTCACCCAAAGCTATCAAATCTACTACCGGAATCTCCTCCCATACCAGCATGCCGAGTTCGTCGCAAGCACGCAACACGGCATCGTCCTGTGGGTAATGTGCCAGACGGACAAAGTTCACACCCATGTCTTTCAGCAACTGCATATCCCTGCGGTGCATCTCATCCGAAAGCGCTATGCCCATCGGCATCTGGTCCTGATGACGGCAAGCTCCCATAAGTTTCAGGGGTTCCCCATTCAACTTGAAGCCTTCCTGCGCATCCACGCTGAACCAGCGGACCCCCAAAGGGACACGTGTCTCATCTTTCAACACCTTGCCACGCACATCTTTCAAAGAAACTTTCACGCTGTACAGATAAGGGGAATCGGGCGACCACAACTGTGGCTTTTCCAACTGTAACCGTTCCTCGAAGGCGAACGCCCCGTCGGCATCTATCCGGACGCTGCGCAAAGATTGGGCTACGGTCTTCCCATCTGTATCCAGCACCTCGACGTCCAACTTCAACACCGCACGCCGCACATCACGGTTCACCAAAGTCCCACGCACACTGATTTCTGCCCTATCCTCACTCACGGAAGGCAAATCGACATAAATGCCCGTAGAGGCATAGTCGGTAAGGCTGATGTGCTGCTTTGCAGCACTGATGAGCCACACATTGCGGTAGATGCCGCCAAAGATGGTGAAGTCGCCGGACAAAGGAGGTATCCGGTCGTTCTGATTATTGACGTGCACCATCAGCAGATTCGGGGCATCGGTCCTTACTTTATCCGTAATGTCTACGGTAAAGGCAGAGTAACCTCCTTTGTGGGTAGTGAGCAGCTCGCCGTTGAGGTACACATCTGCCAGAGAATTGACACCATCAAATTTCAGGTAAAGCTGTTTATCCCGCATCTGCGCGGCATCCGTACGGAACTCTTTCTTATACCAGGAAGAAGCCCTGCGGTAGTTACGGGTAGAATAGGCATCCGCATTCCAGGTATGCGGCAGATGTACCTGCTGCCAACCTTCTTCATGGCGTTGCACTTCCTGCAACCGATTGTCATCACATGCGGCATAATACCAGCCGTCATTAAAACTCTGAACCACCCGCCCAGCATTGACAACCGGGTACATGGTGGACAGACACAATATTAATAAAAATATTTTCTTCATGTTTTTCAATAGATCATATTATCTTACACAAGTCAAGCAAATACTGCAAGAATACTGCATATAGTTTGCAGTGAAAATGCAGACAATATGCAGCAACAATGCCATTTCAACGCAGTGGCTCGAATGCTGCATATTGCCGCCTTGGGAATCAGTTAGAGTAACTTGAACGCTGCTTTCTTTACATCCCGGCTACTTCTGCCAATCATCACCTCAAAGTCACCCGGCTCGCATACAAAATCAAGATTGTAGTTGTAGAACTTCAGCAATTCGGGAGTAATCTTGAAAGATACTTTTTTAGATTCGCCGGCTTTCAGGAAAATCTTTTCAAAGCCTTTCAACTCTTTCACCGGACGGGTTACACTTCCCACAAGGTCACGAATATAAAGCTGGACCACTTCGGCACCGTCTCTCTTGCCGGTATTGGTCACAGTCACGGTAGCAGTCAGTTCGCCCTTATCCGTCATGCTAGTCTTGTCCAAAGACACGTCGCTATAAGAGAATGTGGTATAGCTCAAGCCGAAACCAAAAGGATAAAGCGGTTCATTGTCTATGTCTATATAGTTGCTGCGGAATTTCTGGAACCATGCACCGTCGGCAAGAGGGCGACCCGTGTTCTTGTGGTTGTAGAACAAAGGAATCTGTCCCACGCTCTTCGGGAAAGTCGTAGTCAGCTTTCCGCTCGGGTTCACATCACCAAACAGTACATCGCCGATGGCAAAACCTGCCTCACTGCCCGCAAACCATACATTCAGAATGGCCGGCACGTTTGCCTGCTCCCAGTTCAGTACCAGCGGACGACCGGTAAACAGCACCAGTACCACAGGTTTTCCCGTTTTCAATAATTCCTGTAACAGTATGCGTTGGGTGTCCGTCATTTCAAGATTCGTGCGGCAACTGCTCTCTCCACTCATTTCCGAAGACTCACCGAGCGCAGCCACAATAACATCCGATTTGGCAGCCACGGCAAGAGCCTCGTCCAGCAACTCCTTGTCCGAACGATTGTCACGGTGTAAAGAACGTCCGAACATAGTGGCACGTTTCTCATATTCGGCATCACTCATCAAATTACAGCCTTTCGCAGTCAGTATTTCGGCTTTACCGCCTGCTACCGCCTTCAAACCTTCAGCCAAAGAAGTAGCATTCTTCAATACGGCAGCCACACTCCAAGTACCCGGCATATTACTGCGGCTGTCTGCCAACGGACCTACCACAGCAATAGTGCCCTTCTTGGCCAGCGGAAGCACATTACCCTCGTTCTTCAGCAACACCAAGCTCTCCGAAGCAATCTTACGCGCAACGGCACGATGCTCTTTGGTAAAGATTTGCTTCTTGGCACGCTTCACATCACAGTATTTATAAGGATTATCGAACAAGCCTAACTTGTACTTAGCTTCCAAAATACGGCGACAAGCCGCATTAATAGCTTCTTCTGTCACTTTTCCTTCTGTCAATGACTTCTTGAGCGTACCTACAAATGCATCGCTCACCATATCCATATCGACACCAGCATTCAACGCCAACGCGGCAACAGTCTGCGTATCGCCCATGCCATGGTCGGTCATTTCTGTAATTCCGGTATAATCTGTCACTACAAAACCGTCAAACCCCCACTGCTTACGCAATACATCCGTCATCAACCACTTGTTTCCAGTAGCTGGAATACCATCGACCTCATTGAAAGAAGCCATCGCACTGCCCACACCGGCATCAACCGCCGCCTGATAGGGCAACATGTATTCATTGAACATGCGCTGATGACTCATATCTACTGTATTATAGTCACGTCCTGCCTCGCCGGCACCATACAAGGCAAAATGCTTTACACAAGCCATGATCTCATCATTACGGCTCATATCCTTTCCCTGATAACCACGTACCATGGCTTGCGCAATGGCTGCTCCCAGAAACGGGTCTTCACCGTTGCCCTCGGACACACGCCCCCAACGGGCATCACGGCAAATATCCACCATCGGACTGAATGTCCAGCAAATACCGTCAGCACTGGACTCAATGGCTGCAATACGTGCCGATTCTTCAACCGCCTTCATATCCCATGTACACGATAATCCTAAAGGAATGGGAAACACCGTTTCATATCCATGAATAACATCCATACCAAATAAGAGAGGAATACCCAAACGACTTTCTTCAACCGCCTGCTTCTGTACATCGCGGATACGTTCCACGCCTTTCAGATTGAAAAGCCCGCCCACTTCACCGGCACGAATACGTTTGGCCACATTACTACTTTTAGCCTGACCGGTCGTAATCTCACCGGTAACCGGCAGATTCAACTGACCTATTTTCTCTTCCAGGGTCATCTTCTTCATTAAATCGTCGATGAAACGATCCATATCAACCGGAGATTTCTGTGCATACGTACTAACGGCAGTAAACACCAACAAGACTAAAAATAATTGTAACTTGAAAAGTAAATGCTTCATGTTTTTCATGCTTTTAATTGATAGAAATATTATTTTACTGCAAATAAAAGAAAAGCATGCGACAATCTCCACATCCCGTACTACAACAAAAGTACAACCATCACTAAAAAACAAAAGAGGAAGTACAATATTAGTACTTCCCCCATTAATATTTCACTGTAAAGCAGCTATTTAAAGTTTATAAGAAAATCAGTCAGACTTTCTTCCGGAAGCAGATTGAATTTCTTGCGCAACCGGTATCTTGCAGCATCAACCCCACGCGTGGAAATGTTGAGCAACTTCGCTATCTCCTTTGTCGGCATATTCAAGCGAAGCAATGCGCAAAAGCGCAAATCTCCTGAAGTTAAATCTGTATATTGAAGTTTCAGATTACGGAAGAAATTCTCGTGTATACGGTCAAAATTAGCCTGAAACATAGTCCAATTCTCTTCATCGGACACTATATTGCTATTAACTAAAGTGAGCAGCTTATCCAAGTTCTTACGGCTATACTGTCCTAACAACTTTTGCCGCTGTATCTCTTCTTTCAAGGAACTCAGAAATTCCTGATGGGCGATATTTGTCATTACCACACTGGACAACTCCTTGCTTTTAAAACGCAAATCGGCCTCAAGCTGTTCCTTTTCCAACTCAACAATCTTCTTCTCTTGCCGCTCGAGTTCTGCCTGATGGGCTACGCGCTGCCGTTCAATCACACGGTCTTTCTTTTTCTTCACGAAACGGTAGACCAGATATTGCAATAAAGCCAACAGACACAATCCTGCCAAGATATAACTTCCCACAGCCCAATAAGACAAATACCACGGACGCAAAATCTCAAAAGGAAGCTCTACCGATGCCAAAACTCTATCGGTATCATATATCTCTGCCTGAAAAACATAACTTCCATAGGAGAGCCGAGAATACTTCTTCTGCAAATAGCGTCCACCCGGCATCCATTGGTCAGAATATCCTTCCAACCGATACCTTACCTTATAAGTATAATTACTATAAACCGGATAACACAATGTAAAATTCACCGTATTAAACTCAGGCTCCACCTTGGCTCCCGGCTGCACGACCAATGTTTTCCGCTTACCACTGAATTCATCAATGACCCGCATTCCCGAAATCCATAAAGAGCGTCTGACCCGAGATTTATATAACGAGGAACTGTCCGTCTCAATACGGGCAATGGCATTGTTCAGGCAAAGATAGGAACAGCCATTCCTCACGTCATAAGCCACGCTTCCCCGTTCTTCCACCGTCAGACCGTCAAACAAAGAATATGGAATCCGGAGTTCGATATTGAAAGTATTTATCGCACACTTCACTAAATACACTATCCTATCACCCACAAACCAATAGTAATCTCCGTTCGCACGACTCACTGTCTTGATTCCCTTCAATTCCATCAATTGTTCATTCATTGTTTCATAGGGAACAATCGAATCAGTCATATCTTCGTAAGTATAGAAATATTCCCCATTAGAAAAAACTACCCGACCATTGATTTTGAACAAAGTAAAACTCCCACCTTTCACTTCTCCCAGGCCCTCATACTTCCGTACATCCTTTACCTGCTTCATATCCGGATCAATCCGAAAACGATACAAACCATTCCTTAAGTGTTTCGCCCAGATATTCCCTTGATGGTCCACCTCTATGTGACGGACCATATGACTGAATCCACGCAGAGACCGGATAAAACCATATGCTCCCGAAGTATCTTCCGTATATAGATTTAAAAGCGCATAAGTTCCTTCCAATAAAAAAGATTCTTCCTTCGATTCAATCTTTTCCATACACATCCCTCCCTTTACATCAGATACCAACTTTGACTTCAACCCCGATATAAGGAAAGTTCCTTTGTTATGCCCGCAAAAAATCTGTTTTCCCCATTCATCGACGAACCACGCTTGTTCTTCCAAACCCGGAACTAATTCAGTCTTTCCATCCTTAAGCCAATAAAGTCCCTGATTAGAAGCAATATAAGCTTCATTTTCCCTTACCAGAACATCATATACCATGCCTATTTTACGAAATGGAGGTTCATAATAATAGATTAAAGAATTGTTGTGTATATAGGCAATACCTTCATCCAAAGCTGTCCATATATTGTTGTCATCATCACAATATAATCTCAAAACAGTATTGTTCTGTAGTTTATTATCCGTATTGACCTTCCAAATCAGCTTTCCCTTTTTATCCAACGCATATATGCCATCGGATATTGTGCCAACAACGTAACAACTGTCCTTGGTTATCACCGCACGATTAATGGTATGCTTCCTGAATATATCATCACATTCGGTTTTCCATTTTTCTACCCTCCCATCTCGATAGAGGAGAAAACCTCCCTGATTACGAGTAAGCATTAAAACGGCATCATCATAAGGAAGCCCAGCCAAGACATCGCTATTCCCAAATACCTTTCTGGGAATAAGTTCTTCCATTTTCCTGCCGGAAAAGACACAAAGTCCACCATTTATTCTTTGAGAATAAAAAGTATTTCCAACCTGAAATAAGTTCAGCGGAAGGCTCTTCACCCGAATACCTTCCACAGAATTTCCATTATAAAAAAAGAGAGAACCAAACGATTGAAATACAATTTCCCCTTGAACGCAAACAATGTTCCAGATTTCGTCGTTATGAAAAGTAAAGTCCTTCACCTCATCTTTTAGCGAGTGATATTCAAGGGTATTATAAGGAGTATGAACAAAATAACCGAATTCTTCGTAAGAGCCTACATAAATTTTTCCATCTTCACTGATATATATAGCACGCACAATTCCTTTTGTCGGTAATTCATACAGCCGCCAAGCACTTCCATCAAATTCCAGCAGCCCACTGTTATTACCGAAATACATCACCCCTCTTTCGTCCTGAGCAATGGCCCAATTCTGAATACCGACATTATAATCCGACACCGAATAGCTCCTCACTATAGGAGAAAAAGGTATGGGTGAAGCTTGCAGCAAACTACTGAAAACCAAAGACAAGAAAAACGTTATTGCAATTCTCATGAGTACTGTTTATAGGTATTTACCAGCAAAGATAAAGCTTTTTGCGTTTTCGTAAAAACAAAATCGCAGATTATCCTCTTTTATAGAAAGATAATCCGCGATAATATCCAAATCCAATTTATTAATTTTCAGCAGTTTTCTGTTTTCCCAAAGGAATAGAAACACCCAAGTAAGCATTGACATTCTTCGTATTCTTACCAAAGAACATATAATCTGTTCCTGCAAAGAAGGAACCCAGTTTCAGTGCCAGACCGAAGGTTTTACCGGCTCCTTGAAGTACGGAATAGCTGGCAGCTACATTGAAAGCATTCGTCGGACGGATGCAGGCAGAGAAAGTCAGCTCATTCAAAGTTTTCGGTTTGGCAAAACGACCGGTATACAAGGCACCCACTACCAGCCAATCATTCAGTAAGGCATATTCAGCGCCAAGAACCATTGTAGAAGTCAATCCACGGGTACGGCTCTTCTCAGAAGCCTCCTCCGTCTTGAGCTGCAACATGTCATAGTTAAGAATCTCGCCGCTGTTCACAATATCCATGAACTCCTGCTGCGAGGCCGGGTCAAGAAGATCATAAGTCTGCTCTGTATTGGCTCGCGCTATACTGGTATTCGATTTAGACCATTTGATAAAGCCCAAATCAAGAACTGAAGCAGAAAGTGTCAATTTATCCAGTAACTTGTAAGATACTCCCAAATCAATAGCCCCACCATATCCGGCAAAACCAAAACTGCCAAAATCGATTTCATCGATATAATCACCATTCTCATTCTCGGGAAGTTCTAACAGCTTTGACGAGTTCTCCAAAGTTGCATCCACTTGAATGGAAGCTTTACTCGTCACTCCTGAAGAGCCGACAGAAGGAGTTTCCACATGAATCTGGTTGATGTTCAGCTTTAAGTTACCGATACCCAGCAGCATCTTCACCTTACCACCCACAGCCAGTCGGTCTGTGATATTCCTTGCAAAGCCAAGGCCGACTTCCGCATAGGAATTTATCTCAAGCTTCTGTCCATTAATGGTTTCGTTAATACCCAAATAGTCAGAAATATTGTCACCAAACTCCCGGCTGCTCATGTTATTCATAAACTGGAACATGGTTTTCGGTATGGCAGCACCGATATCATTACGTAACCCCACATTGACTGACCAGAAGTTCTTTCCTTTATACCACCCGGCAGACAGAATGTCGGTACTCAAATTCACATTCAAGTTATTGGTAGCATCCAGTCGGTTCATAAAGTCATTGCTCATGAAATAGTCGCTGTCATCACTGTTTTCAATAATGTCCATAATATCCCTATACCCCAGGGAACTGGAGTTGACGGTAGCATTCAGCGAACCTATCACGGGAATATTCAGATAACCGCGTCCCGGCATCAAGGCCGGATTGAGTTGCATACGCTGGTTACTTCCTTCCATAAAGTAGGAAGTGCGTAGGAACTGGGCTTGTCCGGAAAGAGAGAAACAAAGCAACAATACCACAGACAGCCATACTTTCAGAGAATTCAATTGTTTCATAACCTTGTCAATGTTTTCATTTTCACCTGCAAAAATATAAAACAAGTTAATACCTTACAAACAACTTAACCGGATAGTCGTGTATAAAAGGCTTATACAGAGACTATCCGGTATAAATTAAGGAGCAAATAAAAGAATCCTCTTAAGAGTGTCCTTATACTATTTCATCATAGACATGCTCATTTGCTCTCGTAGCGGTACTCAGAAAAACCGGGGCTGTCTCCTTTCTTTGTTGCAGAGACATTGACGTCACTGCCGGAGCACTCAACATTTCCTTGTATTTTTCCGGAGCAGTGAGTATCTTTACAGCCTCTTTCAAATCATCATCATCTTTCAACTGCTGGATAATGCTTCCACGCTGGAAATAATAACGCTTGATGATTTCTACCGCAATCATGCTCTTGATGTCCTTGGAGAAATGGTCAAGGTCACGGTCCAGATTATGCGACAATTTTTTCTCCAGCGCTTCAAACTCTTTCGAAGCATCAGTCAGATAGCCCTCAAATTCGGCCATCTCCTTCAGGTTCTTCAGCATCTTCTCTGTCTGCTGGTCGTATTTGAAGTCCGCCTTTTTCACCATCGCCTTGAAGTCCGCATAATCGGCATCTGTAATTTCAAACTTCTCTGCTGAAGGAATGGTAGGATGTTTCAAGCAATAGTCCGTAGCATAATTGAAAATAAGATTGTCATTGACAAGATAGAACAGAATGTTGGGCAGCTTCTCCTGCTTCACCGCAATGTCCGGAGTCACGCCTCCACCATCACGCACTTCACGTCCGGCAGCCGTATGGAACACGGTAGTAAGGCTGTCCGGAATACGTCCCACACTGCCGTCCTCATTCCGGTGCTTGTAGTCGATAGCCTGCACACAACGGCCGCTGGGAATATAATATTTGGAAGTCGTCAGCTTCATGGTACCACCGTATGGCAACGGACGGGTGGTCTGCACCAATCCCTTACCGAAAGTACGGTTACCGATAATGACCGCACGGTCAAGGTCCTGCAAAGAGCCTGCAAGGATTTCTGACGAAGAAGCCGTTCCGCCATTGACCAGAACAGCCAAAGGAATTTCCAAATCCAACGGCTCACGCAATGTCTTGTAGGTATTGCTGGCTTGCTTAATCTTACCCATTGTCGTCACAAGTGTTTTTCCGCGAGGCAGAAAGAAGTTGGCTATCTCTATAGATTCATCCAGCAAGCCACCTCCATTGTTCCGCAAGTCAATCACCAACGAAGTCATCCCCCGTTTCTTCAAGTCCAGAAAAGCCTGCTTGAACTCCTTGGAAGGATTCCCCGAGAAGGTGCTGAGATTGATATAACCTATATTATTATCCAGCACTGTATAATAAGGTATGAACGGCAATTGGATGGAACGGCGCACAATGTCGAAATCCAACGGTTTCTCTGTACCGGGACGTTGCACTTTCAGCTTGAAGCTGGTACCCACTTGTCCGCGAAGCATCTCGCTGACTTCTTGGTTGTTCTTTCCGGCAAGGTCTTTTCCGTCAATCTCCATCAAAATATCTCCGGCTTTCAGGCCTACATCGGCAGCAGGCATATTCTCATATGGCTCAGATATCATGGAACGTTTTAGTTTCGGATTCCAAGTAATCACAGAACCTATACCACCATAGGAATTCTTCAGCATCTGCTCCAATTCGCTTTGGTCATCTTCCGGATAATACTCCGTGTAGGGATCCAGCGAGTAGAGCATGGCATCAATGCCTTCACGGATAGTCTTGTTCGGATCAATCGTATCCACGTAGAACATATCCAACTCTTTCACAATGGAATTGAATATATCCAGATTCTTTGCTATTTGGAAACTACGGCTATCACCACTCTTAAACCCCCAAAAACAAACGGCTCCTGCTACAATCAGCAAGGTAATCATCCAGCGTATCTTTAAAATTCTTTTCATAATATGTCTATGTGATAATATGCTAATTAATTAATAAAATTTCTTCCTTGATTTTTTCCCATTGTGCTACCTGAAGCTCCGTACCCACCACTTGTATCACATCTTTGGAGAGAAGGGAGCCTATCTTGCCACATTTCTCCAGCGAGTAACCACACGTCAGTCCATACAAGAAACCCGCCGCAAAATAGTCACCCGCTCCTGTAGTGTCCACCACTTTCTCTACCGGAGCCGCTTGTACCTGCACCATCTCTGTACCTTTACGAATCAGAGAACCACGGGCACCCACCTTTACAATGGCTATGCTACACATTTTGGCAATGATGTCCAATGCTTCCTCCGGTTCCTTACCCGTAAAAGCCTTTGCCTCTTCCTCATTGGCAAAAACAATATCCACATATTTGTTGACCAACAGAGAGAAAAATTCAAGGTCTCCTTCTACTATATTGTAGCTCGCCATGTCCAAACATACTTGTAAGCCGGCCTCTTTAGCCAGCTCAATGGCACGGAGAATCATATCATGGTCTTGCACCAGATACCCCTCTATAAATAGGTAAGCATATCCTTTGAACATATCCAGCGAAAGATCTTCCGCCTTCAATGTAGAAGCCGCCCCCAAATAAGTGCCGAAAGTGCGCTCTCCATCAGGAGAAATGAAAGTACTCTATTCTTCGGAAGTTGTAGTGATGACAATGACAGCAACGGAGATTCAGACAATGCAGCATTTGATCCGAATATTCCGGTTCAAGTAAGTGGTATCAATCCGACTACGGGGGGATTCGGGCAGCGATTAGTTATATCAGGAGAAAATTTTGGTAATGATCCGTCTATTGTGAATGTCTTTGTTGGTGGAAAAAAAGCTATCGTAATCAATGTGAAAAATCATTCTATCTACTGTTTGGTACCTTCACAGGCTTATTCCGGAGAAATCGAAGTACAAATATCCAATGGCGACAATCCGGTAGTATCTACTATCGCAGAGGCCAAGTTCGAATATGTGCGAAAACAGTTAGTGAGTACATTATGTGGTTCGCGTAGAGATGACGGCGGATACGATACAAAAGATGGTCCATTTAATGATTGTGGTGCATTTGGTTCCCCCAACTGGTTAGAATTTGACCCTAAATATCCCCACTTAGTGTACGTTGCAGCCGATAGAGGTGCAGGTGATGAAAATGAAGGAAACGGTAATATGCGTATTCTCGACCTCAAAAACCAATATGTAGGAACGGCTCTTACAGAAGGTGACATGGGAGGTACTAACCGCGGACGTGCACTTGCCTTTTTTGATGAAAATCACATGGCTGTGGCAGTTGACCAAGGAGACGAATTGAGAGCAGCTGTATATGGTTTTACACGTAATAGAGAAGCCCCTGAGGGCGACGATCGCAATTATAAAATGTGGGGAAACAGATTAGCGTTGGTTAATTTCAAAGCTTGTAATACAGTAACTTTTCATCCGGTAGATGGTGATATGTACTTTAATAGTTGGGATAAGGGGCAATTCTTCAAAGTAGAGAAGCAACAAATTCAAGAAATTTTCGACGGTACACGTACAACTCCTGCTGATAAAGAAGTACTTTTTCAAATGGATAATGGATGGGAATATAATATCCGTATACATCCGACAGGGAATTATGCTTATATTGTGTCTATTAACAAACACTATATTCAGCGCACAAATTATGATTGGGCAAGTAAACGATTTGTCACTCCCTTCATTGTAGCGGGAACAGCAGAAAGAGCTGCTTATGTAGACGGAATTGGAACAAGCGCACGTTTTAATACTCCTTATCAAGGAGTTTTCGTAAAGAACCCAGAGTATGCAGGGCAAGAAGATGAATACGATTTTATTCTTTGTGATAAGATGGGGCAATGTATCCGTAAAATTACCCCGCAAGGAAAGGTCTCAACATTTGCCGGTCGCGGAAGCGCCAGTCTGAATGGTAACCCATGGGGATATGTAGATGGAGATTTACGTCAAGAGGCCCGTTTCGACCGTCCGAAAGGTATAGCTTACGATGAAGCAACCGATACGTATTACATCGGTGATGGTTCCAATCGGCGTATCCGTAAGATTGCTTACGAAGGAGAAGAATAACTAATGATTAAAACGCACATGAATAATATGAAAAAATATTTATCATTATGTATCATGCTGTTGTGCCTTTGTTCAACGGTTATGGCGCAGCAAGAAAAAGTTGTTGTGAAAGGTGTTGTTACAGACGAAGCCAAAGAGCCGTTGATCGGTGTGAATGTCACCGTGAAGGACATGCCCGGTTTAGGTTCAATCACAGACATGAACGGTCATTACTCCATAACCATGGAACCTTACCGCCAGTTAGTGTTCACTTATATTGGTTATGAATCGAAAGAAGTAATGGTTAAAGAACAACGTACAATAAACGTTGTTATGAAAGAAAGCGTGACAAGAGCAGTAGATGAAGTCGTTATTACTGGTACGGGAGTTCAGAGAAAACTAACACAGACAGGTGCTATTACAACGGTAGATGTTGGTGAGCTGAAACGTAATCCATCTTCCAGCATTGTCAATGCACTGGCAGGTAATGTACCGGGTATTATGGCGCGTCAGACTTCCGGACAGCCAGGTAAAAATACATCCGAATTCTGGATCCGTGGTATTTCTACGTTTGGTGCCAGCACTTCTGCTTTGGTATTGGTAGATGGTTTTGAGCGCGATATGGATGATGTCAACATTGAAGATATTGAAACGTTTTCAGTATTGAAAGATGCTTCAGCAACCGCTATTTATGGTAGCCGTGGTGCAAACGGTGTTGTATTAATAACCACCAAACATGGTAAAGGCGGTAAGATTAATATCGATGCAAAAGTAGAGACCTCTTACAATGCCCGTACACTCACTCCGAGTTTTGCCGACGGATATACGTATGCGAATATGATGAATGAAGCCCGTACTACCCGTAATCTACAACCTATTTATGATGATACGGAGTTGGAAATCTTACGTTTAGGACTTGATCCTGACCTATATCCTAATGTGGACTGGATGGATGTCTTGATGAAAGACGGTGCTATGACTTATCGTGCGAATTTAAACATGAATGGTGGTGGTTCTACTGCACGCTACTTTATTTCTATGAGTTATGTACAGGAAGGCGGTATGTTCAAGACAGATGATACTTTGAAGAAAGAGTATGATACCAACTGTAACGCCAATACATGGAACTACCGTTTAAATACGGATATTGATATAACCCGCAAGACTTTGCTAAAAGTCGGTGTATCCGGTTCTTTGAAGAAATATAATGAATCAGGTTTCTCGAGTGATGCATGGCAGTCTTTAATGTATCAGAGTCCTATTAATATTCCTGTGATGTATTCCAATGGCTATGTTCCTGCTTATGGAACCGGTATTCAGGCGAATCCATGGGTACTTGCCACACAGACCGGTTATAAAGAATTTTGGGAAAACACCATTCAGACCAATATTACACTGGAGCAGAATCTGGATTTCCTTACGAAAGGTTTAAGATTTGTAGCCCGTTTTGGTTTTGATACTTGGAATAAGAATAATATCGAACGCATAAAGTGGCCGGAACAGTGGAGAGTACAACGCAGACGTGATGACAATGGTAATCTGGTATTCGATCGTATTTCTCCGGAATCACCCATGTTCCAAAAAAGTAGTGCGGAAGGTAACCGTAAAGAAGTTTTTGAGGCTGAATTGCATTACGAACGTACATTCAAGGGGCATCATGTGGGTGGAATCGTGAAACTGAATCAGGATTCAAGAGTATTTACTGTGAATGTTGGAGACGATTTGAAGAATGGTATTGCCCGTCGGCATTTGGGACTATCCGGACGTGTTAACTATAACTGGAAGAATCTGTTGATTGCTTCCGCCTCCATCCGTTACGAAGGCTCTACGAAATTCGGTGCAGATCATAAATGGGGTGCTTTCCCGTCTCTTTCCCTTGCCTGGGAAATGGCGAATATGGGTTTCCTGAAAGACCACCAAAACATCGTTCAGAGTTTGAAGCCCCGTGTTTCCTATGGTGTAACAGGTCGTTCGGACTTCGATTGCTACCAGTCATTAGCCACTTACGGCTCTCATAAAAATGCCCAGTTGAATGTTACGGATACCTATCTGATGGACGGTGCCTGGGTAACAGGTTATGCTCCTTCGGTGAATGCCAATTCCAAACTGGGCTGGGAGAAGAGTGTCAGTATGAACATTGGCGTTGACTTTGCCTTGTGGAACAGATTGCGCGGTTCTGTCGAATGGTTCGACCGCCAGTCACGCGACTTGCTTTACAACTATACGGCTCCACAGCCTCCCTACATCTACTCTACAATTCTGGTAAACGTAGGAACCACCGTGAACCGTGGTATCGAAGTTTCTCTGGAAGGCGACGCTTTCAAAGGAACTCCCGTAGAATGGACAACGGGTATCAACTACTCTTACGGCACTACGAAACTGGATAAACTCTCCAACAGCCTGTACAAAGCTTCTTATGTGGAACTG
>ENA-USUK01001340-USUK01001340.1-human-gut-metagenome-genome-assembly--contig:-NODE-1340-length-18918-cov-23.851972_pt1 | contig 18918 bp, 20 predicted proteins | sample MGYA00250062_ERZ773400 | MGnify/ENA primary metagenome ERZ773400 (study PRJEB29103, sample SAMN06111961) | human gut metagenome | biome: human gut; feature: ankylosing spondylitis patient; material... | reverse complement strand
ACTTATGCGACGCCCGATGAAAGAGCCGGCGGATTCATTGATGTGGCCACTCAAAGATTGCCCGCCGTTCACTTGTTGAAACAATTGCATCCCGGTTCATGGTATAAGTTTAAATATGCCAATCGGCATATTCCCCCGAGGAGTAGGCGTGTAGTTTACGATGTGGAAATGAGAAAATTTGATGAAAGGATTCGTAATCCGAAAACTTTTGAGAAAATGAATAGAGGTATAAATAAATTTGAGTATATAGACAATAATATTAAAAAGGAGGATAGGTAATGATGATTATAGAAGAGGTTGGTGCTTTGATTATGTGGCTGGCGGTTTTTATCGGCTGGTTGATAAAAGGATGTAAAACCAATCTTTTTAAAGAATGTGCGAAAATAGAAGATTCTACAAAAAGAAATGTAGGAAGAATCTTTGTAATATTTCTTATAGGGCCGTTTTTTTTAGGTGAGTGTCGTGGCGGTTAATTTTTCATTTGTTATATCTTTGATATGCAGTTTATTATGTTTTTTATTGGTTGTATGTTAATAGTTTAATACTAGAAAATATGGAAACAAACAAATTCTCTGTCGTAATGTCGGAAAAGGTTGATATGGAGTTAGTCCGAATAGTGACTTCGGAGCGTGCTGATTATCAGCCTGAAGCTGTAATCGCAGCAGAGGAGGAACTGAAGCGGCGGAATATCACTCCGTCCATGTATCAGGACTATACGAAGGAGGTGGAAAAACTTATCGAAGTGGAAAAGGAGAAAGAGGTCGAGAAGCAGCGTCTTCCTTTATCTGCGTGGGTAAAAGCGATAGCCTTTCTTTTCCCTTTTCCATTGTTGCTTATTATAGGGTTGGCTCTTATATTGTTTGGTTATCAAACATGTGGTAAAGGGCTTTGTAAGTGGACACTTCTCGGATGGTTATTTTATTTTATCCTTCTTATGTTTTGTGAAATATTCCTTTAGATTATGGCTTCCGGTATGAATCAACTTTTTGTTTTGATGCATACCGGATTTTTTTGTTTTAGACTTATAATTATTCCTCCGATTTCTTATTGTTATTCAATGCATTACTGGTGGTTAAGAATTTAGTTAAGACACATATTGAAAATCACTTGTATATGAAATGTAACTATTGTATCTTTGTGTTGTCGATAAGCTTACAGACAAGACTAAACTAAATTTATTAACACAAAAACAAATTTGATTATGCCAGTATTGTATGGTCCATTTCAGTCCGTTCTGAAAGACAAAAACGGAGAACAACTATTCTATCCCCGTGTGTTGCGCACAGGTAATGTAAGTACTTCACAGATCTCTAAAGAGATAGCGGCTTATTCCTCCCTTTCCCCGGGTGATGTGAAGAACACGCTGGACAACCTGGTGACGGTAGTCAGCCAGCATCTTCAATCCTCGGAGAGTGTGACGCTTGACGGTTTCGGAACTTTCCGTCTGGTGATGAAGTCGAACGGTAAAGGTGTGAAAACTGTGGACGACGTGTCTGCCGCCCAAGCTTCACTGACAGTTCGCTTTCTTCCCTGTTCCACCCGTCATTTGGATGGCACTATGGCCACCCGTTCGCTAGTGACAGGCGCCCGGTGTGTCCGTTTCGACCGTGCCGATACCTCTGCTTCCGGTGAAGGAGAGGGTGGCAAGCCCGAAGGCGGCGGTTCCGGCGGTGGGGTGACACCGGATCCGTCAGTGTGATTCTCCGGCACAACACAGATTCAAACGACTAAACTAAACGAAGTATTCTGCTGAACGGCAGGTGCTTAACTGAACTATTAATTATTCACTAATTATGCGAACTATCAATTTGTTCGTGGTGCATTGCAGCGCCACGAGGGAGGATTGTACACTCTCCCCTGAAGCTTTGGACGTGATGCATCGGCGTCGCGGATTCAACGGAACAGGCTACCACTACTACATCCGCAAGGACGGAACGTTGTACCTCACCCGCTCGCTCGAACGTATCGGGGCGCACGCAAAAGGCTTCAATGCCCATTCGATAGGTATCTGCTATGAAGGTGGTCTGGACTGCCGGGGACACCCGGCAGATACCCGGACTCCGGCGCAGCGGGCTACGCTCCGGCAACTTGTGGCCGATTTGGAGCTGCGTTTCCCTGGCTGCCGGGTATGCGGGCATCGCGATCTTTCACCGGACTTGAACGGGAACGGTGAGATAGAGCCGGAAGAGTGGATTAAACAGTGCCCGTGCTTCGATGCGTCCAGGGAATTCGGGGAATCTGCAATCGGGGCGGTGAGCACGGAAGAACACAGAGTAACACAACTATTTAAAGACACGGAAAGGAGGTAAATTATGGCAATGAAGAAATCAGTCTGGGATATGATCCTGAAGGTGGTTATCGCAGTGGCTTCGGCTTTAGCAGGCGTTTTGGGCGCTAATGCGATGAATCTGTAATGAGAGGCATTAATATTTTTTTATAAAAACCAGATGACTGTTATCTAATATCTAAAATGAATAATAAGACTATTATTTTAATAATTGCGCTGCTCACTTGTGTGGGCAGCGTATATAGCCAGGGCACCTCGCCGGCTTTGGCTGATACGGAAGGAAAATACAAATATAATTATGTTCCTGTGTCTCCGGTATCGGAGGAGTTGATGAAGCATATTATGTGTCCTGTTAATTATAATACAGGCAAAGTTGAACTTAGTATCCCGATATATGAGATACGTACAAGAGATTTCACGCTGCCTTTACGATTGCAATATGACAGCGGAGGCATCAAGGTCAGTGCGGGAAACGGCGTGGCAGGCTTGGGCTGGAACGTGGATTTCGGTCCCACCGTAACCCGGAGTATTCAAGGAAATCCTGATGAAGAAGGGTATTTGATCTATAACCCGGACTTTGGCAGTTGGGACACTTCTTATATGCATAAGATGACCGAAGGTATGGCGCACGAACAACCGGATGTGTTTTTTTATAGTACATTTGATGCTCAGGGGAATTTCGTGTTCCGGCGTCCGGAGAAATCCTCGGAAAGCGGCTCGCATATACCGGTCTATTTACCGTTGACTTCTGATAAGGTGGAAACGTCAGACATACGTTCGGGATTTCAGGTGACGGACGGTTCCGGTAATATTTACCGTTTTAAGGAAGCCGAATACTCTAATACAGGAAAGATTACAGGCTGGAAACTAACGGATGTCACCAGTCTGAAACAGGACAGGCTTTCTTTTTCGTATGTCACACAGAAGCTCACTTATGCAGATAGTTATGACTATTATGCAGTGGAGGATATGGGTGAAAGTTACCGTAACGGATATTGGCAGGGAGTGGATGGAAAACTGAAGTTTTTCCGGATGAACGGGTATGCTTTGCATAATGATTCTCTTTGGGCCGATTTTACGGTCGAAAACGTTGGCCAGTATGATAACCGGCCTTACAATTCGGTTGATGCAAAATATCCCAAAGAAATCACGTACGCTAATGGAAAAGTCGTTTTTGATTATTCTTCTTCTCTTCTGAAAACCGTGCATATTTATGAAAATGGGGCGGAAATCCAACGTGTCACATTGAATTATAAGCAACTGCGGTTCATGGGACGCAGCCTGCTTACTGAGGTCAAGTTTACAGAGCTGGTCAATAATCAAAGCCGTAGTTATACAATGTCATATAATGACTACGTGGATGACTATTCGCCGACGCAGACCAAAGCAGTGGATAAATTCGGATATTATAACGGACGGACCGGTAATACCGATCTTGTAGAAAGACAATTGGTGGAGTTTGGAACGCCTTACGATGGCGACCGGGGTGTATGTTATGCTTATATTGGAGGTGCGGACCGTACACCGGACATTTTATTCGCTCAGGTTTATTCGTTGCAGTCTATTAAATATCCGACAGGTGCAAGAGAGGAATTAGTGTATGAGCTCAATACATATCCCGATACAGATGAATATGGGAATGCAATTTCATCTTATGCCGGTGGTTTGCGAATTTATTCTATCCAATGCCGTGATGTGGAAGGTACGCTGAAGAATGAACGTCGTTTCTTGTATGAGAAAGACGGTATTCCGACAGGTTATGCTCCTCAAGTGACTTTTGTCGATGAGATGGAGAAACTTTATTTGCGTACCTACTCTCGTACCAGCATGCGTTATCGTTTGTATTCATCCCTGCCGGTGGCCGATGCCGGTGCTGCAGCGGGAGTCTCTGTCCTATATCCTAATGTGAGTGTTGTGGAGAAAGATGATTATGGAAAAACGGTATCTCGTGAAGACTATGAATACAATACGAATTTCTATTTTCCAAGTATAATAAATGGTATGGTGCATGATGAGGTGTCCCATTATAAGAAGGGCAAACTGGTCAGGAGAACGGATTATGATGTAGATACGGGCCAACCTGTGCATGATGAGGAGCATACATATACTGAAATATCTTTGAACAATAATACTCCTGTGGTGGCGGGACGTGAAGTGCGGCGTGCCAATCTGGTTGTTGCAGAACAGTCCGGTGTGGAAACGGACAATGACCTTTATTATCGTGAGTACAGGTATAGCATTGGCAGGGGGAATACGCGTGTGGAAAACCAGCTCACTGTGAATACGGATTATTATGCTGGTAAGTTGGTCAGTGATACGGTTGTCCGGACTTATGGCTCTACGGACTGGGATATACGATCCGGGCTTCCGGTGAGGGAGATTTATAAGTATAGCGATGGAAAGAAAAAGAAATGTGATTATACTTATCCATATCATGTTAATGATGCCGTTGGAAGGGCGATGACGGCTGCCAATGATATATTGAGACCTGCCCATATAGGAGAATCTGTGGAAGGTCCTGAAGGCTATATGGATGATTCCTTTACCAGTTTCGACTATACTCTGGATCCCAGCTCCGGTTCGGCCTTGCTGGACGAGGTGAGCGTCTGGAAGCATGAGGGGCTCTTTTCAATGAGTGAATCTTATCCTGTACACGATGCTTATGGCAATGTTTGTGAGATCCGCCGTGCGGATGCTCCTGTGGTCGCATTGCTCTGGGGATACAACTACAGTCGTCCGGTGGCTATTGTGGAAGGGGCGTCATATCAGGAAGTCGTTTCCGGGCTGCGCGTGAGTGTGGAGTCTCTTCAAAACCTTGACGGCAGTGCCCTTGAAAATGTATTGCTTCCGTTGCGTAATGCTTTCCCCGCCCCTTGCCGGGTGACCGTTTATAGATATGCTCCGCAACGGGGAGTTGTCTATATGAATGAACCTAACGGGAATGTAACTACATACAGCTATGACGGCTTCGGGAGACTGACGGAAATCCGTGATAAGGACGGCGCTGTGCTGGAGTATAATGAGTATAAGAAATGAATAAGAAACTGTTAAAAGGAAAAATTATGAATATAAAAAGAATCATTGTTCTTGTATTGATAAGTGCAAGCTCCGGTCTTCTTTGCGCTCAGAGGAAGACTGTGAACATGAGTGACCGTTATGGCATACTTACGGTAACTCCGCTTGACAAATATACCGGAGCAGCCTCGCTGTTGAAAACGAACGGTGTGCGCTCCCTGACTGATGTGTCCTATGGGGATGGTTTTGGCGGTGTTCACTGCCATCTCTGCCATAATTGCAAACACGATAGACGCTGCACCCCTCAAACCTGCCCACGACACCAGAAGCTGTTGTGAAATTTTTCCTTTAAACGGTGTGAGTACAAGTGCAACTGCCACCGGTCTTGCCACAAATGTCAGAAATACTGCGATCAAAAGTGCCGGAAGCACCACCTGCGGCAGTCTCGATGGAAATGCCAGAAGTCCGAGCAGAAAGAAAATGAGCATCTGCATCAATCCGGTCAGTCCGTCAAAAAAATTTACCAGATTCCGTTTGTTGCGGATCTCAGTATTTCCGAGCACAATTCCCACAATATAGACACTTAAAAATCCATTTCCACCAAAAACTGCCGGAAGTGCGTACCCGATCACTGCAATTCCGACCACGAAGACCATGTCAAATCCTGCGGTCGAAAACTTAATTTTTTTCAACAGCAGCACTGCAGCTGCTGCGATCAACCCACCAAAAAGAATACCAAAAAGCATCTGTTTTACAATGAGAAGTCCAATCTGTCCACCACTGGCGCTGCCCTGTGCGATCGCGATAAATGTCACCGTGAGCATATATGCGCACGGATCATTACTACCACTTTCCACTTCCAGAAGGGAAGCCGTATTATAACGCAGACTCAGCCGTTTCGATCGCAGCACTGAGAATACGGATGCCGCATCTGTGGAACCAATCAGTGCACCAATCAGCATACTTTCCACCCATGCGATATGTAAGGCGTAATGACAGAAAACTCCGGTAAGTGCAGCTGTTATCACAACTCCGGCCGTCGATAACAGCCCTGCCTTTACCGCAACGGACTTCGCCTGCTGCCAGTTCGTTCCAAAGCCACCATAAAACATAATGAAGATCAATGCGACCGTACATATCTGCTCTGCAAACGCATAATTGTCAAACGGAATCTTTAAAATCCCATCCGAGCCAAACAGCATTCCAAGCAAAATGAACGCAAGCAGCATTGGAATTCCAAGTCTGCTTGACACCTTGCTCAGGAATACACAGGCAAAAATAACTACCGCTGTAATAAGAAGATATGTTGTCATAAAGTGACCTCCTTTATAAATGCATGGTTTCTTTTGCTACTTTTGTCCGCAGGAAATCACCTCTCCCAGATCTGTGCTATTTTTACCTGATCAGCAGATATGCTGTGTATACAATATACAACAGTACGCAGACCGCGCCTTCCCATCTTGACATTGTCTTTTTTGTCTTTGCCAATACAAACAAAATAACTGTGCTGATCAATAGAATGATACAGTCCGTCAGGGATTCTCCTAACACATTGAGTGGTGAAATTGCTGCTGACATACCAAGGATAAAAAGAATATTGAAAATATTTGATCCGATCGCATTGCCCAGTGCAAGACCGCTGTCTCCCTTTCTGGTTGCAACGATGGACGTCACAAGCTCCGGAAGTGATGTTCCGATCGCTATGATCGTAAGTCCGATAAAATTCTGGCTGACACCAAAATTCGCTGCGATCACACAGGCATTATCCACCACAAGATCCCCACCAAAAATAACTGCCACAAGACCGCCTGCCATAAACACAATACTTTTTGGCAGCGACAGTACCTTACAATCCTCACCAGTTTCACGATTTTTCAAAGCAGAATAAATCATGCTTACAATATATGCTGCCATTCCTGCCAATAGAATCAGACCTTCGATACGGCTCAGTTTTCCATCCATAAACATGAAACAGAGAATCATTGTGATCACAATGTTGAGAGGCATATCTCTTTTTAAAATATCGAGATTTGTCTTAAAACTTGCTAAGAACGCACAGATACCGACCACCACAAGACCGTTAAAAATATTCGAACCGACAACATTGCTGATCGCAATGTCATTATTGCCTGTGAGCGCCGCATTAATGCTGACGGATGCCTCCGGGGCACTGGTTCCCATCGCAACAATGGTAAGACCAATGATGACGCTCGGCACTTTCATGATTTTTGCCAGAGAAGAACTTCCCTCCACGAAAAAATCTGCACCTTTTACTAAAAGTACAAAACCAACGAGTAACAGTAAATATTCCATAACGCCTTCCTTTCCTGCGATAAAGGATTGATTATGAAAAGAGACCTTTATCGCATCAAAAAAATTTTTGAGTGATAAAAGTCTCGTTACTTACAATAATAACCGGCCTTTCAGCGTGATGACGACTACTATTCCATCCGAAGATGCTAACTACTCCCTCTTATATTCGTTAGTTTAATATAAGAATGCCTGTCCTGTCAATTTCGTTATAAAAATTTTTCCAAATCTTAACTATTTTTTTATTAATTCTGCCGCAGGATCTGCTCTTTTTCCAGCATCGGATAATGGATCAGTCCACTTCCATCCAGATCTTCCCTGTGCATATCCACCGCTGTGATCTGACGGTTCGTATAAGTTGTGTAATAATAAATACCTTTTGTGGCATTACAACAGGAAGTATAAATCGTGATCTCATATTTTCCTTCTGCCACTTCACAGCATCCTCTCTGCTGCTCCACGGATCCTAAAATATGGAAAAACTGACCAACGCTCTCCTCCTCCGAATCACCAGAAACAGAGTTCATTTTCGTAAAAGCCACCCGGGCAAAACGGGATGCACTGGAAAGATCTCCCGGCAGACCCAATGCTCCCATGCCACGGCTATAGCATTCCAACGGAAGTTTCTCAGAAAAATGGTTTTCCGGCTGTCTTGGTGAAAGTCCCCTGTAATTGTTCAACAGAAACATCTGCTGGTCAAATGGTGGGTTATTTGTCATAACGCCCGCCGGATTGTCGTAAATTTTCAGCCCATCCTTCATGGATTCGACTGTGACAGCCTCATCAGCGTCCGCAATGATCCAGTGCAGGGAAGCCGCCGGCATATTCTCCGCAAAAGGTGTTCCTGTAATATTGATCTTAGCCAGCAATGCACGTACTTCCTTCATGTTGGCACACTGTCCTAACACCCAAGGAATAAATTCAAAGGAGGCAACATTTTCTTTTCCCTCTGTCACTTCCGGGAAATACGCATTTCCGACAAAATTCAGTCCTGCCATCCCAACACCTTTTTCGTTGACCGCATCATAATACAGCGGATAATCTGCTGCAACATGCGCCATTCCTATGATCGCATAATGGTTTGCAACATCCCCCATATACCGGAAATGAAACGGATAATTGCGTGGTGTCACTGCAATCTGCTCTCCATAAGAAAATTCATAATCTAACGTTCTTCCAAAATAAAAATCTTTTGTTTTATAAGTTGCTGCTGTACACATAATTTCCTTGCATCGATTCCTAACGAATCCCTGCTTTCCTCCTGATCTTATATTTATTTTAAGTCCTGAAACCTTGACTTTTTGCTCTTTTCTCTTATATTTTCCTTAATCGGGGAGGAATTATACCACGGTCAAAAATGTTTGTCAAAAAGTCTTGCAGTGCGAATTCTTTATTGAATATCCAAATCCAAATGTGCTATAGTATCGCTGATAGACTTATTCGTATTAGAGTCCATTCCTTATGGGGGATTAGTATGTACTTACAAAAGAAAGAAACTATTTTAATTGTTGATGACTCAAAATTTCAACGTGCAATTATAAAAGAGATGCTCGGAGAACATTTTCATCTCGAAGAAGCCACTTCAGGCGAAGAATGTTTAATGATCCTTGAGAAAAGCAGCCATCTGATCGACCTCGTTTTACTTGATCTGGTAATGCCGGGGATTGACGGATTCGAAGTTCTGCGACGCAGACAGACGATGGATGCATTTAAAGATATCAATTTTTGCAGATGTATCTGATACAACAGATTCCGGCAAATTTATATGGGATACGGTAAAAGATGCAAACCCGAATCACGTATGCCCGGTCATTGCAATCTGTAGGGAGGGCTCTTTAGACCAGATACAGACAGCAGTTTCCTCGGAAATCATTGACGATCTTCTTTTTTCACCATTGGAAGTCTCTGTTTTAAAACGCCGGATCAAGGCAAGTATTCATCCTGATAAAAATAATGAAGCCGATGCGTAAGCATCGGCTGTTTTTATATACTATGTATTTTCAGTATGCCTGCAATCCGGGTACCCTATGCAGCCCCAGAATTCCCCGAAACGTCCATTTCTTTTTTTCATCGGAAGCCCACATTCCGGGCAGATTTTTTCTTTCGACTGCTTTTTTGCTGCCGGCATTTTCTCCAATTCTTTTGCCAGATACTCAAATACCTGCTGATTCATCTTACAGTCTGTCAGCGCCCTGTGTGCACCTCTCGTTGAAATTCCATAATGCTCTGCAAGATCGCTGAGTCTCCTATGCCGCCACTCTGGGAAACAGAGCTTTGCAACCCGCAGCGTATCAACATAATCATTCGTTAATTTCTGCTGGAAAAGCCGCTCACAATCCCGATATAAAAATTTCATATCAAATGTCTGGATATTATGACCTACCAGAATATCATCTCCGGCAAATGTTAAAAACTCAGGCAGCACCTGCCCAAAATCCGGCTCATTTGCCACCATCTCATCCGAAATATGATTAACCATACTCGCGGCATACGGAATCGGTCTTTTCGGATTCACAAGCTGGCTAAACTCCTCAACAACTTTTCCACTCCGTACTTTTACCGCTGATATTTCAATGACTTCATCATAAATACAAGATGTCCCGGTCGTCTCCAAATCAAAGAGTACATAATCCGGTACATATCCGCATATCATCTTTCCTTTTTTATTTCCTAACATATCTTCTGCTTTCTAATTATTTGAACTGCCAAATATTTTTCTGTGTTTAATTATTATTCACTTAATCTTGTACCGCATTTCGGGCAATATTCAAAATCTTCCGTTGTGGAAAATCCACAATTTCTGCAATGCCTCATCGTATATCCATATCCCTGCTGATTCATTTGCCTCAAATGTTGCGGCAGAATCTCCATATCCTCACCTGCTGCAATTCGTTTTCCAATCTCCGCATCCAACTCATAGACTGTATTACAGCAGCTTGTCTGCACATAATAATGCTTATTCCACTTAAAACATGGGATAAAAAATAACGACAGCACCGTATAGGTCATAAACACCTGAAACCTTCCGTATTTTCCACAGATATCACAGATTATCTGCTGATGAAAGTCAAAGTCTTTTCTCCCATCTGTAATTCCCATCATAAAAAACATATTGTCACCTGCTAAACTTCTTACTCTCTCATCTTCATTTTCTTAAGATAACTATTTTTCAGCTCATTTTCTTCCTGCAGCTTTTCGTTTTCGTCCTTGAGATACTGCATATATTCCCGCGCAAGCTTCACACCACAGCGCACTGCAACATCATCATGCTTTTCCATCTCATCCAGCCACTGAAGAAATGATTTTTCCCGAATATCGTTATACTCACTCTTTTTTGCAAAATACATGATTCATTCCTCTTCTTCTGATTTAACATAAAATGTTATCGTTACTGCACACTTGTACCTCATTTGAACATCATATTATTTTCCGTACACACAGCGTTCTCTGCCTGGCATATCTTCTCCTTTGACGTAACGCGCATTAAATTCCATATTGATTTCCCGCAGCTCTCTTTTCCCGTCAATATAGTCTTGATACATTTCTGCCAGCCCGGACATACAGCCATCACAGCTTGCTTCAATATTTCCAAGAGATTCCTTGACAATTGCCTCTCTCTCTTCTTTTGTTGTTTCTGAAATTAAATACATTTTTCTACCTCACTATACCATCTGTACGAGCCACACATTGCTTCGTACCATAAAATAACCAATTGCTACTTTTATAAGTTCTGTCGCCTGCACAAAAAAATAAACGCTCACAATTCCAAGTCCTGTGTAATGTGCCAACACAAATGCTGTCGGAACTACAACCACCCAGGTAAAAACCGAATCAAACAAAAAAGTGACCAGCGTTTTTCCTCCGGAGCGCAACGTAAAATAAGAAGCATGACTAAAGGAACAAAATGGCATAATAATTGCCGAAACTGCAATAAAACTGGTTGCAAGCTCTTTGATCTGTTCAGAAGTATTATAAATCTGTGGAAAAAATCTACCGATCACAAGCATCACGCCCGCCACAAGCGCACAGCAGTATACACTGAAAACAAACATTTTATTATCTGCGTCTTTCGCTTTTTTCAGTTCACCAGCCCCAAGATACTGACCAACCACAATGCTGATACATGCTCCAAGCTGGATATAGATAATGTTAAACAGATTCGTGATCGTAGTTGCAATATTAAGACCTGCCACAACTTCCAATCCTCGAATGGAATAACACTGGGTAACGGTTGTCATACCTGCTGCCCATAAAACCTCGTTGAACATAAGTGGGAAGCCTTTGATAATAATTGCTTTCAATTCCCCTTTTGGCATTCCAAATCCGGTGTACGCACCTTCCAGATACCTGTTTTTCTCCTTGTGGGAATGTGCCCAGATAATAATGATAAATGCTTCTATGTAGCGTGCGATCACAGTTGCCAGTGCTGCACCAATAACTCCTAATTTTGGAAATGGTCCAATTCCGAAAATAAACAGATAGTCCAAAACCGCATTGCTTCCAACTGCTACAAAACTTGCGATCATCGGCACCAACGTCTGCCCGGTTTCTTTAATATTAGTAGCATAGGACTGGTTTACCGCAAATGGAACCAGACCAACCATCATAATGCCTAGGTATTCCAGACCATACTGCAGTGCAACCTCGGTTGCTCCACTTCCTGCCGTGTCGGTGAGATACAGGGAAATCAGATCTGCTCCTTTTGTCGCAAATAATAATATCGTTAATCCCGTTACAAGCAACGTTGCATACAATTTAAAACGGAAAGAATACATATGTCCCTTATGATTTCCTTTTCCGTAATACTGTGCCCCAAAAATGCTGGCTGCAGATGCCGCGCCAAATATTGCCAGATTGTATACAAAAATCAACTGATTGACAATTGCAACACCGGACATTTGCTCGGTTCCCAACTGTCCTACCATAATGTTATCCAGAAAACTGACGAGATTTGTTATGGCATTTTGCAAAATCATTGGCAGCGCAAGATAAAGATACCTTTTGTAAAATGCGGCATCGCCAATATATTTTTCCTTAAATCGTGTTAACATATATTTTTCCTTTATTACATATAAATCTATTTTTTCTACATCTTCCGCTAATTATAATTTGTCCTCACATATATATCAATCCCTCCTGTATTCTTTTACAGAACTTATGCAGTTTTATATGCAGGATTACAGCATTAGCCTTTCGCCTGTCTCAAGTTATACACAGTCGCCGAGCCAATGACAAGCACCGCTCCAAAAATGGACAACATACCTATTGTCTCTCCACAAAAAATTGCTACAAGGATAGGATTTAAAATCGGTTCGATCGTAGAAGTCAGCGATGCTGTCACTGGTGAAACACGATCTAATCCTCTGGATAAAAATACATATGACAACCCGAACTGTACAATTCCTAATACCAGAACATATCCCCAGACGGTTGGCGTGAACACTGTCTCTCGCATTAAAAATGGAATTCCCACCACAATACTGATCAGATGAGAAACCATAAGCGACGATTCAAAATCTCCGCCCGGGAATTTTTTGATCAAAAACACGCCTGCGTAAGTCACTCCCGACACAATTGCAAGGATATTTCCCGCCATTCCGCCTGTGCTGAGCGATTCAAAAAAGAAGCAGAAAATTCCACATAACACAAGAATGCAGGTTAAAACTGCGTCCTTTTTTGGTTTTTGCCTGTATACGATCCACACGATCAAAATCAAGAAGACCGGTTCTGTAAACTGCAGTACAATTGCATTTGCTGCGGTTGTCATCTTTGTCGCCATCACGAATGTCAATGCCATGACAAAATTTAAAACCGCTCCAAGCAGCACCATTTTGTTAAAAACAAACTTTCTCCCCTGTGTTCTCTGATAAGCAAATATCAGAATAAATGATAAAACGCTTCGCACCATGTTGATCGACAACGAATTCCACGGAATCGATTTGATCAGCACTCCGCCCAGACTGAAACAGATTGCTGACAATAATACATACACGGTACCCTGTAAACTATTTTTATTGTATTTCTTTTCACTCATAACGTATCTTATTATTCAAAATCTATGAAATAATATTCTCCTTCTCTGCTTATCTTACATCCATCTGATCAATCCATAAACGACCAGCAAAACTGCCAGATATCCCACATTGGCAATCGTAAACCACCTGAAATATTTTCCTTTCTGTTCGTTATAGTGATGTGCATAAATTTTATATGAGATCAGACTTGCCATTGATGCAATCAAGGTACCAAGCCCTCCAATATTTACACCCACTAATAATTTTGCATAATCCCTTGTAAATCCAGAAAGTAATAAGGCTGCTGGAACGTTACTGATCACCTGGCTTGCAGCGATACCGACTCCAACTTCCCGGCCACTCACAAACTCCTGTAACACATTCCTGATTGTCTCAATTTCTCCTATATTCCCAGTAAAAATAAAAAAAGCGATAAATGTGAGAATTAAACTGTAATCTACCGTTTTCAACACCTGTCTGTCCATGATAAAGACCGTCACAAACACAACAATGAAAGCCACATAGTACGGCAATACTCTCACAACGACAAGCAGACTCATCAGAAATAAAATCAGATAAACTGCATTTTTTTGATGTGTTTTTCTTCGAAGATGTAACCTTTCTTTTTCAATTTCATGGTCGCCGTTATTTTCTTCGAGTGTAAATTCAATCTTCTCTTTTTTTCTGCATACAACAGCAACGGATAACAGCAGCAATATACCGGATGCTAACGTATATGGACCTATAATTCCTATAAATGTTGACATTTTCATCTCTGCAAGATTGTAAAGATATAAATTTTGCGGATTTCCAATAGGTGTCAGCATACTTCCAAGATTAGCTGCGAGTGTCTGAACTATGATTACCGGTATTAATAATTTTTCCTGATTACATTTCCTCAAAGTCAGCATTGCAAAAGGAACAAATGTGATCAATGACACGTCATTCGTAATAAACATGCTAAAGAAAAAACATAAAAAGACCAACACAAGCGATAACTGCATTGTATTTTTTGTTCTTTTTAATAGGCTGCTTCCAATCATATCAAACAAGCCATTTCTCTGAAGTCCTGCCATAACCGTCATCAGGCTTAATAAAATGCCCAAGACGCGGAAATCAATATAGTTTACATAATTCAATGTTGGTTTTACAAAAAAAGCGGATACCATTGCAAGTGTCGTTGCCACGCATAATACCGTATCTTTTTTTATAAAGCCTATTACTTTTTCTTTCATTATTAAATTCTCCAACGCTGTTTTTTGATCTGTTCTTCTTTTCTCAAATAAACAGCCTCATCCATAAAAGATATTAGTTCAAGAGTCCAAGCCTGTCTAATGCACGGTAAAGCCCTTCTTCATCAATATGTGATGTCACCATGTCCGCCCTCTTTTTCACTTCCTCTTTCGCATTCCCCATCGCAATGCCGATTCCGGCATAATCCATCATCTGCAGGTCGTTTGGACCGTCTCCGATTGCGATACTGTCCTCTCTGGGAATCCCCACATATTCCAGATAACGCTTCATCCCGGTTGCTTTATGGATGCCGTTGATTCCAACTTCGCCACAGTAATCATCCGCCCCGCTCAGGCTTAGTGCCACTACATCAAAATAAGGTTCCAGATCTGCATGCACTCTCGCCACTCCAAATGGCGCATCATAATAGATCAGCTTTTCTTCCTTCTCATTATTCCAGACATCTTCCTGAATAAAAAATTCTCCTATGAGCTGACGCAGATGCTCCTCCGTGATTCCCATATCGCTCATAATATTTAAAATCTGCTGTTCGCTCCGCTTATTCATGACAACTCCTGCATCTGTCTGGAAGCAGTAGACAAAATTATTTTTTTCCATATAATCTACAATAAATTTTCTGTGTTCTTCATCAATGACAGCATGATAAATTTCTTTTCCACCTGCGATCACCTGTGCTCCGGCTGCCGTAACCATTCCACTGAATCCAAGATCCAATAGCATCTGCTCTTTTTTCTCGCCAAGCAGGTTCTCAATGTCCTTGGCCGTCTTCTCGTTTCCGGTCATGCCGTAGGCTTGTGTTCCGCAAGAGGCTTTCAGGATGTTGGCACTCTTCTCTCCATAGTCCCTGACCGCTTGGTTGAAGTCCTGGACGGCAAGGATGGTGGCGACATTGTGTTTTCGGGCGGTACCGATGAAGGTGTCGATGCCTTGTAACAGGATGGTCGGAAATTCATCTACCATGAATACGCTGGTTGCTTTGCCGGGATTGTTCATCTGCGACATCAGTACGCTGCCGATGCAGGAAATGGCGGGAGATACGGCCTCCTTGATGGTGGGCGCATTGCCTACGCATAACAGCGTTGGGTGTTCCTTGTTGGTTATATCCAAAGAGAACTCTTCTTCGGGAAGTGGTGACAACACCCAGAAGATGTATTTGTTGTTCAGGAGTACCAGCGGAGTCTGTGCGGATGATACGGCTCCGGCTGTCTGCTGTTGTGCGCCCAACTTCCAGGCAGTCAGCATCGAGGACATGTTCAATGCGATTTCAGGATCTTCCGACAGCCAATGGAATACCAGGTTGCTGTCCGAAAGGGCAAGGGCTATCACATGGGGCAACGTACAGATGCCAAGCTCCCTCTCCTTGAAACATTTGTAGGCGATTGAATAGACGTAGTTAATGGCATTGTTGGCCCAAAAGTCTGTTTTTTCTTTCCAACTGGCTTCCAGATTTTTCATCAGCGTGATGATGATGTTACGGATGAATAGCGATTCGTTGCCCTTTGACATATATTTCGGAGAGAGTACGTTTACCCTGACCGTGCGTGACATATCCACGAAATTGATATAGGCGAAACGGGGTGTCTCCACTCCTTTAGCCCGGAAGTATTCAATGCTTCCGTAGGCGATACGTGAGAGGATGGGTGACTTGTCCTTGGTGGGATCACCCTCCCAGTCGTACACGAATCCGGCATAGTTGCGCTCGGCGCACTGGTAGATGATTCCCTTGATCCAGCTTTCCGATTTACCGCTTCCCGGACCGCCGTCAATATAGACATTCTGCTGCGGCTTATGGATGACCAACGGTCCGGAGGTGGTCTCAAAGCGGAAGTAGAAAGCTGATTCTTCCCGGCTTAACCCGAAAATGCTGTCATCGGATTGGGCATGGCGCCGGATGAAATAAGGCAGAGTCTTGATGACAAGCAGCGTGTACGCCACAAACACAGTAGGAAACACAAATAGGTTATACCACGCTGATAACCGGCTGAATCCGATAACCAGCATGGATGCCGAAACCAATGTCATACTGGTGTAAACCCATTTCTTGTTTTCGTCTTTCACCTTGCCTACCGGGAAGAGAAAAGCAAGACCGCCGATCAGGATGACGTAGAGAAACCGGAATAGGGCATCCTTTTCCATCAGCCTTTCCCACATGGCCGGATTACGTAGTGGAGCGTATAATCCCGTAACGATAGCCCACTGAAACAGTACGGCTGTCCCGATGAGCGTGGATAGCAGGATCAGGATGAATGACAGGTCTTTCTTCTCTCTTTCCATGGCCGTTGCTGTTATTGGGGTTGTCCGGATGCCGTTCCGTCACCGCTCTCTTTTTTCTCTGCCTTTCCCAGTAACTCAATGCGTGAGACGGTCAGGCTGACGGATGGGATGTGGCTACCGTCATCCTTCTGGAATACATCGGCATACACATCGCCGCAGACATATACCTGTGTCCCTTTTTTCAGATACTCAAAGACTTTACTCTCGTAATTCACGAAACAGCATACCCATAGGGTCTGTTCCTCGTTGTTCACGTTCTTGTACTTGGTGGATACATGGAAGTTGAATCCTTTTCCGTTCTTGTTCTGCCGGGCATCCGCACCGACATAACCGATAATTTGTCCTGTAAACATAATGATGGTTTTTAAAAGTTTATAATCCGAGCTGTGGCTCATTCATATTTTTCATGGCTGGCTCCGCTTCCATGGAAGGCAGCGAAATGCCGAAAGTGCTGTGTAGCGTTTCAAGGTTGTCGGCTGTAGGATGGTTTGCCGCAACACTTTCCAATAACCGTGATGAAGGGGTAAAACCTTCGTTTTTCATCTGCTCCAATACCGGACGGTTGTCTTGCAGGACGGCCTGCGTGAACCGTTCCTCCGGTGTGAGGTACTGTTCCATCCGTGCGGTATGTTCCTGAATCATATTGCTGGCTTTTCCTACATCGGCAAGGATGTTGTAGATGAATTTGGGATCTTCTTTCAAGGCTCCCAGCCAGTTTTTTAGATACATGGCATTTTCTTCCCGGATATGGGTGGATATTCCCAGGCTTTGCCCGACGGTAGCGGAGGTGAGTTCGGCAACCAGTTCCTCTTTGGCATATTGCTTGTCTCCGAAAATCACGCCTTTTTCCCGGTTCAGATGCTCAGGTTCTCCAGTCGAGTGCGCTATCTCATGCAGTAGTGTGGAGTAGAAATTCTCTCCGTCCTTAAACTGCCCCTTCAGGGGTACGACGATATGGTTATCTTCTCCCCTTGCATGGTAAGCACTATTTCCTTCCTTGGAATAAATGGGGCAGATCCATTGCTGTTCCCGTACCATCGCATCAATCAGAGGCACGGTGAGCATCCCTTGCTCGTCCTTGATGGCCGGTATCTTGAATTGCTCCTTCAATGCTTCCCATTTCTCCGGTTTCGTTTCCTGAAGATTGGTCTGCTGTACGTTGAACACATTGTATGTCTTCAGAAACGGCGTGACCTTATATTCCTGCTGCTCGTTTTTATCCAGGTTCTTATATACGTCGAAAGGTATTTTCTTTCCGTTCTTGTCTCTTACTGAGAAATTCCAGTAAATGACTGGGAATGACTTTTCTCCTTTCAGTATGTTAAGGCCGTTGTCTTTGGCTTGCATGAAGGTCATATAGACCGGCAGGCTGTACTGCTCTTTTTCCGAAAGTAGAAACAACATGAAAGAATTTACTCCGTTGTAGGTTCTTCCCTCGATATTTTGCGGAAGTCCCCCACCCTTTATCCCGAACCAAGGCTTTTGCCAGTTGTCTTCCACCTGCTTTATCTTTTCGATCATCAGTTCGGCGAAACGCTGTAATGCTTTATCACTTGCTGTATCCATGATTTATTGGTATAGATTTCTGTTCTCGTAATCAAGCAGCCATTCTCTGGCCGTTTGGTTGTTTGTCTCTTGCTGCTTGGCAGCCATCTCTTCTTGATAGGCTTGTGCAAGCTCTTCCTGTGCAAGTAGAAACTCTAAGTCACTGATTTCTCCTGCAATGTTTTTCTGTACTAATTCATCGTAATCCATAATTCCTGA
>ENA-USUK01001330-USUK01001330.1-human-gut-metagenome-genome-assembly--contig:-NODE-1330-length-18980-cov-4.624769_pt1 | contig 18980 bp, 20 predicted proteins | sample MGYA00250062_ERZ773400 | MGnify/ENA primary metagenome ERZ773400 (study PRJEB29103, sample SAMN06111961) | human gut metagenome | biome: human gut; feature: ankylosing spondylitis patient; material... | reverse complement strand
ACTTTCCTTTCATCAGGATCATGATCAAAGCTCCAGACGGAACAAAAGCGACCGTACCTGCTGCCACTTTTACCAGCCTTTTTGGGCGGCAAGGATGTGGACCACGCCTATATGATCTTCCGGGTGGAGGACCCCGCCGCCGCCGAGTCCGCTCTGCACAAACACGGGATTCGTGTGGTGGACCAGGACGAGATGGATGGGCTGTAAGCCGACTCTCAAGCCAGATTCGCAAAAAATATCCACAGGGCCGGCCGGTCCTGTGGATATTTTTTAGCTTTTCCTGTTATCAGGCGTCGATCTCCCGGATCAGGTTCACCATCTCCACGGCACCCAGGGCACAGTCATAGCCCTTGTTGCCCGCCTTGGTCCCGGCGCGCTCGATGGCCTGCTCGATATTCTCGGTGGTCAGCACGCCGAACATCACGGGCACCCCCGTCTCCAGAGAGACGGACGCCACGCCCTTGGACACCTCGCTGCACACATAGTCATAGTGGCTGGTGCTGCCCCGGATCACCGCGCCCAGGCAAATCACCGCGTCATACTTGCCGCTGCGGGCCATTTTGGCGGCGATGACGGGGATCTCAAAGGCCCCGGGCACCCAGGCCACATGGACATCCTCCTCCCGCACCTCGTGGCGCAGCAGGCCGTCCATGGCCCCGGACAGCAGCTTACTGGTGATGAACTCGTTGAACCGGGCGGCCACAATGCCCACCTTCATGCCGTGGGCGACTAACTTTCCTTCAAATGTCTTCATATGATCTGCTCCTTTGCTGTTTTTTGTCTCTTGATCTGTCAAAATGGAATCCTCCCACCGCCTTCGGCGGTCTCCCCCCTTTGACAAGGGGGGCTGTTTTCCGCACCTATCAGGCCCCCTTGTGAAAGGGGGCTGTCAGCGCCGTAAGGCGATGACTGAGGGATTCCACCACGATTCTTTTAATAATTCACCAAATGCCCCATCCGCTTCTGCTTGGTGCGCAGATAGAACAGGTCGTGGGTGTTGGCATCCATCTGGATGGGCACCCGGCTGTTGATGTGCATGCCGAACTCCGTCAGCTGATAGAGCTTGTCCGGGTTGTTGGTCAGCAGGCGCATGCTCTTCACCCCCAGGTCCCGCAAAATCTGGGCCCCGATGTAATACTCCCGCTGGTCGGCGGCAAAGCCCAGGGCCAGGTTGGCCTCCAGGGTATCCATCCCCTGCTCCTGCAGGGCATAGGCCTTCAGCTTGTTGATCAGACCGATGCCCCGGCCCTCCTGGCGCATATACAGCAGGATACCCCGGCCCTCTTTCTCGATCTGGCTCATGGCGGCGGCCAGCTGCTGGCCGCAGTCGCAGCGCAGGGAGCCGAAGGTGTCGCCGGTGAGACACTCGGAGTGGACCCGGCACAGCACGTCCTCCCCGTCGCCGATGTCCCCCTTCACCAGGGCCACATGATGCTCGCCGTTCAGGCGGTTCACATAGCCATAGGCGGTAAAATCCCCGTACTTGGTGGGCATGTGGACAGCGGCCTCCTGGTCCACCAGTTTCTCGTGGCACTTGAATACGCAGAGAGATTCCATCCAAAGGCTCGAGTGAATCCGAAATAAACAACGAATAGCAGAACCAGCTGAGGCATAATTCGCACGATTTCGAGGTAAATCTGAGAGACGACTCGCGCAATGGGATTCTTTAGCGTCATGAAAATGCCGAGAAGAATACCAAGCGGAATGGAAAGGCCTGCAGATAAGAGACTGATATGCAGTGTTGTCCACAGTCCTTTAAGCAGAAGGAGTGAGTTGATGCCTTGAAAGAAGACATTAATTCCCGAATCCTGCATAACGCACCTTCTTTTCAAGCCAATAGCCTAAGAGTGAAATCGGGAGCAGCAGTACTACATAAGCCGAAACGAGAAGAATGAGTGATTCGTCGGTTTTGTAGGAATTGCCGATAAGATCCTTCGTGACGTACATCAGATCTGGAAGCGCAATGGCGCTGACAACTGAAATTTCCTTAATGAGAAAGATGATATTGGCGACCAACGGCGGAACTGATACCGCAAACGCCTGCGGCAGCACGACGAGCATCATCGTCTGGAACGGTGTGAGGCCGAGTACGCGTGCCGATTCTGTCTGCACCGTTGAGACGGACTCAAGGCCCGCGCGAAGCGCCTCTGCCATATAGCTGCCGCCAAGGAATGCGAGCCCAATGATGGCGCACCATTCACCGGAAATCCGAATGCCGACTTTGGGGAGACCAAAATACAGAAAGAAAAGCTGTACGAGAAGCGGGGTGTTTCTCGAGAATTCCGTATAAATGACCGCTGCCGTATTGAGGATTGGAATCCGCCAATAACGGGCGACAGCTGTGACCATTCCAACGGCAAGTGCGAGGAGTATTCCAATCGTACCTACACGAAGTGTCAGCAGCGCTCCTTCGTAATAGAGGGGAAGAACTTTCCCCATAAAAGCCAAATCAAGCAATTAACTCAGCACGGCGGCTTGGGCGAACTTTTAAGCGTCTCAATTGAGAGGTAACAAAAAAGGACCGCGAGCCAGCCGGTCCTTTTGTAAGTTGATGCGTATGTTCAGTCTGTCTGAAGCCGAATCAAATTCTTTGAACCGGATGGTAGAAGTCACTACAACAGCACATACTGCACAGCTCCTTCATTTCGGTTCTCCTTTGATGGTCAAACATTGGTTTATGCGCTCAATGCACACTGCATACTTTGCCCTTGTGAGCGATCGACGTCAACGGATGAGGGAGTAATACATGACTAAACAAGTAAGGAATAGGGGGTTCATCTTAGGAAGAGCCTGCGCACGAGCGAATATGCGGCCAAATGTCCTCCAGCAGAACGCTTTGCCCCGTTCGATCTTGTACTGACGTTTTGGCCGAACGACGAGTTGGTTTACTCGTCTTTAGATGCGCCACTGAGAACGACGCTGCCCGAAATGACTTGGCTTTCAGCCGTCATGAGCGTTCGAAGCAAAAGCGCCGCAGACTCAGGCGGAGCCATAGGGGCCGCTGCAGGGGAAAGGCTAAAGGGAAGGGTGCCCAAGAAAGGACTGCACAGTCGTATACGTTCGTGTGCAATAATGCACGCCGACACGAAGCGGGACTGAAAGCATGCGGGCCGCCCGTTCATACCTACCGCGCGCGAGGAAAGGGATTCATGGTCTTTCAGACCGTGAACGGGCCCCCGAAAGGGGTTGTAAAACGACAAAGCCCACCGCTGCAACGATGGGCTAAGTCAATAAGCAAGGTGCGATATGAAAGAAAGTCCCCTTGCTTCGTGTCAGATCATACCACAGCAGGTTTCGATCGCAATTGAGGGCGGAGTCCATATTGATGGTCTCTTCCTCGTTGCGGTTGTCCTGATGCTGGTGCTGATCCGCATGAGGCGTTAAGTCGCAGGGGTCGTTCTCGTAAGAGAGCGGCCCCTCATGCGTTGTTCGGCGCTCCTCTGGATACTTCACGACTGGCCGCGGGCAAGCTTGTTAGCTGTTGATTGAGGCGGTTGTCAAACAGTTCAAAAGTCAGTCGTAACGGAATGTCGTCAGCGGTCAAACTCTCCGGCATGCTGAGCGAACATTGATCGTACCCATTGCTTGACGAGGCTCTTGTCGCTTCGCTCGTGCCAGATCAGCCGCGCAAAGTTTTCGCTGTATTCGCCCGGATACGGGACCGCAGCGAGATTGGGGAATTGTTTCTCAAAGGATTTCGCGGTTCGTGTCGGCAGCACCAGCGTGTACTCTGTGCCTTCGAGAAAATAGGGAGCTCCGAGAAAGTTAGGCAGCTCAACAAAGGCTTCTCCTAAGCGAGGATCGGGTACCGTAACGTCATAAATTGCCCGGCGGCTTGAATCTTGAAGCTTTACAAGAAGTCTCGGATATTTGCGGAAGTCTTCGGCTTTGAGCGTTTGTTCTCCTTTGATGGTCAAACATTGGTTTATGCGCTCAATGCACACTACGTACGAGCGATCGACGTCAACGGATGAGGGAGTAATACACGACTAAACAAGTAAGGAATAGGGGGTTCATCTTAGGGAGGGGCTGCGCACGAGCGAGCATGCTGCCGAATGCATTCCAGCAGAACGCTTTGCCTCGATCGATCTTGTACTGACGTTATGGCCGAACGACGAGTTGGTTTACTCGTCTTTAGATGCGCCGCAGACTCAGGCGGATCCAGAAGGGCCGCGGCCGGGAAAAGGCGTAAGGGAAGAGGGCCCAAGAAAGGACTGCACAGTCGTATACGTTCGTGTGCAATAATGCGCGTCGGCACGAAGCGGGACTGAAAGCATGCGGGCCGCCCGTTCATACCTACCGCGCGCGAGGAAAGGGATTCATGGTCTTTTAGACCGTGAACGGGTCCCTGAAAGGGGTTGCAAAACGACAAAGCCCACCGCTGCAACGATGGGCTAAGTCAATAAGCAAGGTACGATATGAAACACAATCCCCTTGCTTCGTGTCCGATCATACCACAGCAGGTTTCGATCGCAATTGAGGGCGGAGTCCATATTGATGGTCTCTTCCTCGTTGCGGTTGTCCTGATGCTGGTGCTGATCCGCATGAGGCGTTAAGTCGCAGGGGTCGTTCTCGTAAGAGAGCGGCCCCTCATGCGTTGTTCGGCGCTCCTCTGGATACTTCACGACTGGCCGCGGGCAAGCTTGTTAGCTGTTGATTGAGGCGGTTGTCAAACAGTTCAAAAGTCAGTCGTAACGGAATGTCGTCAGCGGTCAAACTCTCCGGCATGCTGAGCGAACATTGATCGTACCCATTGCTTGACGAGGCTCTTGTCGCTTCGCTCGTGCCAGATCAGCCGCGCAAAGTTTTCGCTGTATTCGCCCGGATACGGGACCGCAGCGAGATTGGGGAATTGTTTCTCAAAGGATTTCGCGGTTCGTGTCGGCAGCACCAGCGTGTACTCTGTGCCTTCGAGGAAATAGGGAGCTCCGAGAAAGTAAGGCAGCTCGATAAAGGCTTCGCCTAAGCGAGGATCGGGTACCGTAACGTCATAAATTGCCCCGCGGCTTGAATCTTGAAGCTTTACAAGAATTCTCGGATATTTGCGGAAGTCTTCGGCTTTGAGCGTTTGTCCTGCCGCGTACGCTTTGATGAGCGGATGAGCACGGTTCATCAGTACCGATCGCTCAATGCGAAAAAGATTGAGCCCAAAAAAATGTGTCGGAAGATCCGGCAGGTTCTGCGTCGGGTAGAGCAGAAAGTCCATGCCGCCGTCAGCGAGTTTTTGAAACTGACGGCTCTCGAGCGGAAGAATTCGGAAACTTACTTTCGGTGCTTGTTCGCGAATGGCGCGCACGACTGGCGGAAGAATGCTGATGACGGAGTTGTCGGCAGCGCCGATGGTAATGGTGGCGGAGAGTTTTGCCGGCGTGAAGGATTTTTGATATTCCAGCCGCTCCATTTGGTCTAGGAGCTCTCGCACCACCGGCAGCATCATCGTGGTGGTGTCGGTAGGCGTTAATCCGCGCCAAACCCGGATGAAGAGCGGATCATTCATTTCCGTTTGGAGCTTCTTGAGCATTCGGCTCGCGGCTGCGGCAGAGAGTCCGAGATTCTGAGCCGCTTCGGTGAGTGAGCCCGTCGAAACAATTTGTGCAAGCAGTTGGAGGTGATTGATTTTCAGGTCAAGCATGGCGTCAGGTGTTTTCCGATCAATTCCGCAAAACGTAAAAGACTTGTTGAGCCATTTTACGAAAAAGAGGTTGAAAATCCGAATGGGTTAGTTCGAAAGATCTACTTAGACTGTGAACCTGTGGATGGAAGACAAAGCGCAGTGACTGCACTCCGTACTTGTTGTTTTAAGGCGCAAAACGCCGCCCTCAAACGCTCGACACCGTTGAGTTAATCCTTTCATCCTCACTTTGGCAATGCGGTTCTGTTTGGGGAATCGCTCCTTCATAGGAATTCAAATCATGAAGAACATCACGATCGGTCGCCGTTCATTCTTCCTTGGCGCCGTTGCAGCTGCTGTCAGCAGTGCGCTGCCCGCTACCGCCGCACATGCCTCTGGCGGCTCTTCGGGACCTCACGTGTCTTTCGCGACGCAGGGTCACATCGGTGAAGTGATTGTGAATCCCTACAGCATTGCTCCGCTCACGGCCATCATCCGCAACGGCGGCTATGAACTCACCGAAGCGACGGTGCGCATTGTTCCGAAACCTCAGGGTCAGGAAATTAAGTACAAGGTGAGCCGCTCTGAATTGCTCACGCATGCAGGCATTCCGGTTTTCGGTCTCTACCCGGACTACATGAATACCGTGGAAACGACTTACACCCGGAAGTTCCATGGTAAGACCGAAAAGTTCACGGACACCTACAAGATCTACGCTGCGCCCGTCTACCACGAAGTGAGCGGCTCACCGGGTCTTCATCACAATATGTTTGAGACGAAGGTCACTAAGGTTGATGCGAAGTTCTCCGACCGCCTTTATCTCGTCAACAATCTGATGCAGCAGTACGCCAAGGCCACGCGCGCAGTTTGGAACAATCCGATGGGCGGTGCGATGGAGTGGAACTTCTATCCGCAGAATGCCATTATCGACACGAAGGGCGAAGTGCGCTGGTACATGCACGTTGAACCGATCTACAACGTCGAGACCATTTATCACTCCGGCGTCATGATGGGGTTCCAGCAGGATGAGGACGGCAACCTCACCTGGGGTTACGGTCAGCGCTATGTCAAGTACGACTTGATGGGGCGTGAGATTTACAACCGCCGTCTTCCGGTCGGCTATTCTGATTTCTCGCATTCGCTCGACAATGCACAGAACGGTCATTCGTTCATCCGTGTTGCGAGCTCTGACCACCGCCGTGCCGACGGCAAGCGTGTCCATACCGTTCGCGACGTAATCGCTGAAATCGATCAGAACGGCAAGGTTGTCGATGAATGGCGTCTCTGGGAGATCCTGGATCCGTATCGTGACAACGTTATGAAGGTGCTCGACCAGGGTGCCGTCTGCCTCAACATTGATGCGTCGCAGGCCGGCAAGACGATGTCGGCAGCAGATCTTGCAAAGCTTGAAACGAGTGATAAGTTCGGCGATATCGTTGGTACGGGCGAAGGCCGCAACTGGGCGCACGTCAATTCGGTTGACTACGATCCGACCGATGACTCCATCATTATCAGCTCGCGCCATCAGTCAGCCATTATTAAGATCGGCCGCGATAAGAAGATCAAGTGGATCTTCTCCTCGCCGGAAGGCTGGCGCGACGGCTGGAAGGAAAAACTCCTCACGCCGGTGAAGGACGGTAAGCCGATCGCTTGCCATGGCTCGACCTGCGAAGGGGATTTCGACTACACGTGGACGCAGCATACGGCCTTCCGCATTGACGAGAAGTCCGATAAGCATGTGATTTACGTCACCGCCTTCGACAACGGTGATGCCCGCGGCATGGATCAGCCGGCGCTTGCCGAAATGAAGTACTCGCGTGCAGTGGTCTACCGTATTGATCAGGATAAGAAGACCATTGAGCAGGTCTGGGAATACGGCAAGGAGCGCGGCTTCCCGTGGTACAGCCCGGTGACGTCGCTCACCAAGTACTGCGCGGACAAGGATTCGATCATGGTCTATTCGGCCACTGCCGGTATGGGACGCCGTCCGTCTGAATTGAAGCCCGGCGAAAAGGCTGGCAGCGCTTCGCCCTTCATCGAAGAGTTCAAGTGGGGCGAAACCGAACCGGCCGTCGAAATCCAGCTGATCGATTCGATGGGCTATCAGGCAATGCCTGTGAGTCTTGATAAGGCCTTTAATCAGTAACTTCTGATGGATATCGGCCTCGTTGGCCGGCATCATCTCAAATCCAAACGAGGCAGGTTTGCGGATCTGCCTCGTTTTGTATTAATGCAGTTTACGAATTGCTGAATCTATCTACTCCTGAACATCGATTCTGATATTGTCCTCAGCAGTTTTCTAATGGAGACTCATTGCATGCGTCAGGTTTTCCGTATGCGGCCGTGGATTTTCCCGCCCGAACCTCAGGCAATTCAGGAAATTTTTGTCCGCTATGGTGTGATTCGCGAGTTTGCCAAAGGTGCCGTCATGGAGCACGGCGGCAAGGGAGATGCGGCCCAAGTCGGCTTTCTCACAAAAGGATTGGCCACATTCTCTTGTCTGGACGTGCAGTCGCAGACGCATATCTTCGCTTTGCTTGCTCCGGGTCGAGCCTTAGGTGACCTCGATGCACTTAACCCGCACCGCGTCGCCGTCCAAGTCGATTTCATCCGACCTTCCAGCGTCTTGATTGTTCCGCGCGCACGTTTTCTGGAGTCACTGCGTGCGTCCGTTGAAATGATGGAAATTTATGCTGACCTCGCCATCCTGAAGCAGGAGTCCGCACTGGAAGGCATGCTTGCTAACTTCACGCTTGATCTTGAGGCGCGTCTGCGAGTTTTTCTGTTGTCAGCCATAACCAGCTTCGCTGAACTGCAGCGCGGCGGCTGGAACTTATGTCCGCTCGGGCTCACCATTACGGAACTTTCGCGGATTTTGTCAGCGGACCGCAGTTGGGTGAGCACGAAGGTTAATGATTGGATAAAGCTTGGCGACGCACGAAAAGACGGCCGCAAGCTTTATCTGCACGGCCGTCTCTTTGATTCGGTTTGGGATTGGGGCTGCGGAAAACAAAACCTGCGTTCCTCTCCTGAAGGCCTCAAGGCTGAGCCCAAACCGATCGAGCACTACGCAGAACTTCGAAGAAAGCGGGCAGGACTGAGCTGAGCGGCTCAAAAGCGGATGACGCATGCCGGCAGAGTTCCCGGTCAAGCCGCCCGAAGTCAGCGCAGCGGTCGTTTGTCGCCCATATTGTTGACCGCCGCATAAAGGTCGACGGCACCCTATACCAAAAGGCCGGCCCCTAAGGTCAGCCCGGCGGTCAGCACCAAGCACCAAGCAGGCGGTACATACGGATTTGACAGGTGCGGATGTCGGCATTTTTTTAGCTCAAATTGATCCAATGAAGCGGGTTTCGTTCTGAAGTTCCGCCGTATGGGCTTAGCCGACGCTTGAACGGCAGCTCTTGATTGCTCAGCAGTGCGCAAGGTGCTGTCAGCGGCATGCCGCAAAAAAAAACGCCCGAATTGTTGAGTGCTCAACAACGGAGCGCTTACGGATGAAGTGAAATTTTTAGCGCGCCAAACTGAGCGTTATCAAGGATGACGGTGCTGTTGTTTTCATTGTTGTCAGCTTGGCAGCTCTTTTTTATTCATGACTTGCAGACCTGTCGGTTGGCGAGCATTGCAGAGGTTCATTCGAAGGATGTTGATTGTCTCTCGACGCACTTTGTCGCCGCACTTGCTGCCGGATTTCTCTGCACAACAGTTTGCGGTCCGGCCATTGCACTATATCTTTCTCTTAGACCGTAAATACTCTCGGTCACGAGACTTGGTCTATTTTCGACGAGTCTCAGGTTGACCATGTGATTGAAAATGGCGCCCAACTCACGAAGCTGAAGAAGAAAATCAAACCGCATTGAATGCGGTTGAAAAGACGGGTCTCTAAAACATTTTCCTCTCCTTCAGTTCATATCCAGCGACTCCATGGATTCCTCCGCTGAAGGTTCTTTTCCGCCGACCTCTCGGAAATTTTCGAGTTGTCGGCGGTTTTTCTTCCATTTCTTTTGAGCGTATTTCAGCATTCCATGACCACTATTCGTCGTCAGCGTTTTAAGCACATCATCGGCCGCACAGTACTGCTCATCTTCGGCATGTTTCTTGCCGCTTTCGGCATCGCCTGTACGACAAGGGCAGGATTAGGCACGACGCCGATCAGCACAGTTCCCTATACGGCCTCTGCGATAACAGGGCTGTCGTTTGGCACCTGTACGGTGATACTCAACTTCTTTTTCGTTGCTGGGCAGATTGTGGTGCTGCGCAGCCGGTATTCGCCATTTAATCTGCTGCAGATTCCAATTGGGTTCATCTTCGGCGCCTTCATTGATCTGTCAATGCATCTCGTAGGCAATGTTCAGATGCCGAATTGGTTTTTGGCAGCTGTGCTTTCTCTTTTCGGGAATCTCATTCTGGCACTCGGCACTGTTATTCAGATTCGCTCCAAAACGATTGTCCAGCCAGGAGAAGGTTTTGTGATTGCCATTGCGGCACTTGTGAAGTCTTCATTCGGATCAATGAAAATTGCCAATGATATTTCTCTCACAGCAGTTGCAGCGCTGATGGCATTGCTTGAGATGGGTCATTTGATCGGTATTCGAGAGGGAACGCTGGCTTCGGCGCTGATGATCGGACTTTTTGCCAAATGGATTGACCAGCTGATCAATCGGCGTGCAGTTAAAGTTCAGCCTGCTGAACCGCACGAAGTGCCGCTCGATACCGCAGTGCCGACCGGCATCGAGAAGCCTGCTGAAGTGTCAATGACGGAAGCCAAGCAGGAAGCGGCGAGTTAAGCATCAAACGCTAAGATGATGGACTGCGCTCCTATGGTTTGGGCGGCTGCGCAAGAAACGGTACGGCTCTGCCGAGCTTAAGCCGTACCGTTCTGAGAGGGGACTTTTCTATTGTTTTAGATGAGAATTCCCAGTTCTTTTTTGAACCTTGCAACAATCGGAGCCATCTTTTCAGGATTAGCCATAAGGGATGGATCAACCAAAATCTCTGCTTGTTCCTGCGTCATAAGTCCCATCGCGACAACAGCGTCCTTCACATTGCAGCGGTGCTTTTCACAGTAATGGGCGACTTCAACGCCTTGGGGATATCCAAAGGTCGCTGCGACTACCGTCGAGAGGGCAATGGAACTTTCGGCTTCTTCTTTGCAGCGAGATTCGTTGGCGGTGATGCCTTCGACGCAGTCGCGGCGCAGGATCACGATTTCTTCACCAACGAGCTGGAGATTTTCAAAGAGGCATTTGTAGAACGTAGCGTCCCAAACATTCAGGTCGAGTTCACCCTCATCAATAGCCATCGTGATGGCGACATCATTGCCGCAGACCTGATGTCCGATCTGGATGACCATTTCAGGCACGGTTGGGTTGATTTTTCCCGGCATGATGGAGCTGCCCGGAGCACAAGCGGGAAGGTTGATTTCCATCCAGCCTGCCCGCGGACCGGAGCTCATAAGCCGCAGATCCTTGCAGATCTTAGAGAGTGTGGCGGCAATGGTTTTCACGGCGCCGGAAACGGTGAGAATAAAGTCTGAATTCTGGAAGCCGTCAAAAAGGTTGGGATTGGGCCTGACAGATTCGCCCAGTTCGGCTGAAATTGCCTTATAAAAGGCCTCCATGTAACCCGGTTGGGCTCCGAGACCGGTGCCGACGGCGTTGCCGCCCATGATCAGTTCAAAGCAGCCCGGGCGCAGAGCCTTCAGTGCTCGTGCCTGACGCCGAATCGCAGAAGCAAACCCCGAAAATTCCTGTCCAAGGGTCACTGGCAGCGCGTCTTGCCAGCAGGTACGTCCGACTTTGACGATGTGTTCGAAGGCCTTCGCTTTTGCCTCGAAGGCGTCGGCGAGCTTTTCGGCTTCGCAAACAATTTTGTCAAGCCGCGGTGCAATCGCCAGGTGCGTTGCGGAAGGAATCGTATCGTTAGTGGACTGCGCCATGTTGACATGGGTGTTGGGATGAACCATGTCCTGTCCTTTGTGACCGGTGAGCATTTCATTTGCCAGATTGCCGATCACTTCATTGACATTCATATTGACGCATGTGTAGCCGCCGCCTTGCCACATGTCGAGCGGAAATTCCTTTTCGTAGCCGCCGGCGATCACCTTGCCGCAGGCTGCGGCAATCGCTTGGGCGATTTCAGGCTTCATAGCGCCGATTTCGGCATTCGCTTTGGCACAGGCCTTTTTGATTTGGCACAGTGCTTTGTGCATGTCAGGATAGGCAACGACAGGAAAGCCTGCTGCTCCCGATACTTTCATGTTGCGGATGGTTTGAATGCCGTAATAGCGGTCGTTGGGAATTTCCATTTCGCCCAAGCAATCGCGTTCGATTCGCATATTGGTCATTTTCGAAAAACTCCTGTAGGAAACAAGATGAGCGGGTTATTTCGGGTATGTCAGAGCAGCATGCGAGCCAGCATTAAGCCGAAAGGCACCGCGGCTGCAAGACTGATGCACCCAGGAATGAAGAAAGGGTGATTGATGACAAACGAACCGTTCCAGCGGCGGCCCATGAAGGAACCCGTGTCGTCGCACGAAATTGCAAAGGCCGTTGTCGGGTAAACGTTCGTGATGTAGAGAGCAGAGCAGGCAACGAAGGATCCCACGATTGTGGCCGCGTCAACCCCCAGACTTGCCGCAACGGGACAGATCAAGGCAGCGGTTGATCCCTGACTGAAGAGGACGGAAGACGCCAAGAAGAACACCACGGCCAAGAGATACGGATACTGCTCGAGGAGTGCTACTGCAGATTCCTTGACCTCCGGGAGATGCGCATTGATGATGGTGGAGGAAAACCACACAATGCCGAGTACGACGATCAGGCTTTCGGCTCCGCTTTTAAAGATGGGGGCGTCTTTGATCGTGGCGAGATCCACTTTGCAAAAGAGGTACATCAGCCAAGCACAGAACATCATGATCATGACGATGAGGTCCCGGCTGCTGAGCGTGTGACCAATTTGATTTTTAAAGAGCAGCAAAAGAACAATGACCGATACGCCGCTCAAAAAGATCATCACGGATAGTTTTGCTTCGTGAGTTGTAGGCTTCGCTTTTTCTTCCTTGGACTGCATGGAGACCAGTCCTTTTTTCAGCCGTTCCAGAAAGATCGGGTCTTCGGAAAGTTCTGTTTTGCCCTGCAGACTCGAGATGACCGCACAGATGGCGGCGGCGAATGCACTAGTCGTGATGATGACAAGCAGTACTGCAATGCATCGGTTCGACCACTGCAAACATCGCTGCGGTAGCGGCAGAAATGGGGCTTGCGGTACACGCAATTTGGCTCGCAATGACACTGCTGGTCAGGGGCTGGGCAGGCCGAACATTATTCTCCTTGGCTACTTCCTGAATGACGTTTAAAACGCTCATTGCCATGTAGCCCGTCCCGCCCAAAGTCGTCAGCATGAAGCAGACAGCTGGTGCAAGTGCATTGATGTATTTCGGATTGTTCCGCAGAAGTTTCTCGGCGCATTTCACCATGAACGCAAGCCCGCCGGCGCGCTGCATGACGCTGATAGCCAGAATGACGGTCATGATGATGAGCATGACGTCTACCGGAATAAATCCGGGTTTTAGTCCGAAAATGGCGGTTGCGGCGATCATGCCGACAGCGCCGGCCATACCGACACCGATGCCTCCGAGTTTGGCACTGTAGGCGATGATGCCTACGAGCAGTAAAATTTCTAGCCAAAGCATTTGATTGCTCCTCTGGTTGTCAAGAAAATGGGCATTCTTAAAGCGCACCCAATAGAGAAAGTTGATTTGGAGACAGCAATTCAAGAGTGCTTAGCTCGTTCCACCAGCGTGCGGCAGTTTCGCTGCCGGCAATAGGACTGACGCAGGATGAAAACTTCGCTTTTCGATCGCTTTCCGAAAGCGGTTTTTCGGAATTGCCTTTAGCGAGATCGTTGGCCAGACATACGACGCCGGATTTGGTTTTTATGCGAATTCGAACGGGTGCTGTGCCGATGAAACCCAACTTGGCTAGGTCGGGATCTATTTCCATCGTCATCTTCTTCATGAGAGCTTGAATTCGAGCATCTTGCACTTTGTCGTCAGTGAATTCCTCAATGCCGGTTCTTTGGTAGACAAGACGAGATGCCAGAGCAAATTCCATAGAAAACTTTGCTTCGACTGCATTTCGCGGGCAGTGACTGATCAGTTCTCGAGGACCGAGAAGACTGACCCCCAGGTGTACAGCTTCAATATCGTCCAGTTTGGGATGCACTTTATCTACCCACTCTCCCCAAACGTCTAAAGCGGGATGCGTGCCGGAGCAGCAGGGATATTGTTTGAAAACGAGTCCGTTTTCCATTAAGTCCCAACGGCTGCCTAAATCGACGGTGCATTTTTCTCTTGGAAGACGGGCGGCAAAGCATGCCGCATAGCCGTCCGAAGCTTCAAGAGCGTCGTCTTTGCCGGTGATTCCTGCCGCTGCGAGCTCAACGGCCATCATTCCGTGCAGATTGGAGAGCCCCGCGTGGATTGCTTTGGTTTGTGAACCAAAGTTGGCACGAATGCCTGAAGCAAGACTGGCTGCTATCGCCAAGGCATTGGTCGTCGTTGAAACGTCAGTTTTCAGCAGCCAGGCTGCTGCTGCGGCTGCTCCGAACACGCCGTTGGCTAAAGTGGTGTGCCAACCGTGCTCAGAGAGCTCGGGCATTGTCCAACGTGCGATCTGATGTGCACACTCAGCTCCGACAACATATGCAGTCAGAAATTCACGTCCGGAGAGTCCTTGAGCAACAGCAAGAGACAAAGCGGTTGGTGCAATTCCAACCGTTGGATGACCAATGGTGGTCCAGCTTACGTCATCAAAATCGAGTGCATGAGCCGCCGTGCCGTTGAGGAATGCAGCAGTTCGAGGACTGAAACGTACCGTGCGTCCAAGCTGCTGCACGCAAGCGCCTGCTCTTTCGTTTTGTGCGGCATACAGAGCCGCATTTCTCACCACGGGCGTACCGGATCCGGCTGCGGCAACCGCAACAAAATCCGCCAGAGCTGCACGCGCCGCGGCTATTTCACCGTCCGGAAGATCCGGAAAGTCAGCGGAGACTATCCATCGTGCTATGGCTGAAAGAAGTGTCGGTTGATTCATGCTTCTGTCTCATAAGACCTAGAGATGCTTTCTGAATGAACGACGGTATCGTTGCGCGGAAGCTCTTCGAGAACCATCAAATGAAGTAAAACTAAAAATGTGGTTTAGACTCTCTGCAGATGGAGGGCAGCAGCATGGGTATCCGGAACCTAGGATCTTTAGAAGTTTTTGTGGCCTTGGCAGATACTCAAAGTTTCACTGAAGCTGCGAAGCGCATGGGAATGACGACATCGGCCGCTTCTCAGGCGCTCAAAGCCTTGGAAAAAGAGTTGGCGGTTGCGTTGATCAGTCGAAAAAGCCGCCCGGTAATGCTTACGGGAGCGGGGCGTAATTTGCTCGACGGTGCGAGAGCACTGCTTCGGGATGCTCGAGAGTTGGAAACGGCGGTTACGGTATCTTCGCCAATCCTCCCGCTTTTGCGGCTTGGGCTGGCTGAGAGCGTCAGCTGTACGGTCGGGGCAGATATCGTGGGAGCGCTTTTTCCCTGCACGAAGCAATTGTCGGTACGCACGGCCATGGCACTGCAGCTGAGCGAACAGTTTAAAAACGGCGATTTCGACTTGCTGATTTCACCGGTTAGCTTCCCGAATATGGATGGAGTGATGGAAGAGGCGGTCGTTGCTGAATCTTTCTTCCTTGTGACGCCCGCATCAAATACGAGGTCCGTTTCGACGCCGGCGGATCTTCTTCAGCTTGCGCGCGATTTGCCATATTTTTCCTATACGACAGCGGCAAGCGACAAGCTGATTTCAGAACGTATTCTGCGCAGTGCCGGCATCTCGCCGCAGCGAAGCGTCTTAGTAGAGTCCTCGACAACCATGATGGGTCTTGTTGCTCAGGGACTCGGCTGGGCATTGCTTCTGCCCTCCAATATTTGGATGGGACGAGACTTTTGCGCTGACCTGCGTTTCACTCAATTGCCTTTCGTCTCCGCGCAGAGACGGCAGTATGCGGCAATTCGGTCTCAAGGATTCAGCCGGGCAGCCAAGCAGGCAGTCGAGGCTCTCCAAAATGGCTTGAGGAAACGCGTTATTGCGCAGCTCGCCAATATCCATCCTATGCTGGCCGAAGGCCTGACGATCTTATGATCTTCATTTAAGCATCACTAAATCTGTGATGCGCTTTAAGTCCGCTGTCTTTTTTCGTTAGTGAGGCGAGGCATCCATAAGACGTTTGGTCTTTGGATGCCCGGTTTCAAATCACAGGTCAAAGCGGACAGGTGATGCAGTCCTTTTATTTTTGCAATGCCCAGGGACAGGCCAGACGTTCGAGAAGACCAATGCCCGCGTAAAGCGCAACGCCCAGCACGCACATGCCGAGAATTCCGACGAACATGCCGTCCATATCGCCCAGTCCCCAGGCATTCATGATGTACCACCCTAGACCGGCATCGGTAGCAAAACTTTCTGCGAGAAAGAGTACGGCAACAGCGGTGCTGGAAGCGGCCTTCAAAGCCATGAAAAGTGAGGGAAGCGCCGCGGGAATGTAGACATGAAGAACGCGCTCGGCAGTGCTTGCGCCCATTGAACGCATGGCAAGTTCATAGGAAGGGTTGAGTGCCAGAGCGGATTCGCGCACGATCACCAGGATCTGATAGCCCGTAGCCAGCGCAATCAGCAGAATGCGTGACGAGTCGCCCAGTCCAAGGATGGTAAAGAAAACGGGCAGCAGCACGATTTTCGGAAGCGGCAGCGTGATGAAGGTTACCGGTGCGCCCAGCCAATCAGCGGCTTTGCTGTGTCCCAAAAGGACGCCGAGCGGAAAGGAAACCGCAATGGCGAGTGCGAGCGCGGTCAGGAGCCGGTAGAGACTCAGACCGATGTGACCGATGAATTCCGGATCTTTGAGGGCATCCCAGAAGCCGCCGAGCGCCCGCAGGGGATCGGGCAGAATGTCCGATCCTAAAGTGACGCTTCCGAGCTGCCAAAGCAGCAAAACAGCAACAGAGCCGCAAAAGTAGCGAATAAAGATGGAGGCTTTCATCAGGCGGCACTCCCGGCGGGTTCACAAGACGCGGCGTTATGCGCGGCGCACTGCCGCAGCACATTGTGAATGTGGTATACAGATTCGACAAACTCTGGCGAATCGCGGTCAGCACATTGTTCGGACGAGCGCCAGGCCGGATTGGCGTAATGCTCGAGCAGTCTCGAGGGGCCCGCTCCCAGCAGAAGAATATCCGAAGCAAGGAATGCCGCTTCACCAATGTCGTGCGTCACGAAAATCATGGTGGTGGGCCGACGGCGGCGCATGCCGGCCAAAAAGTCTTGAAGGCGTTCGCGGCGCAGTGCATCGAGAGCGGAGAACGGTTCATCCATAAAGAGCACTGCAGGCTGCGCGATCAGCGCGCGACCCAGTGCGAGGCGCTGACGCTGACCGCCGGAAAGCGTTGCCGGCCAACGGTTTTCAAGTCCGCTCAAACCCAATTCTTCAATCATGGCCACTGCGCGGTGGGCGCAGTCGGCTGCGGGGATTTTATGCTGTGAGAGCAGAAGCGGTAGCGTCAGATTTTTCTCTACCGTTTTCCAAGGGAGCAGTCCAAGCTGCTGCCAGACGAAGCTCGAATTCGGGTGCTTGAGCACGCTGCCTTGCGCATCACGCCAAGACAACTCACCGTCGAGTGCCGGCAGGAGACCTGCCAGCGTCGTCAGCAGCGTACTTTTGCCGCAGCCGGATTCGCCGACAATGGCAAGCGAGGAACCAGCCGGCACAGAAAATGTCAGATGCTTAAGCAACGTTTTGCCATTATGGCCAATGGCAAGATCCTTGACATTGAGCTCTGCTGCGCAGGTTCGGGCTTCAGGAGCAATGGTCATTTTTTATAGCCTACAGATGGTTCCTGTGATGTCGGGTGCCTGGTTAAGGATGCCGACTTTAACCAGCCAGTCAGCCGCCTCCTGAACGAGCGTATCGGTTGGGAGCGGCGGCAGTCCGTCCGGCGTTGCGAACCCAGAGAATTTGGGAAGTTTATAGGTGTTTGCAACAGCCGGCGGCACAAGACCCTTCTTTGAAAGGATGGGAACGTATTTCTGCGGGTCCTGATCAATCGCCTTGGCAGCTTTGGCCAGTGCTGCACGGAAGGGCAGCACGAAGTCAGGCGTGAGATAGGGCGTTGTGAGCGCAACTTCGGAGAGCGGCTCATTGAGCTGACGGTCATCCCAAATGACGCGTCCGCCTTTTGACTCAATGAGGGTAAGAAGCGGCTCGTAAAAGAGGGCCGTCTGCATTTTCCCGGTGAGCAGCATCTGCAGCCGGATCGGAATCTGAGCGACTTCGATTTGGTCGAGCGTCTTTTCGGGCAGATTGACGGCATTTTTCATGCGGTAAATCATCCAATCGATAATGGTGCCGCGGCTGCGCGTTGAACTCACGCCCGTGAGGCCCTTCAAGACTTCAATGGAAGTGATTTGATCGGCGAACTTTGGTGATACGGCAAAGCCGAAGGCGCGCTGCGCAGGCGAAGTGTGCCAGGTCGTCGCGGCAAGCGAGAGACCAATGCCGTTTGCTCTTTGCGCAATCGTGCCGAGAATGTTGGCGTACTGGCCAATGATTTTTTCTGCACGGATGGCCGCAGTCATTTCAACGCTGCTTTTGAAAGGCAGAATTTCGATGTTGAGACCTTCAGACTTGAAGATGCCGTCAGCTTCAGCCGCATAGAGAATCAGCGCGTCAATGGCCGGCAGTGCCGCAATACGGAGTGTTTTCGAGCCGACGGCAGCCGCGCGAACGGGTTTGGGCGTCAATGCTGCGCCCGCAGTGAGCAATGCTGCGGAACCCGCGGCAGTAAGCAGCCGGCGGCGGCTGGTGGTCTGCGCTGAAGCGGGCAGGACGGCTGCCGGCGCGGCAGGTTTGATGGTGGTGGCGGGCATGGTCAATCCCCTTAAAAAAAGAAACGGTTGTTTGACAATACCTGCCGGAATGTATTCGGGAGGCTGTAAACTCATTGACCTATGAGGTATTGCCGAACAGTGCCTCTTTCCGGGTGCAGCCGGCCGAACCGCGTCAGCACCAGCCATGGTCTGACGGAACAGCAAATCTATAATTTATCAGCTAAGGCCGGCCTAGTCATTTGCCGAAGCCTTCTTCACCTTTGATCGGATTTTTCACAGCCATGTCATTCACCTGGGAATGGGCGCTCGCCATATTTGTTTTTCTGTTCGCGAACTTATTCCTTGGGGTGCAGCTTCTGAAGCTCTTTTGCACATCTTATCACAATATGTTCAAAATTTCCGAAAATAACAGGATATGGTTCAGTATCAGCCTCATCGGCCTACAGG
>ENA-USUK01001319-USUK01001319.1-human-gut-metagenome-genome-assembly--contig:-NODE-1319-length-19084-cov-5.385858_pt1 | contig 19084 bp, 19 predicted proteins | sample MGYA00250062_ERZ773400 | MGnify/ENA primary metagenome ERZ773400 (study PRJEB29103, sample SAMN06111961) | human gut metagenome | biome: human gut; feature: ankylosing spondylitis patient; material... | reverse complement strand
AAACAAATAAAAAAGAGTGTTTTATAACATGTTTTAGTAAAAGTGTTGTTTTTGTTAAGGCTTACTAAGGATTTGAGTCCCCTCAGTACTTGTTTTCTAAAAAAGAATTATCTTTGCATGGCTGCGAAAATAAGCTGCACTTTTGCATATTAATAAATTTATAAAGAACGACTACTGTGAGCGAAGAAGATATTGTCCTTACTCCGATGATGAAACAGTTCTTGGACCTGAAAGCCAAGCATCCTGATGCCGTAATGTTGTTTCGTTGCGGTGACTTCTATGAAACTTATTCTACCGATGCTGTTGTTGCAGCCGAAATCCTGGGAATTACCCTGACTAAGCGTGCCAATGGTAAAGGAAAGACTGTTGAAATGGCGGGATTCCCTCATCATGCACTGGATACGTATCTGCCTAAACTGGTACGTGCCGGGAAGCGTGTGGCCATCTGTGACCAGTTGGAAGACCCGAAGATGACTAAGAAACTGGTGAAACGGGGCATTACGGAACTGGTAACTCCCGGTGTTTCCATCAATGATAATATACTGAATTACCGGGAAAATAACTTTCTGGCTGCCGTACACTTTGGTAAAGGAGCGTGCGGTGTGGCATTTCTCGATATATCTACGGGTGAATTCCTCACTGCAGAAGGACCTTTCGATTATGTAGACAAGCTATTGAATAACTTCGCTCCTAAAGAAGTGCTTTTTGAACGTGGAAAACGGGGCATGTTTGAGGGTAACTTTGGAAGTAAGTTCTTTACTTTCGAACTGGACGATTGGGTATTTACAGAGACCACTGCCCGTGAGAAACTTCTGAAGCATTTTGAAACAAAGAATCTGAAAGGTTTTGGTGTAGAGCATCTCAAGAATGGTATCATTGCTTCAGGCGCTATCTTGCAATATCTTATTATGACGCAACATACCCAGCACCCAGACCTTCAATAAGATGGGCTTTATCGAAACCGAGGAGCGGGACGAGATCTACATGGCCCTGCGGGGTATTCTGGATGCACTCCCGGACAGTGCGATCCAAAAAGAAGCCCTGATTGAAAAGTTTGAGGAACTTCGTGATTTTTGAGGAGGTGACATTGCATGATAGAGTTCAGCAGGGATCATAGCTCGGCATGGATGGAAATGATGTCGGCCTATCAGGTTTTTCGGGTAAAGCTGCTTGATTGGGCCCACGAACCAGATCAGATAAAGCAAACGGATTTGCTGCTAGAGCTGGATTCTTGGGAAAATCGGGATCTTCACAGAAGAATGCTGGTAGTAGATCTTCTGCGCAGCACAGAGATGTGGGACAAAAAGGCTCTCCTCTTAGTCCAGAAAGAACTGACAGCGATTGCCCTACAGGAACAGGATGAGATTGCCGCTTATGCGCGAATGGCATTGTCTAAACTCAAAGACCAGTCGGAGCGGTGTACCATTGCCGATGAGGTGCTTCGTCTTGTAGCGGTCGAGAAAGAAAAGGCGAAACCAGATCCTGTTGTATTCCACAACGGCTGCCTGCTGCTGTATGATTTGCACTGTGAAGCAGAGTTCTCGCAGTATGCAGATCGGTATGCGAATCTGATTGAGCAGGCATACGGTTTAGATGGAAAAGACTTGGCGGACATGAAAAAAACGCTGTCCCAAATCTGATGATCAAGGAGGCTTGAATATGGATGCAAGGATTACAGAATTGTTGGAAGAACTGAAACAGGCAATCGACAAGGCTGCTACCACAGGCGACAAATATCAGTTTATAGATCCGGCCTATGATTTGACTGATGAACTGGAACAGTGCGAAAAACCGTTTGATGCTGTAAGGCCGATCTTGGAACTGATTGAATCTTCTCCCAATATTGACTTCGGTGGTCCTGGACCGTTGGGTAGCTTTATGGAGAAGTTTTACCATGAGGGCTATGAGGAAGAATTAGTCGCATCGCTGAAAAGAAAACCAACTGAGTACACGATTTCTCTCATGTTCCGTATCATTGCAGATGAGGAAAATCCCAATCTGAGCGAATACAAACATCTGTTAAAGACACTTGACTGTGCTTCTGAAATTGATACTTTCTGGTTGGATGAGATTGCGAAACTTTAGAGGGGAAATAGATTGAGTTACACGAAATTCAGCAAGGCAGTGACCAAGTGGCTGAAAGACAATGGTCTGCCCTGCTATGGAACATCCAACGATAGTCCCGAAGAAACAAAGGTCCGACTGGACGCATGGATGCGTGGGAGCAAAGAGGTGCTGCGCCAGTGGATCGCAGAAAAGCGATACCGTGAACTGATCTCCTGCGCCCACGGCGGCTGGTATCAGGATGATGTAATTTTTGAGCCCTTGGCTGAACACTTTGTGGCGAACCACCTGTTTGATGAACTGCGGTTTCTCTGCGAGCGCGGCATCCGTTTTTCTGCGGAAGATATGCTGGCCACCATTAAATCTGAGAAAGAGGAGCATGGGACGCTTGATATAGAAACAATTCGGTCTATCGATGTTCCAAGCTATGTGTCAGGCCGCAGTTATTCCCATTTGGGGGAAATCGCAAAATACAGGAAACGGGCGCTGGATCAGATTATCCGCTATGCAGGCTATCTGGAGCAGATCCACGCACCTGCGGAGTATTTGGAACAGGTAAATGTCCTGCAAGAGAGCGTTTCGGATCTGACAATCAAAACAAAAGATTTGAAACCGTTCCGGTTTCGGCTGTGAAAGCAATTTCCTGAAAGGAGTGTGGGCGCATGAGCCGAATTGTTGATGAACCCTACTTTACATACAGTGCATACAACGCCCTGACCTCTGGCATTCAGGTGAAATGCCCCAAGTGCCATGGCGCAGGTGTGGTGACAGCGGATGATGACAACGCCTATTTCCGGTGCCTGAGCTGCGGCCACCGGATGACGCAGGATCGGACGATCTACCGTTATGATGTCCATAACCAGTGCAAAAACTGCGGCAGGTACTACCGAGTGGATATTGAAGATACGGCAAAGCAGCATTTTCCCGTCCTCCATGTGACCTGCCCCTATTGCGGAACAACCATGTCGGGAGAAGTTCATAAAACAGCGGAGGCGTTTTCATATATTGGCGAAATCAGAGATGGACGAGAACCTTATTTCGGGTTGGAACTATGGTTTTTGACTTCTCAGGGAAAACCTGTATGGGCACTCAACCGAGAACATCTTGCCTATCTGATCGGCTATCTCAGCGCCGGACTGCGGGAAAAGCCGCCGGGAAGAGCGAAAATGACCCAGGCCGACCATCTCCCCACCTTTATGAAAACCGCAAAGAACCGGGAGCGGATCGTGAAGCTGCTGAGGCAAATGCAGGAGAAATGAGGATGGAACAGAAAGTAATTTACAACGGCCAAATTCTTACTCTGACTCGGTTTTGGGCAACAGGAGAACCTTGCCTGTGGATCACCGACCCACAGCAGATCGAGATGCCCAAAATGGAGTTTGTGGGAGGCCACCCGGACGAATACTGCATTTTCCTGAAAAATCTGACGGAAACAGAACTGGCACAGATCACATCTCTGGACGGCGCTCCACTGGATGTGAAAGAAGAACTAAGCGACATCGAATGAGGAGAACACTATGAAAGACCTTTGCCAATACGGAAACCGGCCGGAGGACGAATGGGAAATCTTGCCCTGGATACCTGATCCGCGCCCGCCCTTCAAAATCTGGGTGAAGCCGGAGCAGATTGCGCCATTCTTTCTCATTCCCCACCACCCCTATGCGCTCTCCCTTCTGCTGAAAATCAACAATGGATTCCGGACGGAAGTATTCCGTCGGCTGGGACTGATTGGAAACAGCGAGGACTGGGAGCGGCGTGCCCTGATATAGATAACGGATTCGGTAATGCACTGAATGAGGAATGGCTGATACTTACTGCTTCTAATGGAGATAGATTTGAAGTGTCTCTGGAAGACTTTGTAGTTAAAGGACAAATAACTAATACTATTATTACCCAGACTAAGAATGGTAATATTGCATCAGAGTTAAAGATTAATAATCCAATTACTAATAGGTCTGTAGATTTATTAACTTCAAACTCTGGAGTTAGGGCAGACTTAGTAGTTGATACTGATGCTGATTCTAACATAGTTATTACTAAGGGTGATAAAGGAGTTGTTTGTAAATTTAGTTGGGAAGGTACAGAATACCCAGTAAGAATTAAAGCCGTAGATACTTACGATGAGTATTTACTACAGACTTTGGAACCTAATACCATTTACTTCATAAAGGACATTAAGTCTATTTACCTTAATGGAGTTAAATATGCCTCTGAAGGTGGTGGAGGTTTAGACCCTGACTTATATTATACTAAATCAGAAACTGACGCTCTTATATCTAATATCGAAAGTGATTTAGACAATAAAGTTAGTTTGGTTGATGGTAATATAGTATTAGAGGAAGGTCAAGGAATTGTGGTTAATCGTAGAGACGGTGTTCAGAATTTAATATCATCTGACAATTACGGAGGGTTTAAACTTGGTAATGTTAATTCTTATCTGGAGATATATACTAACACAAGACCAGCTGTTGTAGTAGGGGAAGACACTGATTCACTTGCATTAATGTCAGACTTGACTTCTTATACTTGGAATGAAGTAACTACTGCTAAAGCTACCAGACTCGCTGATTTACCAGAGAGTTATCCAGTAGGAACTTTAACAGTTAAGCATTCTGAAGGAGAGGTTAGTTACGACGGTTCCGAAGATGTATCTATTGACTTAACACATATACAACAATCAATTAATACATTGAAAGATACTATGGAGTACTTACTATCTACTAAACAAGATAAGCTTGTTAGTGGAGTTAACATTAAGAAGATTAATGGTAAGTCAGTACTCGGTAATGGAGATATACTTATATCTTCTGATTCTACAGCTATTAGATATAAGGGGTCTGTAGCTACTCGTATGTATTTACCTTCTGCTCCAGAAGTAGGTGATATTTACAACGTTATTAATGACGGTGCTAACTATGCTTGGAATGGAGAAACTTGGGAAACATATGGAACTATAACTCCAACTGGAGTAGATTTGTATAAGAGTGCCAGTGGTGAAATAACTGGCGGGGAGGTAAGATTCAGTGATAATACTGTGCTCCCTATTAACATATTTATTAAATAACATCATTAAATTTTATGGCACAATTAAAATTTTACAGAGGGTTAAAAGCCAATTACGTAGCTGAAACTACTCACAAGGATGGGATTTACTTTGCTACAGACACCAATGAAATCCTTATGAATGGTAAGGCTTACACAGGAGCTCTAGCTGCTGGTAAAGTCGTTACTAATGTAGCCTTGTCTTCTGATAAAAGCAAACTGGTCATTACTTACTCTGATACTACTACAACAGAGATTGAAGTAGGTAGCGGTAAGTATACATCAGCTATTGAAGACAAAGATTTAGCTATGCCTAATGCTGTCGGTGGTATCGCTAAAGGAACTAAGGTAAGTGCTCTGGAAGGACAGACATATGATTATATGTGGGATGAACTGCTGTTCCCTACTATTAATCCTACATTTACTGCTCCTACTGCAAGCATCTCATTTAAGAGTTATTCAACTCCTCAAGAAGTTGGAGCTACTGCACCTGCTGCTGCTAACTTCAACACTAGTCTTAATAAGGGAGCTATTACCTTAAATGGAACAAAACAAGCAGACAGGTCTGGTAACTTAGATGCAGATAATTCATTTATCTTCGTAAATGGACAAGAGTCTAACACAACTCTGCCTACTACTGTAACACTTGGTAATACTACTTATACTTATAAGGCAGCTTATTTGCAAGGACCTCAACCTAAAGATAACAAAGGAAACAATTATAGCACTCCACTTGCAGCTGGTTCGGTTAACTCTTCAGCTATCACACTTAATGGTACATATCCTTGGTATGCATCTACAAGTACAGCTTCTTCTGGTACGCCTGTGGTTAAACAAGCTCTTATTGCTTGGAATGCTTCTACTGGAGCTATGACTACTCCTAGATTTGAATTACAACCTTCTGGTACTCTTCCACAGGTATTCAAGCTGCCAAGAGCTGTCACTCAACTTCAAATGTTGAACACAGTATCAGGTAACATGGAAGTTATAGGACTTAGTGACTGGACTAAGACAGAAGAAGAGATTACTATTGGAACCACACCTGTAACTTATTCAGTTTACACTTACAATGGTTCTACTAGAGGTTCAGTAACTTTAATCGCTAAATTCTAATTTGACATATGGCAAGAAATAAAGGTACATTCCAATTTGCAGCCAACTTTGAGGTTAAACTTCAAGGTGCTTTAGACCCAAGAATCTTAGTAGATAATAAGTCTGAACTTATTAATAAAGAGACTTGGCCGTATGATGGCGATACTATCTACGTATATAATGGATTGTTAGTAGCCGTTGCTGCTGATAAGGCAATTTATATGCTAGTTGATAAAGATAAAATTCTGGAAGCAGATTACTCCGGATGGAAACAAATGGACGTTTCTGCTGCACAGACAGTAGAGATTATTGACAACTTAAATTCTTCTTCTACCACTGCTGCATTGTCAGCTAATCAAGGTAGAGTATTAGGACAGAGAGTTACTACCCTTGAGGGCAAAATTTCTTCTGTATATTCATACAAAGGCTCCAAAGCTACTTATGCAGAACTTCCTAGTGATGCAGCAGCAGGTGATGTATGGAATGTAGAGGAAGCTCATGACAATCATCCAGCTGGTACTAACTGGGCATGGACTGGTACAGCATGGGATGCTCTGGGTGGAGCTATTGACCTGTCTGCATACTACAATAAGACTCAAGCAGATGCTGCAATTACAGCTGCTGTTGATGCAGAGAAGACTTTAAGAGAAGCAGCTGATACTGCATTAGACGGTAAAATTACTACTAATACTCAAGCTATTGCTAAGATTAATGGTAGTGCTGATGCTGAAGGTTCTCTAGCTAATACTCTGAAACAGGCTAAAGATTATGCAGATACTAAAGTTAGTGATGTTAGTAATTTAGTAGCTAATAAAGTTGATAAGGTAGAAGGTAGTACTCTGATTCCAGAAACTAAACTTGCACTTATTGACACTAACGCTTCAGATATTGATGCTCTAGAAGTTAGAGTTGCTGCTAACGAGGCTAAACTTGTTGGAATCACCACTACTGTAGTTTCGACAATTAATACAGCTATCGACGCAGCTATGGCTTGGCACGAAGTAACTGAATAAAACACATAATATATTAAAATGGAGAAAATGTTTGTACACGTAGCGAAGAAGTCCACATTTACCAGTGAACTACAAGAACAATACACCAATAGTATTGTTTTCATTAAAGATTCACAGGAGATTTATACTCATGGAACGTTCTACGCTATTCCTGATTCTTACAAAGGCAAAATTACTTCATTGGAGAGTGCTGTGGCAGCTTTACAGGCTGCCAAGGCCTTCTCTAAAGTTTCTGACGGTACTAATGTTGCAGAGTCTCCTTCTCATGACGGAACTCTTAAATTCAACAAAGGCTCTAATGTAAATATCACTGTCGGAACAGATGGAGTAACAATTAGCGCTACAGATACTAAATACACACAAGGTTCTGGTATCTCTATTGAAGGTACTACAATTAATCACTCTAATTCAGTAACTGCTGGCACAGCTAAAGGTGATAATAGTAAGACATTAGCATTTGGTGGAACGTTTACTATTCCTAGCATTACTTATGATGCACAAGGACACGTTACAGCTAAAGGAACCACTACAATGACTATGCCAGCTGCTCCTTCATTTACTAACTGGCAAGCTAAGAATGTTGTTGGCGCTTCTGCTACAGCTACAGCTAATGCAGCAACTACTAATGCTACTACATTCTTGAACTTAATTGAGAATGGTGCAGTAAGAAGCTCACATCAAATTACTGGTACTGGTAAAGTAACAGTTACAGCTGATGCTACTGGTAAAGTAACAATTAATGGTGCTGCAACCACGGCTGCTTCTGGTTCTGCTAATGGTACTATTGCAATTGACGGAACTGATGTTGCTGTTAAAGGATTAGGTTCTGCTGCATATACAGCATCATCTGCATATGCAACTGCTGCTCAAGGTACTAAGGCTGATAATGCTGTTCCAAATACTAGAACTGTAAACGGACATGCACTTAGTGCTAATGTTACTGTTACTAAAGCTGATGTAGGCTTAGGTAACGTAACAAATGAATCTAAGGCTACAATGTTTACAAGCCCAGCGTTTACTGGAACTCCTACAGCTCCTACTGCTGCTGGTGGAACTAATACTACTCAAATTGCAACTACTGCATTTGTAATTAACGAGATTGGAAGTAAGATTTCTGCTGCTCAAGCACTTAGATTCAAAGGAACTATTGGTACAGACGGTGATGTAACTGAACTTCCAGCTAATCACACAGTTGGAGATACTTACGTAGTTAAGGCTGCTGGTAACTTTGCGGGCGAAGGTTGTGAAGCAGGTGACATGATTATCTGTGTTAAATCTGGAACGACTGCTGCAAATGGTGACTGGTCAGTTATTCAGAGAAACTTAGACGGTGCTGTTACTGGCAAATCCCTAACTGCTAACACAGTAATTTTAGGTAACGGTGGGTCTACTGTTAAAGCTCTAGCCAATGGTACTACTGGATACGTATTGAAAGCCACTGCTAGTGGTCCTGCATGGCAAGCAGAGAAGGACACAGTTTATACTCACCCTGCTGGAGGTGCTCCTAGTAAGACTTCTGGATTCTATAAATTCAGCACAGATTCTACTAGCCACGTTGCTTCAGTAACCGCTGTTACTAAGGCTGATATTACAGCTTTGGGTATTCCAGGGGCTGATACTAATACTACTTATACGTTCGTTGGAGGAAACGGCTCATTCAGCGTAACTCCTTCTGGAGGTTCTAAACAAACAGTTAGTATTGGTAAACCTGCTACTGCTGGCGCGGCTGATACTGCTGCTAAATGGGCTACTGCTCGTACTATCACAGTTAGTGGTGGTGTAACTGGAAGTGTTTCTTTAGATGGTTCTGCTAACGTTACACTAGCTACTACTCTAGCCAATCTTCCTTCTAATAAGGTAACTGCAATGACTGGTTATACCAAACCGTCAGATACAGGTGCAATTGCTGCTGGTGATTCACTTAATGCCGCTATTGGTAAACTAGAAGCTGCATGGGATTGGGTTGAACTATAATATATGTACAAGAAGGGAGTAGCATCCCTCCTTTATTTTATAATGATTAAAATTTAAGTGATATGGCAATTAATAAGAAATTAATTCACTTTAATAAGAAAACTACTTTTAACTCACAGAAGTTATCAGCCAATGCTTCTAATACTCAATATCAGGTAGGAGGTACTGGAACTGTTCAGACTGGAGCTCCTGACATTAACTATCAATCTATAGTTTATATTAAAGATTCTAAAGAAATTTGGACACACGGACAGTTCTATGCTACCGCTGTAACATGGAGTACCATTACAGGCAAACCTAGCTTTGCTACTGTAGCTACTTCAGGTAATTATAATGACTTGAGTAACAAGCCTACAATTCCTACTAAGTTACCTACTCCAAACGTATTAACCTTTACTGGTGCAGTAACAGGTACATGGGACGGTAGTGCTGCTAAAATAGTAAATATACCTTCTGGTTCCTCATATACACTACCATTAGCGTCAAACAGTACTCGTGGAGGTATCAAGTTATCAAGTAGCACACAGGGAGGAACTCCTAACGGAATTACTACAACTTCAGGCAGAACATATGCTGTTCAGGTTAATAGTAGTGAACAAGCAGTAGTAAATGTTCCTTGGACTGATACTAAATATACTCTTCCTACTGCTTCAGCATCTACTCTAGGTGGAGTAAAGGTTGGTAGTGGTTTGGCAATTAGTAATGGTGTTCTATCTGCTACAGGTGGAGTAAAGGTTGGTAGTGGTTTGGCAATTAGTAATGGTGTTCTATCTGCTACAGGTGGTGGAGAAGCCGACTCAGTTGCATGGGGCAATGTGACAGGTAAACCATCATGGATTGGTTCTTCTAAACCTTCTTATAGCTGGTCAGAAATCACAAGCAAGCCTACCTTAGTTAAACAAGTAGAACCTGGAACTCCCAGTACGGATTGGCAATCAGCGTATGTTCCATTAGATGTTACATACAGTGATACGTCTATTTCTCATAAAATCATTTCTTTACCTATGGCTTCTCCAGCAAGCGGTAATAGTCAAGGTCGTGCAGGTTTAATAACTGGTGTTGATAAGAAGAAACTTGATGACTTTACAGATACAAAGAACACAGCAGGTGCAACAAATTCTTCTGATAGACTATACCTAATTGGAGCTACATCACAAGGAGCTAATCCACAAACTTACAGTAAGAATGGTGTTTACATAGAAGATGATGGAATTCTTATGTCTTCGCAAGGATTTGAAGGTGGTGCAATTACATCAACAGCAGCTATCTATGCAGCTAATGGATTCTTTGATACATCTGATGCTAGAGTAAAAACTAACGTAGTAGAAATTGATGCAAGTAAAGCTGATGCTGTTAGACTAGTAGAGTTTGATAGAACAGACAAAAAACATCATGGCTATGGAGTAATTGCTCAAGAACTTGAGAAAGTGTATCCAGAAATGGTGAACACTGATAGTGAAGGATTTAAATCAGTTAACTATAACGAACTTGCTATGGTTAAAATTAAATATCTAGAGGACAAAGTTGCAAGACTTGAAGCTCTAGTTGGAAGATTACTTGCAGAGTAATTATTATAATCTCATAACGTTTTCATTAAGAAGGTCGTCAATAGACGGCCTTTCTTTGTTTGTACCTGATTACTAAAACCACCTATGCAATAAATTAATTGTTAACGAGTGTTAAATAATTTGGTAATGTCCAGAATATCAAATGGCTAAGCAAACCTATGAAGCTGGCTTTATGTCATTCTTAGGCACTAAGTTTAGTCAAGAGTTCGTGTCATCAGCAGATGGTAAAGTAGCAGCTGATAATCTATTAGCTACTATTAGAAAGAGTAAAGAGCACATTCATGCTCAACTAAAAGCTAAAGAAGATAAGGTTAACACATTATTAGAACTTGTGGAACAGGACCCAGAGATTAAGAAGAGATTAGACGAAGTTATGTTAAGTAAAAGTAAGTAATGAGCGATAAAGAAATTGTATTTCAAGCTATTAATAAGTATGCTAAAGACTTGGCGAGTAACCTATTTCATTTTAATAGCGTGGCAAGTCAAGCTGTTATCACATACGTAGTTAAGAATATGGAAGATAAATATGGTAAGTATTTAGACATATTCACAGATGTGCACGGCAATATTAATCTAGAGTTGCTTGCCAATGCAGTTAAAGCAGAGATGAAAGAGAAGTCTGCTGATGGGTTTGTAGTTAACATTCTTAACAAGCCAGTAAGGTTTGGAGAGGACGACGTTAATCAATTAGTAGAAATATTTAAGACATTTAAACAGAACAATTAATCCAAATTCGAGCCATGATTAATTTACGATTAGAGAGAATTTATAAAGGTGTGTCTTATACTATAGGGAAGCTATACCTAAACGGTAAGTATTTCTGCGACACTCTTGAGGATACAGACAGAGGGCTGAAAGATACTATGCCTACAGAGGAAATTGAGAAGATTAAGGTGTATGGTAAAACCGCTATACCTACCGGCACATATAAGGTTGATATGAATACAGTCAGTCCTAAGTTTAAGGATAGGACTTGGGCTAAGCCATATAGTGGTAAATTACCTAGATTATTAGATGTTAAAGGTTACAGTGGAGTTCTTATTCACGTTGGTAATAAACCAGAAGATACATTGGGATGTCTTTTAGTTGGAGAGAATAAGGTTAAAGGGCAAGTTATTAATAGTACTGCTGCATTTAATAGACTTATGACTGAACTTAATAAGGACAAGAATATAGAAATAACTATTGAGTAATGAGCAACTTTGATAAATTATTTGGAAGAACTTATAGTACAGTAGGTAACTCTGATTCTGACTTTATTATTAAAACTAGAGGACAGGTTAAGGTACAATGGGGCAAGAAGTTCATTGACATTATAAAGGACGGTAAACTTAATGTTGATGCAGAGGTCATTAAGAAAGTATCTTCTCCTGACAGAATAAGTTCTGATGGTATTTATTATGTGGAGAGCACTAATGAAGTAATGCTCAAAATAGGAAATACTGTTATCAATTTATCTGATGATGGGTCAGGAACATTTGTATCGTTTTTATCTAAGCAAGACACTACAGAAGAGCAGAAGGCAGTAGCCTGTTCTAATATAGGATTCAGATATGAAACTGAGGAGGCTGCTACTTTAGCTGGAGTAAGGAATGGGGTGGTTTTTATTGATGAAACTGAACGTTTCTTTATTGTCAATGATGGAATATTTACTAAGTATCCGTCTGAAATAAGTATGCCTTATGCAGGCCAATTTGTTATCCAGAAGTCTGATAGTTCTGTAGGGGCTATAATCATAAATGGAGAGGGAATTGGCAATGCTCTTGTATTAGGTACCACTTCTAATGGAGCTTCTTTATATAGAGAGAACGGTGCTACATATGTGAAAAACAGTGCAGGCAACATAATACTAAGAATAGGTAATTCAAACGTGGTAGTTGCAGGAACGTCTGAAACTATCTTCTCTACTGATATTACAACTAGCGGCTCTGTCATATCTGACTCTATCTCTTCAAATTCGTTTTCAGATAATTACGGATTTAAATTGTATATAGAGAACGGTAAATCTAAATTAGTAGTTGACAGCGTTATAGAACGTAGCCCTTCTGACAATTCTGTAGAAGTAACCTTTTCGGAGCTGTTGGAACTCATCAATAATGAAGACTTGATAGTAGGGGCTAAGTATGTAATAAAAGACTTTCAGAATGAGTGGGAACTAACTACTGAAGATGATACACAGAAGCCTTCCAATGAGGATGACACAAAAGATGATGAAGAATTAACTGATGAGAGTGAAAGTACTCCAGACCCTCCTGTTAACACACGACCTCTAGTAGTTACAGCAACCACTACTTCTACTTTAAATCCGATAGCATATTATAAAGACTTTCCCAGTTGGGAAATTGAATATGATGTGAATTACCAAGAAGTGTTTCAACTTCCTGGAATTGATGAGGATGGAGCATCTGTAATGGAAGATGTAATGGCTAAGGGGAGAATTACTAAATTAACAGATGAGAAGGGCAATTCCTGTAACTATGACTTTAAACATCTAAAATTTAAAATCACCGAAGACGGTGTAGATAAGTGGATTTATACATTTAGAAACGGAGAAGAGGATTTAAGTTTAACTGATACATGTAGGAATAATGTATTAACTGTTAATAATTATGAGATTAAATCTGAAACTGTAACTGTACGTGATAATGGTAATATTGTTACATTACAAGGAACTCTTTCTGATAACAACTTTGGAACTATTAATAGTAACTTTAACTTTTCCGGGACTGCTAATAAGTTGAATGTGTCCGGAACATTAGAGAATGTAACATTTAAGGAGGATTCTACTGTAGATGAAGTAATTATCAGAAATCTTACTAATGTAACATTTGATGAGTCGTTCTCAAGGACTACATTCCATTCAGATATAAACGATGTTGACTTTGATACTACTGTATACGCTCTACTTTATGATAATGAAAAGGTAAAAGATGTATATTACAACAATAATACAGTCTCTGTTATTTGTATTCCTGATATGTCAACTGCAACATCTGGAATACCTGCGGGCACAATAGTAATGTATAACGGAACATCTGGAATACCTGCGGGCTGGGCTATATGCGATGGTACTGAAGGTACTCCTAACTTGACTGGCAACTTCATTAAAGCCAGTGAAACTGCTGGTGAAACAGGGGAATTTATACCTGCAAGCTCCGGTAGTTCAACTGAAACTCCTATTACATATTACTCATTAGTGTTTATTATGAAATTGGCTTAATGGAGATAGCAATATTTAGTGATAGATTACTAATTTACGTTAAATTAAGAATAATTAGTCTTTAATTTTAAGGTATGGAAATTTATCACTAAATTTGCAAATAACTTTAAAAGGGAATAATATGGACATGAAATTAGAAGAATTAGGTTTTGACGATGAAGACCTGCTAGGTGAAGACGGTGTAGTGCAAACAGGAGACCCTGATGATGACATTAAACGTTGGATTGACAATGATACTCCAGTAGATTTGGATGAACCATTGGACAATCAAGAACCACCTAAAGAAGGTGACGGAGATACAGAACCTACAGAGGATGATTTAATCACAACTATGCTCAAAGCTAAAGGAATCAATCCAGAGGCTATTAAGTTCCAAAATGATAACGGAGAAGTAGAAGAAATTCCATTCTCTGAACTATCTAGGGAAGAGCAATTAGAGCTTTTAAACTATGATGATACAGATTATAATTATGGTTTAGAGCCAGAAGAGATTGACCTTATTAACGAGCTTAGAAGAAATAATTTAAGTGTAGATGACTACCTGGAATCTCATAGACGTCAAGCTATTCAGGATTACCTAGACCACCTAGAAGATGAACCAGAATATCAAGTAGATGGCATGACAGATGATGAACTATTTATTGCAGATTTAAAGGCAAATGTCCCAGAACTTACTGATGATGAAGCTTTAGAACAGTTAAATCTTGAGAAGCAAAACGAAGCTCTCTTTAATAAGAAGATGAGCGGAATGAGAGCTAGCTATCAGCAACGCGAAGAAGCAGCTATGCAGCAAGCTCAAGCAGAAGCAGAAGCTCAACAGAAAGAAATGTATGAAGCTTACGAAGACGAAATTTTACAAGCTATTCAAGATAACGAAACTATAGATTTGGGAGAGTCATCATTAACGCTATCAGAGGACGATATGAATGAAATTGCTTCCTTTATCTTAGATTCAGATGCTGCTGGAGTAAGATACTTAGCCAAAGCCATTAATGACCCACAAATGCTAGTGCAGATGTCGTGGTTTGCTCTTAAAGGACAAGAAGCTATACGTCAAATCTCCGAATATTATAAACATCAGATTACAGAGCAATCCAAAGCCAATTATAAGAAAGGTTATGAGGATGCTAAGGCTGGCAGAGCCTCTAATCCTGCTAAGACTGTAGTTAAAAGACCAGAGCAGCAAACTGGTCGTAAACCTAAAACAACATCTATTTACGATTTAGATTAAAATCCAAATAAATTATTATGATAGTAGCAAATTTCGTAACTAATCGCGCCACTATGGGCGACACTAGAACTTATGAAGACTTCTATAAGTTTCTAGGAACTAAACCAACTAGACTTGGTGTAGTATCAAGACTCTACCCAGAATTGACTGCTTCTTACCTAACAGAATCTTTGAGAAACATCTTCTACATGGATTCTAAATCAAATAACAAGTACAGAAGCATTGACTCAATGTACTTTGAATGGGAAGTTGAAACCAACTACATTAAGAGAGTTGAGTTTGCAGATGTACCAACTGAAACTGGAGAGAACGGAACTGAAATCGTAATGGCTTTCAAAGAGAACTATTACCAGAAGTACGACATCTTCAAGATTGACAAAACAATGCAGCAATGCTTTGTAACCCAGAGACCAGTTCGTAAAGCTGATAATTACTGGGAAGTAACTGTTAGAATTATTGACAACGACTACTCTAGTGTTCTTGACCTTAGCGGATGCCAAATTGGTGACACTACTCGTTTCCAATCTAACGCTATGCCAGAAGCACACGAAGAGGGATATGTTAAATATCAATCTAACATTGAAAGACACAGAGGTTATATTACTACTCACAGATGTGATGACAGTTATACAGCTCTGTATGCTGCACAAGAAGACGTTCTTATTAAAATAGGTGAAGGTAAAGGTAATGGTCAGATGTCTGAAACTATGTACCGCATGGATAAGACTCAATCTAACTTGCTGAAGAACTTCCTATATGTAAGAAACAACGGTTTGCTGTTCAACAAAACTAACGTTGACAAGAATGGTAAACCGACACTGTTTGACCCTGACACTGGTCGTCCTATCTACATTGGTGATGGTATCATCCCACAAGTAGAAAGATTTGCATCTAAATATGCATATAATAAGCTTACTGTGGAAGCATTCACTACTGCTATCGCTATGATGAATGAAAAGAGTGAGAATCCAACTGGTAACAAATATGTACTTATTTGCAATGAGAAAGCTTGGCAAGACGTACAAACTTGTCTATCAGAATGGCTTGCAAGATTCAAAACTTGCGGAACTTATCTGTGGTCTAAGAAAGCTAACGGCTATGTTGACGTTGGTGCTACATTCCAATCTTATGAAATCGGTGGTAACACAATTTCATTCAAGGTTGACCGTACATTCTCTCGTGAATGGGGTAGCGACAAGGGCTTCATGCTAATGTTAGACTTGACTGCTGACAAAGTAAGTGGAGAACCAGCTATTCAAATGTTCACTCTTAAAGGTGGTGACTTCATCTCTAATAAATATCCAGGTGTTGGTGGACTTGATGGTCTAAGCTCAGGTGTAGTTTCTAGCCCTGTAGCAGCTTCTAAACTAATCAACTGGGGTTATTCTGGTGTTGGTGTATTCTCACCATACAGAAGCTTTATTATGAAAGAAGTGTAATTAAATAAGTAGATATTGTGGGGAAGGCATAGACCTTCCTCACATTATTTTACAAGATAGTAATTTATATTAAGTAAATGATTGAAATAATATGGCTAATGAAACAGACAACATAATTGTCTTAAGAAGTGTATTCGGTAAAGTAGGACAAAAGTACTTCCTTAATCCGGTTAGAGACCCACAGACAGGCAGATACCCTGACTGTGTAAGACCAGTAGATAGTAAAGGTGATATGCTATTAAGAGGAGAAGAAGACAAAGGTAAATGCTTAATTGCAGAGAACCGTGTATTTATTATTGAAGACGGTAAAACATTTGACCTTACTGACCCTTGGCAAGCAGCTGAATGGTATTCTATTCAACACTGTCCTATGATTGCTATGTCTCGTGACCAACGTGACAAGAATGGTAATTTAGTGATTGACGGTGACTCTAAGAGATACGGAGGAGCTGAACTTTACGTTGAAAGACCTGGTTATGAAACTAATAAGCGTGTTAATAAGAGACGTCTTATCCATGATGCTGAAGAGTATATCATTAAAGACCCACAAGGTGCTGCTGGTAGACTTAAAATGGCTAAATTGCTTGGACGTAACATGCGTAATGCTCCTGATGCCGACGTAGAAGACTTCTTGATGAACATTGCGTCTAAGGACCCAGAGAAGATTATTAATCTATACACTGGTGATGACATTGCACTTAGACTTCTGTTTATTGATGCTAAAGACAAACGTGTAATATACGTTAAGAATAAAGTATATCTATATAGCGAGAATCAAATACCATTGGGCGCAAGTGATGATGCAGTTATTACTTGGATGAAGAGTCCACAGAATAGAAGAACTCTTGAACTAATTAAGAGGGACACATATCCGGAACTGTATGAACAACCAGAGCCTGATTTTACTAACAAAATAAAAGATGAAGAGACTGAGAAGTCATCTTCAACTGGTAAATATATTAAATAATGACTGCTAGACAGGTTTATGAAGGAACCGCTACTGAAGTAAATAAAGTACAGTCTATGACTCTATTATTAGAGGATTTTAACTACTTCTTTAATAAGGCTATATATCAGTATATTAATAAGAGATATAATATATATGATATTAACCAACAGACTACTGACGACATTAGGGTTCTAAAAGCTACAATAGCCCTTCCTGTAACACTTGCTACGTCCGCTTACGGAGACACAGAAGGTCTTGATTCACTATATGGCGCGACGTATGAAGTGGAATTACCTAGTGATTACTTACATTTACTTAATTGTGTATGTGATTTTGAACTAAAGAAGACTTTCAAATGTTATAACGCTGGCTCCAGAGTTCAAGTCGGAGCTAGCCGTTTAACATCTGACGCATGGTCTCAAATCATTCAGAATATCTATATGAGACCTAGCTATAAACGTCCTTATTTTTACATACACAATGTTGACATAAATACTAGCAATCCTACTAACCCGTATGATGCTGTTAATAATCCACATGGTACTGATATTAGTTCTGCTAAGACAGATACTGATACTAATGCTACAGATGTAGCTGGTGGATTGCCAAGAACAATTTCTATTGGTGGTAATGCTGTTACCACAGTAGAAAGAGAAGGACAGATTCGTTTCGGTAATCCTTCTACTGTTAGAATGGAGATACGGTACGGGAAGGACCATACTCTATTTGAGTTAAAAAAAGTATATGTGGACTACCTGAAAGCTCCACAAACTATACGATTGACACAAGAACAGATGGATATGACAGAAGACACATCCCAAATTATGGAATTTCCTGATTACGTGTGTCACGAGATTATTAATGAGCTGGTACATATAATCTTGGAGAACGAAGGTAATCCTAGATTACAAACACATATTCCGATATCAACGTCAGTTGCAAATCCAGCTCAGCAACAGACACAAACCAAATAATTATTTAAATTATGTTTAAGTGGACAAACACATTAATCGTAAATTCTAATTTAGATTCTAGTGGCAAACCAAAATGGTCAGCACAGGCTGAAGACACTGGTAGTGGAGTTGTAGGTAGCTTCGAATTTAAAAGAGTTAACAAATTCCTCAAACCAAACGTAGTAGCAATCTATAAGAAAGAAGCATCAGACCCAGTACTTGGTAAAGTTACTTTCACTATGAGCAATCAAGGTGTAGGTAATTATAGAGTTGCTCTTTACATCAGACTATCTGGAAGCCAGAACTCTTATTACTCAAATGACTTTGTATTCAAAGGTAAACCTTTGATGTATGAATTTGCAATTAAGAATGCAAGTGCTACAGCAGCAGATGTTGCTAAAGAAGCGGCTAGAGTAATTGAGAAGATTCAGACTATCTATGGAGACCACTGGATTAAAGCTAGTGCAAATGGTAACAACCTTGTTATTGAAGGAATGGATGAATATCAACTATTTACTAAAGCTGAAATTCAGAAATTC
>ENA-USUK01001313-USUK01001313.1-human-gut-metagenome-genome-assembly--contig:-NODE-1313-length-19134-cov-27.386735_pt1 | contig 19134 bp, 27 predicted proteins | sample MGYA00250062_ERZ773400 | MGnify/ENA primary metagenome ERZ773400 (study PRJEB29103, sample SAMN06111961) | human gut metagenome | biome: human gut; feature: ankylosing spondylitis patient; material... | reverse complement strand
CTGATCCGAAGAACATTTGCAAGCTCGGTATCGTAGATTGAGAGGAAATCTGAAGATGAATAACACTCGTAGAAAAGCCATTAAGCAGACCATTGACCGTTTTGATTCCATCCGTGAAAAGCTGGAAGAGCTTGTGGCAGAGGTCGAAAGTGTAAAATCCGATGTTAAGGACATCCAGTGGGAAGAAGAAGAGTATCGTGACAATATGCCTGAGAACCTACAAGGCAGTGAGCGGTATGACAAAGCGGATGATGCTTGCACGAATCTGTCTGATGCTGTGGATGCTCTGGACGATATGATTGGTGCTCTGGACTTTGATTTTGGTGATGTAACTACTTCTCTGGAAAAGGCGATGGAGTGATTGCGGTTGCGAACCCGTTGAGAAGAAGTGCGTGGACTGTATTTCTATATAGAGAATGAGGGTGAAGAGATTATGCGCACATACAAGCCACACAAGCTGGATATGGGAAAGCAGAATTTTATTATCCGTTTCCGGATTATAAATTCCCTGTACAGATTTTTTCTGATGAGTACCTTCCACGAGAAGATGATCTTAATATAGGTTTAGATACTTTCGATAATACAAGAATGATGCTTTTTAACGAAAACAGAGTCTATGCAAATCTTTTAAAAGAAAAAAAATTTGAATTTTTTGCAAATTCGTTCTTTATAGAAGTTACAAAATATTGTGAGGTGACTTATGCAGAATCCATTTACAACAACATTTAGCAAAACTCCGGAATATACCTATATACACACAGAAAAAACAGAAGAGATATTAGAAAATTTTGTATATGAAAATCCATCAGAGTCGGTATATAAAATAACAGGCGTCAGAGGTTCCGGGAAAACAGTGATACTTGCGAAGGTGGAAGAAGAATTGAAGAATAATGAAAACAGGTATATAAACTGGCTTGTTTTTGATGTGAATCCAACAAGGGATATCCTCGAACAGATAGCGGCAATGTTAGTCAAAGCCGGTTTCGGTTCAGAAGAGAAAAAAACAACTGTAGAAGTTGAAGAAATGATACAGAATGTCCAGAAGAAGGGAAAAAAGATATTAATAGGAATTGATGAAGTATCAAAATCAGAAGAGATGATAAAGTTTGCATCAGAATATGGAAGATGGCTTCGTGCAGGTTATCCGGTTTATTTTGTATGCACTGGTTTATATGAAAATATTCAGGAACTTTGCAATGTCAAAAACCTTACCTTTTTCAGAAGAGCGACGACAGTGAAGACAGAACCTCTGAATATGATAAGAATGACGGAGATGTACAGGAGCAAATTAAACATTGATGTCAGTCAGGCAAGAGAACTGGCGAAGATTACAAAGGGATATGCCTATGCTTTTCAGGAATTAGGAGTGCTGTGTTTTAAGAAAAAAGAGAATGAGACACTGGAAGATATCCTTTCAAAGTTAAAGTCAGAATTATTTGCATATTCCTATGAAAAAATATGGGAAGAGATGACAGAAATGGATCGATTTCTGGCTGGATTGCTGACAGAAAAGGAAGAGTATAAGCGGGATGAAGTGCTGAAGCTTATGGGTGAAAAAGCAGGCAGTTATTCAATGTACAGGGATCGTCTGATAAAAAGAGGAATATTGAATAACCGACAGGGATATGTCTCACTTGCGCTGCCGTATTTTGCAGATTATATCAAGGAATACTGCTGATAAAACCAGAAACAAATGAAATAAATAGAGATTAGCAAAACAGGCAGCCCCAATGTTCATCACGAACATCGGGGCTGCCTGTTTTTTATACAATAGAGAATATTTTTAATATCCCATTATATAAATCATGATATAGCTGAAAATCTGAAATAGAATTAGCAACCAAATTTAAAATATTTGCAGATCAGATTAAATAATTCAGCGCAATTAGTTGTAAAACACATAGTGACGACCTCCTTATTTTTATTTTTTTGATAACGCATAAATCGTTATCGTTTGTCCTTCAGACAGTTCCAAACCGGTATTCGACTTCGGGGAGAAGCCGGGAACCAATGCTTGAATGTTACAAACATATTTCTTAAGGACAAATGAATTGTAACAAGTTTGTAACAAATAGACAATAGGAGGCGATTGGCAATGCTTCCAATGCATGGAAGAGAGGAAAAAAGCGAAAGAACTTCATCAAATCTTAATGTTTTACCTCATTGGAAGTTCATAAAGAATCCTTTACAATAAGTACATGATCATAAAGGGAATGAGTCAGTTACGCACTGAGAACATTCGAATCCGGAGGAGAAGAAAATGTACCGTATATTAGTATGTGATGATGAAAAAGATATTGTTTCCGCATTGAAAATATATCTGATGGCAGACGGCTATCAGGTTTTTGAGGCTTACAACGGCAGAGAGGCGTTGGAAATTTTAAAGAATGAAGATATTCATCTTGTTCTTATGGACATTATGATGCCGGAGATGGATGGCATCACAGCAATGTTGAAAATCCGTGAAGTCAGCAATGTTCCGGTGATTTTGCTCACCGCCAAAAGTGAGGACACCGATAAGGTGCTCGGACTTACCGTGGGAGCAGATGATTATGTGACAAAACCGTTTAATACGGTGGAACTGCAGGCACGCGTAAAATCCCAGCTCAGGCGTTACATGAAACTGGGAGGCGGCACGGTCAGACCGGACACGATCATGATCGGTGGGATCGAACTGAATGATGTCACGAAGGAAGTGACACTTGATGGGGATAAAGTGCAGCTGACAAGAACCGAGTATGACATTTTAAAACTTCTGATGCAGCATCCGGGGCAGGTTTTTTCGCCGAATGAAATTTATGAGAAAGTGTGGAACGATAATCCTTTTCGGAATGAGAATACGGTAGCGGTACATATCAGACACCTGAGGGAAAAAGTGGAGTATAATCCAGCGGAACCAAGACACTTAAAAGTTGTCTGGGGGAGAGGCTATAAAATGGAAGTGTAAGTGAGAAAGGACAGTCGATATGAAACAGTTGAAACAATCGCCCGTGGCAAAAATCATTGCGTGGATTTTGATCACAGTATCAGCACTGATGCTGTTGGCAGGCACAGCCGGGGCATATGCCATCAGTGAACTTGGGTTTTATACAAGAAGTGTAGAAGACATCCGGGAGGAGCAGTTTGAACGGATTGCCGGAAAGTACTCTGCGAGAGTGCTGCTGAATCTGAATAACACGGAAAATGAAACCTATTTTAAGGATACCAACTTCCGGTATGGAGTGGTGGAAGCGTCCAATTATGAGGAATTGGAAAAACTGGATCTGAATCAGCAGAACACCTATGTGCAGTCAAATTTTGATGAGAAAGTAAGTCTCGACAATCTTCATCTTTTTCAGTGCAATATGAATGCTGACACATCGATTTATGTGGATAACTCTGTACTTGGCGGGTATTACATTGCGTACAGTACCAGAGAGTACAGAAATAAATATATCAATGAATATGTGTATGATACAGATAGCGGTATTTTTTATTATCAGGTGTCAGATGTGCCATCTGCACAGATTTCAGAAGAAGGAGAAACTGCAGCTGAAATATGGTATTTAGGACTGGCATCCAACAGAAGGGAGGAATCATCATGGAAGATACTGCAATCATCCGCTTATTTCAGGAGCGGTCACAGCAGGCAATTGCCGAATTGTCGCAGAAATACGGAAAACTCTGTCAGAGCCTGTCCCGCCGGATCTTAAATAACGAAGAGGATGCAAAAGAATGTGTTAATGATACGTGGCTTGGTGTGTGGAACAGCATCCCACCGCAGACCCCGAATCCGCTGGTCTCCTATGTCTGCAGGATTACCCGCAATCTGTCCGTCAAGAGGCTGCGGCATAACATGGCGGCAAAGCGCAACAGCTATTACGATGTATCGCTTGCGGAACTGGAAGAATGTATTCCGGCAGCGCAGGAGCAGGAGCCGTGGGAAGAACAGGAGGTGACGAAAGTCCTGGAACGCTTTTTACGGGAACTGGAGACCGGCAGCCGCGTGATGTTCGTCAAACGGTACTGGTATGCGGAGTCTGTTGCACAGATTGCGGAAACGTTTGGGATGAAAGAAAACAGTGTGTCCGTAAAACTGATGCGTCTGCGCAAAAAGCTGAGAAAGAAACTGGAGAAGGAGGGTGTAGTGTTATGAGAAAATCCGAAAAATTATCCGATGCAATCGGTGAAATCAGTGATGACATTATAGAGGAAGCGTATACATATAAGCCAAAACATGACATGCACCAAAGAAAGGCTTCTTTTAAATGGAGAGCAGCTGCAGCAGTTCTTGCCATGTTTGTTCTGGCGGGAGTCGGTGTGTCCGTAGGGGGAGGAACTTCCTTTTTCCGGATTGGAACGATTGTTTCCAGATTTACGGGGAAGGCTGCAAAGGTGGTTTACCGTATCCAGGGAATTCCGGTAACACAGCAGGAAATTCAGGCAGGAGTGGCATTGCGTGTGGAAAACGGAGAAACGGTAAAAACCGCAAAAAAAGAGGTTATAAAAGATATTATTACAAAAAAGACGTTGTATGCACTTGCAAAAAAGAACGGATGTACTGTGTCGGATCAGGAATATGATGATTATGCAAAACTGCTGAAGACACAGATGAACAAAGCGGAGAACCGGAAAGAAATCCGCGATTTTTATGCGGGATTCGGTGGAGAGAGTGCTTACTGGAAGAATATGGAGCCGGTTATTCGTCAGAATCTTGCGGTGCGCAAGTATATAGACAGCCAGACAGGAACGCAGACGGAGGAAGAAATCAAACAGGAGGCATATGAAAGCGGTGCAAAGCAGACGGATCTGGATGCATTTGAACAGGTGGTGGAAGATGTCTGTGAAGAGATTGGCGATTATCTGAAAACACTGCAGAAGTCGGATGCTTCGGTATATTATTTTGCGTCTTCCGACAAAGAGCGTGTGACAGAATCTGGTGGATGAGCAGCAGTATAAAGACAGCAGTTCCTATTAACAATATTTTGCCGGATATATGGAGAAATTCCAGAAAATGTTCGATATATAAGATGATATTATGTAAAAATAAAGGGGGAATTATCATATGTCATTGACGATTCAGGCACCACATGCTAACATGAATGCATACGAAATCGGAGACGATGAAACGCGCAAAAATAAAGTATCCGACAAAGGAACCATATATGCCGGAGATTTGCAGTTCGCCCAGACCACAGGCAATGCTGCAAGCGACAAGAAACAGAGCGCCCGGAAACAGGCGATGACTCTGGTTGTCCATAAGTGCGCCCTTCATTCAAAGGCAATGAAGGGAATGGAAAACCCACTCCCTCCGCCATTACACTTCCTCCATGTCTGTAACTAATTCTTTCTGCATCGCTTTTGAGAAAAACTTCCCGTTTGTTTCCTGCCTTTTTAAGAAGCCTATCAGCTTTGGTAAATCTTCCTCCTCAATCGGACAGCCAAGAACTGATTCCACCGCTCCTCCAATCTGACAGAGCCTGTGGGTTCGTTTTTTACTTTCTTCCGCTTTCTTTCTCTTTTCCAGTTCCTTCCGCTGTGCAATGAGCTTTTTTGTAGCTTCAATGCTTTCCTGTTCCTTTTTCTCTAATGCACGTATTCTTTCTTCATAAGTCTTTGTTGATTTCGCCATATCGTCTTCATCCTTTCTTTTTCCGATAAACAACAGTTCCCGGTTGCATATCAGGAGAAGCACATGGTATAATCCTCTTGCGTGTAGGTATATCATGGCTTCGGTCTGATAGAACCTTTGGCGGTTTCGTAGGAAGCCGCCTTTTTAAGTTGCCACATTTCTTGTGACAGCTTTTACATTCCCTTTATCCCTCAGATCTCGCCCCTCGTTGGCTTCCATGAACTTTTCCAGAATGTCAGTTTTAATAAGGACTTTTCTTCCGACCTTTAATACCGGAAGCTTCTTCCATTCAACCAGCTTTCTCAAAGTATTTCTGCCAATTCCTGTATAGTCGGCTGCTTCCTCGATGGATAATGCAATCTTTCTTTCCGTCATCTTGTCACCTCCTATTAAATTGCATTATGCAATTTTTGTTGTGCTGTTAGTATAGCGGTTTTATATTGCGTTGTCAAGCGTTATGAAATTTTAAAAATAATCATTAAATTGCATATTGCAATTATGTAAGGTACATGCTATAATTCATACATACCGAAAAAGGAGGCAATCAGCATGAAAGATAAAGAACTACGCAAGCTGATAGGCAGCAGGGCAAAACAGCGTCGTCTGGAATTAAATCTGACACAGCCTTATGTTGCAGAGAAGATGGGAGTTACCGCTTCCACAATCCTGCGTTATGAGAATGGTTCGATTGACAATACCAAAAAGATGGTGCTGGAAGGTCTTTCGGAAGCACTTCATGTATCTATTGAATGGCTCAGAGGTGAAACCGATGAATACGAAACCGATATTACGGATAAGAAAGAATTACAGATTCGTGATGCAATGGGCGATATTCTCAAACAGTTACCTCTCGACCTTAGTAAAAAGGAAGATGCTTTTTCCAAAGATTTACTGCTGTTGATGTTAAAGCAATATAACCTGTTTCTTGAATCATTCCAGTTTGCCTGCAAGAATTACAAGGGCAACACGAATGAAGCGGATATTGCAAAGGCAATGGGATTTGAATCGAATGATGAATATAACGAGATTATGTTTCTCCGGGAGATCACCCATACCGTTAATGCCTTTAATGATATGGCAGATATTGTAAGGCTCTATTCCAAGAAACCGGAAATGGCAGAACAAAGGCTTGAAAATCTTTTATCAGAAGTTTTGTATGAGGATTCCGATTCGGTATAGAACGACAACCGGAGTTATGATACAATGAGCACGAGCAAGTCAGGCTGTTTACAGATTTGACGAGCGGCGAATTGGCTTATGGACTTGTCCATAAGATGCCTACACGCAAGAAGCATTTCATCAGTTCCGATTGTCTGATATCGAAAGGAGACACACGATTATGGCAAAAGGATCTGTAAGAAAAAAAGGAAAGAAATGGTACTACCGCTTCTATGTAGAAGATGCAAGCGGCAATCTGGTTCAGAAAGAATACGCTGGAACAGAAAGCAAAAGTGAAACGGAAAAACTGCTCCGTCAGGCAATGGACGATTACGAAAGCAAGAAATTCATTGCAAAGTCGGAAAATATTACAGTTGGAGAATTACTTGATATATGGGCAGAGGAAGAATTAAAGACCGGTACTCTCAGTAATGGGACAGTCCAGAATTACCTCGGTGCTATTACCAACATCAAGAAGCATCCAATTTCAGAGAGAAAGTTGAAAAATGTAACATCTGAGCATTTACAAGCCTTCTTCGATCTGCTTTCCTTTGGTGGCACTTATCCAGATGGTTCAGAAAGAAAAGGTTACAGCAAAGATTACATTCGTTCTTTCTCGGCAGTATTACAGCAGTCATTCCGGTTTGCAGTATCACCAAAGCAATATATCACTTTCAATCCGATGCAGTATATTAAGCTGAAATACCAGACGGATGAGGTTGACCTGTTTTCTGATGATGACATGGATGGCGGTATACAGCCAATTCCACGAGAGGATTATGAAAGACTGATTGAATTTCTACAGGATTACAATCCACCGGCAATACTTCCAATCCAGATAGCTTATTATGCAGGACTTCGTATCGGTGAAGCCTGTGGTCTGGCATGGCAGGATGTAAATCTTGAAGAACAGTGCCTTACGATCAGACGCAGTATCCGATATGATGGTTCAAGGCACAAGAATATCATCGGACCAACCAAACGAAAAAAGGTAAGGATTGTTGATTTTGGAGATACACTGGCAGAGATTCTTCGCAATGCCCGAAAGGAACAACTTAAAAACCGAATGCAGTACGGAGAACTTTACCACAAAAACTACTACAGAGAAGTAAAAGACAAAAACAGAGTTTACTATGAGTTCTATCATCTGGACGGAACAGAGAATGTTCCAGAAGATTATAAGGAAATATCCTTTGTCTGCTTAAGACCGGATGGAAGTTTGGAACTGCCAAGCACGTTAGGAATTGTTTGCAGGAAGATTGCTCAGAAACTGGATGGATTTGAAGGATTTCATTTTCACCAGTTGCGACACACCTACACAAGCAACCTTCTGGCAAATGGAGCAGCTCCGAAAGATGTACAGGAACTGTTAGGACACTCAGATGTCAGTACCACAATGAATGTCTACGCCCATTCCACAAGAAAAGCCAAGCGGGAATCCGCAAAGTTACTTGATAAAGTGGCAGGCAACGACTAAATAAAACTTTCCCTTATTTCCCTTACGATTATCTCATAAGGGCAAAAATAAGGGAAAATACATATCATTTCACTAATGAATGGGCTGAAAATCCTGTAAAATAGGGAAAGTTAGAAAGATATTTCGGCAAACTTGAATTTGCGCGTTTCTACAAGCGGTGCACAGGCAGGACGAAATCAGCCATGGGAGCTTGCTCACAATCGGCTGATTTTCGGACTGGATGTATAGCGCGCCAGCGCGACATGAGCATGAAGCGCAGCGTAATGCGAATGGCACCGCATTACGATAACATTTTCTCCTGCATTGGGTGTTTTTTTGTCATTCCAAATATTCACCCAATCCTTCCCTACACATTCATCCGCAATTGGGGAATTTTTTCATATTTCAACAATTTCCCCATCGTCCTCTGAACTTCTTCCCATTTTGATTGGGTGATTTTTTCATATTGGAATTTTTCACCCAATATGCATCTATATATCCCTTCAACATTGGGTAATTTATGTCTATTTCAAAAATTTAATCAATATTCGTTGCCACACTTTTTCTGGCATCTTCACGAAACGAATTTCACTATAACCAACAAACTGGAATTGTATATTAATTTTTCTTATTTAGTCTAATATGGAAATCGTTGGCTTTAGAACATTCTTCATATGTAAAATTTGTTTCATTCCCTAAAAACTCAACGGCTTCCTCCTTTGTATTGTAATTAGATTTTTCTTTCATATATCTTAACAAATTGGTCATATATATTCTTCCGTACTTCTTCTGACAAACCGGCGTATTTTGTATCCAACACCTTTTTTACGGCTTCGTACTTCCTATTTTTATCTTCTATATCCGGACCACGGTCATAATTAAACCTCACATCATAAAAAATGTGTTTCATATCGTTACTTAAAGCTTGTAACACGCGAAACCCTTTCATAGAAAACTTTCCTTCTTTTATACCATTCTCCACACAGGGCTGTATCGCCCAATCCATCATAAACCAATTCTCCATTGGCATATTTACACCATATCCGGAATCTGACAAAAAGTCATTTATCTCATTCCAATTTATCTGTAACGGCAAATCGTTTTCTTTCGCAAATAAATAGTCATCACGCTGTAATTCCTGTTTTTTTCGCTTTCTTATATTTCTTTCATAAACAATCCAGTATATTACCATTGCTGCTATAATACACACGCTAAATATCTTCGTAATCATGGTATTTCCTTTATAAATAATCAAGTATACTACGGTTACTACCGCAATACTTATGCTGAGTACCTTTATAATCAAACCATTCATTGTGTATCTCCCTATCACTAAAAATTGGAAATTATCAAGTCGACAAATACCGATTTACCAATTTCATTAAATAATAAATTTCACGAACTAACTACATTGTCAAAAAATTCATTACAAGATTCACCATTATATCTTTTTCTTCTGGTCTTGACTCTGCAATCATAAGTGTAATCGCAACCAATGCTCCATCACTGATTATCTTACTATCATCTCTATACAAGGCATTATTCCGAGCAAGGAATTCCAAAAACAAAGATGCTGCAATTCGTTTACATCCATCTGCATATGGATGATCCTTAATCATAAAATATAATAAATTAGCAGCTTTTTCCTCTAATGACGGGTATACATCTCCACCAAACACACTCTGATAAACTGCTGCCAAAATACCCTCAACTTTACCTTTTTCTTTCTCCACACCAAATACATCCGATTTAAATGAATCCTCCATGTGTGAAACCATTTTTTTACATTCCTCATATGTTATTTTATATATAGGTCTGTTTCCCACAGGTTTTTTAAGGGATTGATGATCATATTGGTCTAAAAGCATTAATGCATCTGTATACGAGGTAACAGCCTTTAAAATGTCTGATTCTTCAACCTCCAATGTGCACGCAAGCATCTTTGTTTGAATATCAACGGTTCTTTCAAGCGCTTGCAATCGTTTTTCATTAATAGCATAGCCTTGAATCACATATTGCTTTAAAACAGAATTAGCCCATCTACGAAATGCGATGCCTCGTTTTGAATTAACACGATATCCCACGGATAATATCATATCAAGATTATATATCTTGGGTTTTCTTCCTCCAGTACTTTTGTCGGAAAAACCGACAGAAGTTCCATCTAATTCTCCTGAAGAAAGAATATTGGAAATATGCTCACTCACTGTAGCATGCTTAACATCAAATAATTCTTCCATTTGTTTCTGCGTCAACCATACAGTTTCTAATTCTGGGCTTAACTCAACTTCAAGATTTATATCACCATCTGTAAATAAAACAATTTCATTTTTCAAAAAATATCACCACCTATTACACCAAATAATTAATCGCATCTTCAACAGTCATACATGTAACACACTCCTGCAAATTCTGATTTTACTCTGCATTATCGCAATAAATCTCTATTGCATTTGCTACAAAAATCGCGGTACCTTCACCTCCATAAGCATCAATATTTGTTGTAATATCCCCGCCACCTGAATACATTTTTCCTAATCCACGCAAAATCTTATTTGTACAAGTATATAAGTTCTGTGTAATATATTCCTGTATTCTTTTTACAAGGTTCTGTGCATCACCGGATAAACTATTACGCAACGTCGGAGTCAATACCTTTTTCAAAATTCAACTCTCCATTACTCTCAATGTTTCACAATCCCAAAATAGTGTTATACTATTCGACCAATCGGATGAATTTCAAGAATTTCTAATCTTATTAACATTTCGATTCATCAAATATCTTCCTAAATTTCTGTATAAAAAAGCCTTCAACGCAGACATTTCCTGATGATGCTCCTTTAGCAAATCATCTGGTGAATCATAAACTCCAAAATCCTGATTGATTCCTTCGCTCTGAATATATGTATTATTTCTGTCAAAATCAATAACCGGATGCTTAAAGTCTTTCACCGCTACACCATAACCACAAAATGCACCCGTGCAATCGCTATTTTTTATTTGCAATTTTCTCAAATATTGTACATCAAGAATAAATGCCTCTAGCTCGTACCATGTATCTTCAAAATACACTTCAACCCAGCTATGCAGCACATTTCGAGGTGCATTTTTATATACAATTCCTGTCATTGCTCCCTTTTGCAATTCTTTATCAATGGTAAATCCATGTACTCTGCATGGAATATTACAAGCTCTTAGTAGTGCCATGAACAATGTTCCCTTTGTATTGCACTGCCCATAACCATCCGCCAAAACCTTTGATGCACAAACAGTATCATCAATATTATATCCAAACAAAATTTCATCTCTTACAAACGTGTAAATTGATTTTAGTCGTTCAAATTCTTCTATGTCGTTCCAGTTTCTTTCCCGTATCAATTGCTGTATGTTTTTACTTGAATAATCCAGCATTTTTGTTTCTCTTAAATATTTTTTCATGCTATTTCTCCAAAATATTTTGAGTTGCAGATTTATATTTTCCTATCTGATCAACTGTACAATCAACCAGAAATTTAAGAAATCTTATACATATCGTTCTTGTAGAACATTATTGAATCGCTTTTTTCAGAATTTCTTAAAACGGCAAGAACATTAAACACATCCGGAAATGGCGAAACCATACCCATACATGCCATGCCAAAATTCAATCCATTAAATACTCTAAATTCAGCAGGACTAATTACAAATAATATAAATGGAACTAATCCAAGAACAAATGGCAACAGGCACATCAATATAAATCGATTTCGCTTCAATGGATAGGATGCTAATGCGACAAATGTTGTCTTTCCTTTTATTCTTCCTATTGTTACATCTGCTTCCTTAGGATAAACAATTCCATGTAACCACTCATGAATTATTAACAATAAAAAACCGAAAGTAAATCCAACCAGAATAAATATTGGTGAGATTACAACTGTCTTGCATATAATCGTTTTACAAAGCATAGCAATAAAAAGAAAAACGCACAGAATTGCAGCAATCGGCACTGCTTTTTTCATCAGGTCACCAACACTCTGCGGTGTTTCTATCTTTACTGCATCATCCGGCAAGCTTCCTGTTTGATATTTATTTATATCATTTATTGACCACACAATTTTTATCATATCTACTTCCTATTCTTTTGTATAATCTTTTGCATTTACACTGTGTACCGTATTATAAAACAATTGCGCCAATTGCTCATAGTCAGTCGTTTTGTATTCTCTAAGTTTTATCCTCATAAGCTGGAATTTTAATATTACTCGACATGATGAAAAATTTTTAATCTTTGTGCCTCATTTGCTTCAAATCCAAATTTTTCGTAAAAAGGTACCTTATCTGGAACCGCACATAACTCCACAAAAATATCAGTTCCTTTCACCCCATTGTCATTCACAAACTTTTTTAATTCATTTATTAACATTCTTCCAATGCCTTTGCCTTGATATTCCGGTCTGACAACAACATCCTTGATATAGTAATTAAGCCCCATATCACCATTCATTCTTGCCATAGCAACAATACAATCCCCATCCCATATAGATACTCTGAATAAGGTATGTTTCATCGCCAACTCTGTTTGTTCATGAGTTGGTCCATCTCCCCATACTGTTTCCCACAATTCAATAAACTGCTCTGCTGTTAGTTCATTGTATTTGACACTTAAATCAAACATGGATAACCTCCTAACATTAAAAATCTAAATCAACAAAATTCACAAATCCAAATTTGTCTCTCGGTTAAACACACCAGCTTACTGAAATTTGGGCGCGTTTTTAACAACCAAGTATTATTATCAAATACCATTCAACTGCCCTATCAAATAGCAGTTGTTGTTTACTTTTTCTTTTTCTAAATCAGAATACCATTCTTCAATATCTTTTATGGCACTTTTCGCATTGTCCGAATACACAAGACCTAATGTTTTCATCTCATCATTCCAGAATATTACACTATTATTTTCTATCCAAATATATGTAAATTTCTCTTCTGCAACTATAATGTCTTTGCTCAAACTATTCTCTGTAATATCACTCAATTTAATGGATACTCTACTTCCATCTGAAGAAGCATAATTTTGTAATGCATATTCAGCAATTGCCTCATATGAGGATATTCTTTCCTCATAGTATTTCGTTCTATCATTTCCACACGAACAAAGCATTATGCAAAGTACACATACTAAAACAATAACCAATATCTTCTTCATTTTTTCCTCCGACAACTTCCGATTTGTTTCTTTACAGTTCCAAGGAATTCTGATTTAACAAAAAATCATACAATCCAATATGCACAATACCGTCTTCATCTATCCATGGTTTTGCATTTGACTTTGATATAATAATCTTCTTGAAAAAATCTTTTGTATTTTTCAAAGGTCTTAACTCAGTTGTCATCTTATCAGGATCACTTACGGATAATGCAGACTGAATATAATATCTTCTTGCTCCCATATTTACAACAAAATCAATCTCACACTGTTTTCTTCTTTTTTTGCCTTCAGCATTTTCAATAATTTCAACAACGCCAACATCTACAGAATACCCACGGATTATCAGTTCATTATAAATGATATTTTCCATTATGTGTGTTTCTTCCTGTTGTCTAAAATTAAGCCTGGCATTACGAAGTCCTACATCCGTGCAATAATATTTCAAAGGATACTCAAAATACTTTTTACCCTTTACATCATATCTTTTTGCCTCGCTGAACATAAACGACTCTATCAGATATTCCAAATATTTTGCGATTGTACTGGTAGACGCCTTAATGTTTTTTACACTTTCCAATGTATCGGCAATCTTCTTTGCATTTGTAAGTGAACCTACCGAAGAACACAAATCATCGGTTAGTTCAGTCAAAACATCGGGAAGTTTTACAATATATCGCTCACTTATATCTTTGAAATATACTTCCGAAAACAAGTTTTTCAGGTACTTAACCTTTTCCTCATCACGTTTGAATGATAAAAGCTGCGGCATTCCCCCATAAAGAGCATACAATTCATACACTTCCGATTTATCTCCACCGACAAAATCATAATATTCTTTAAATGACAACGGGAATACCTGAACTTGATCGCCTCTGCCCCTGAATGCCGTCATTACATCTTGAGAAAGTAATTTTGAATTACTTCCCGTCACATAAATATCCACATTTCGAAGATGCATCAATCCATTCAAAACATTATATAGCTTAACATCTTCCGGATTTTCAAGTTCTTTTTTTGTTATAGCATATTGCACTTCATCTATAAGAATATAATACATTTCTTTATTTACAATTTTTGAACGAATGTATTTTGATAATTCATCCGGATTACGATACTGTTCACAAATATCATCATCAAGTGCAATGGAAATAATCTGTTCTTCCTTTACTCCACTCGATATAAGATAGTCACGAAACAAATAAAACAGAAGATAGCTTTTTCCGCACCTTCTGATTCCTGTAATAACCTTAATCAGACCATTTTCCTTTTTGTCTATCAATCTACTTAAATAGATATCTCTATTTATAATTTTTTCCACAGATTTGCCTCCTCAAATTAAAACTTACTGCACTTTTTTCGTAAATTTTAATTTTATTATACTATCCTTATTATGTACAATCAATATTGTAATTAAAACTTACTGCACTTTTTCACTAAGTTTTAATTTCCCATGTTTTCATATCAAACTCCGAAAAAATAAAGACGACCAGTCTTATCATAAGACCAATCGTCTTTAATCTCCGCATCTGGTTGTTGTGTAGCTGGTAATTCTTCAAACAACTTATTGATTAAACAATTACTATGTGCCGAAGCATTTCTTATATCACGCACAGTATTCATAAACTTATTGCTTATAATAGGTTCATTATATAATACTGAATAAAAATCGACCAGATATGCCAAATCTCCAAAAGAAATTTTTTCCTTCTTTTTTGCCTGTTTGATATTTGGGATAATTTTTTCTATACGAAGCTAATTTCATATATCGATTTATCTCTCTATACATCATAAATAATATAGCCTCTATAACATTCATAACGTTTCCTCCTAAATTCCTCCCCTAACGATTTATGCTTTTTCATTTTCCCGTGTTTCCAGCACTTCCGTTGTAATTGCATCCACATCATATTCTGGTGCATACTTCTTCACAATATCGTACATTGGCTGGATTATTTCAATGGTTTCTTCAAGTTCATCTGCGATCTGGTCAAGTGTTTTGTTCTTCTGCATCTTAAATTAAATGAATTGAATTTAAAAGCATGAATGTTCAAGAATAAATAATTTGACTATTCGTAGAAAAAAGCTGCTACTCACTAAAAATAACAGCCTTTCTTACTATATCAGCCTTTTGGAATTTGACCATCGACATACAGAATGTGATTAACTAACCACTCTGTGAGATATTTTAAAATTTCCATAATCTGTTCATCTTGATCTTCTACCTCATCATTGTGGTGTTCCATAAATTCATCAAGCTTATGTATAAATTCCTGATGTTGAACTTTCTGTGTAAATATCTTCTTATAATTAATAGATTCCATATACTGCTCTTCATCACTAAAGTGTTTTACTGTATAATTTCGGAGATTTTCTAATATTACATCAATCCTATCATATTTATCCGGTGTAAACTCATCATGAAGCAGTTCATATGCCTCATCTGCATATTTAAATAACTGCTTGTGTTCTTCGTCTATCATATCTATACCGATATAATATTCTGGTTTCATTTCATACATAAATTAATCCTACTTTCAGTTTATTTGTTTTATGAACCTGTTCAATACTATTCATAATAGGCAAATGCATTTCTCATGAATTTTCTATATTTTCTCGTTTTTAATGTTAGATTCCACCAAAACATTCCCTAATTTTCTTGGAAATATCAGAATCAACAAAACCTTTCTGCGCCATGTCATCGAGCATCTCACATGTTTTTTCGTGCGATAAACCTTTCTTATATGGTCTGTCCTCGGTTAATGCCTGATAAATATCAATACATGCCATAATACGTTCCGGCTCATTTAATTCAGCTGCGGTTTTTCCAAAAGGATACCCTTTTCCATTTAATTTTTCATGATGGAAAGCTGCCCAGTCTCGTATTTCTTCAAAATCATTAACCTCTGATAAAATAAGGTATGTATAGCCAGCATGATTCTTCATTTTTGAAAATTCATCATCCGTAAGCTTATCCGGTTTTTCCAAAATTTCATTGCCTACTGCCATCTTCCCAATATCATGCAGTGCACCAGCCAGATACATTTTTTGCACATTAATAGAATCATATCCGATATATTGAGCAAAAAAAGCTGCTTTTTCAGCCACTCCTATAGAATGTCTGCTTGTAAAAGAAGATTTATAATCTACAATCTTTGCAAAAAAATCTGCGACATTTTTACACGTTATCCAATCAAAAACCTGTTTTTGTCTTGGGATAATCTCCCATAGCTTCGTTTCAAAAGAACCATCACTTAAACACATAAAAGATTCGGAATGTGTGAATGCATGAAGAAAAGCATTCACACATTCTGAATCAAATAATCCGTCCCTATTTTTTAAAAGGTACTGACATATAAAATTCCAACTGTTATTTCCTATAATATCAATGGTATCTGCAAGATGAATAATCCTTGCAAACAATGGAATTTCATTCCACTTTTTTTGAAAAGGACCAGTTCCATCGGCATGTTCATGATGATACAAAATCACATTAGACACATCTGTTTTAAATGGAATTTTAGTAATATTTTTTTCACCATAAATACAATGAAGATTTGTTTTTCCCTCTGATAAATCTTTTTTACAATTAATGACGGAATCTTTTTTCAGTTCTTCCGAAATATATTGTGTCAAAGCATTATCATGCAGTAAAGCACACATGGCTAAATCTTGTAATTCATCACCTTCAATTTTCCAATATTCAGCCATGCATATACTTATATAAGCCACTCTTTTTCCATGTTTGTTTTTGATATTTACCAACTCTGCTTCTATACAGTCCAAAGCATAAGAACAGGCTCCTGCAAGTCCGATGATATCTATACTTAGTTCTTCTTTCATTGTTATAATCCTATCATAATACATTTATGCTTCTGAAAACTGGTCTTTTCCAACAGAGCATAACGGACATTCAAAATCTTCTGGAATATCCTCCCACTTTGTACCAGGTGCAATACCACCTTCTGGATAGCCCTTCTCCTCATCGTATTCCCATCCGCAAACATCACATACGTATTTCATTCGTTGTTCCTCCTTGTAAATATATTAATACACAGCCTATATTACTGTTATATTTGTGTTGTTCTGTAATCTTAATATGTATAAATGCTTTTAGCATTTCCATAATCCATGCAGGTTACAATATGCATATACTTCTTCTACCTGTTCACCATCACAAAGACAAAAATCTGCTACCGGCTCCTGCCCTGGATTTAACTGTTTTCTGTATATTCCCTGGTTTGTATTTAATGTAATCCACTCAATGAAATGCTCTTCAAGCATTGGATGTTTTGTCTCTCCAACCACGACATGAACATGACTGCCTTCCACTGTATATACAGGTATATGCCTTTTTCTCCTTCCATGTGTAAAATTTATAATTCAATTGTCTCCATAATCTTTTTCAATGAATCTGCAGATTCCTTAAGCTTTAACGCTTCTTCGCCACTTAAATTAATAGGTATATCAGACTCAATACCATCTGCACCTACAATAGCTGGCATACTTAACGATACTCCGTCAATATCATATACTCCATGAATCATGTGTGATACAGGAAGTATTGATTTTTCATCTCTCATAATCACTTCGCAGATTCTTTTTACAGACATTGCAATTCCATAATATGTAGCATGCTTTTTGTTTATAATCTCATAAGCACTGTTCTTGACTGCTGTAGCTATTTCTGCCGTGTTTTCCTTGTGCTTGTAATGTCCACGCATTTCACACATTTCACTTAATGGAACACCAGATACATTGGCTGATGACCATACTACTACTTCGCTGTCTCCATGCTCACCTACTATAAATGCATGAACACTCCTGCTGTCCACAGATAAATGCTCACCAAGCTTATATCTTAATCTTGCACTATCTAACACAGTACCCGATCCAATAACCCTGTTTTCTGGAAGTCCTGATAACTTTATGGCTACCTGAGTCAGGATATCTACCGGATTCGCAACTACAAGCATAATACCCGCAAAATTTCTCTTTGATATTTCAGGAATGATTGACTTAAATATTGCTACATTTTTATTTACGAGATCAAGCCTTGTCTCTCCCGGTTTCTGTCCCGCTCCGGCAGATATGACAACAATTGCAGCATCAACCACATCATCATAATCTCCGGCATATATTTTCATCGGACTCGCAAATGGAATACCATGACTGATATCCATCGCTTCTCCTTCTGCCTTGTTCTTATCTGCATCGATAAGGACAATCTCTGTAAACAAGCCACTCTGCATCAGAGCAAATACCGATGCAGAACCAACAAAGCCACAGCCTATCATTACTGCTTTTTTTGAATTAATCACTTTCTTCTTCGTAATAATCTCATCTCCTTAATAATTCTCTTCATGTACTTCAAAATAGCTCTGTGGATGATTACATACCGGACATACTTCAGGTGCCTTAGTTCCTACCACAATATGTCCGCAGTTACGGCATTCCCATACCTTAACTTCGCTCTTTTCAAATACCTGTGCAGTTTCAATATTCTTAAGAAGTGCACGATATCTTTCCTCATTGTGCTTCTCAATCTCACCTACTGCCCTGAATCTGTGTTCCTGCATATTTGTTTGCTGCCATCTCTTTTACCTCCGTTTTCTTTACTACTTTTTCAAAATCTGATGCTGGGTGCTTGCACAAAGGACATATAAAGTCATCTGGTAATTCCTCGCCTACATATTCATATCCGCAAATTCTGCAACG
>ENA-USUK01001293-USUK01001293.1-human-gut-metagenome-genome-assembly--contig:-NODE-1293-length-19357-cov-55.011566_pt1 | contig 19357 bp, 29 predicted proteins | sample MGYA00250062_ERZ773400 | MGnify/ENA primary metagenome ERZ773400 (study PRJEB29103, sample SAMN06111961) | human gut metagenome | biome: human gut; feature: ankylosing spondylitis patient; material... | reverse complement strand
CTATGCCACTGGCGCGCTGCTATCTTGATCTTCTCCATCTCATGCATAAGCGCACGCTCAAAATTCTTCTGTGATTTTCTGTCTAACATAATTCAAATTGTTTAATGGTTCTACATAGTATGCCCAGGAAAATGCCTGAGCACATTTTTGGCTACTCGTACTTGTTGAGCAGGAAAATCAGAATACAGCCGTCTCCGTTCATGAGCATCTGACATTTGTTCTCATCTGTAATGATGTTGGCGCAAATCTTTGCGAACATAGGAAACGGCTCATCCTCCATCTTGTCATGATATACTGCCAGGTATGTTCCCGGCAGCAGAGGACGAGAATCCTCAGGATCGCCGCCGAACTCATCGCACGCCTGTATAGGACATAGAACTCTCTGGATAGATGTGTGTGTACACATATCTTCCTCGCAGTCCATGCCCATCATGATATCAATTAACTCACACTTGCTTAATTCCTTTGTTATCGTCTTGTACATATTCTTAATATTTTGGTTAATAGAAGAGAGGAGCGGAAACTCCTCTCAGATTTGGCTACTTTCTGAGACCTACGAACGTTGTAGCTCCCTCTGCTGTGTAACTGCCGTTAAGCTCTGAAATCTCATTCGCCTGGCTGATAACTGTCTTTCTCAGCATCACGTTCGCTCTGTGACAGTTCACGAGAGTAACTGAAACCATTACTAAAGCAACACACACTACGGCAAACAATGCCACGAAAATATTCTTCTTCATAATTCTGTAATTTAATTGGTTAATACTAGATACCGCCCGAATATCTCCAAGCGGTAATTTTGGCTACATTTCACAGATATCCTCTATCTGCTGCTGAATGGCATCTATCATTATGCAGATAATAAACAGACCGCACATCTCAAGAACCGCAGAATATAACACTGCTTGAAAATCTCCAAGCAGAAATCCTGCGATAGCAATAATGCCACACACGAAACTTGTAACTAATATGAGCGCAGCTGACAGCACGCCCTTGCTGATTCTCTTTTCCATAATTCTTTTGCTTAATTGGTTATATTATCGTACTGCCTAGATTTCTCCAAGCAGAATTTAGCTAAATGTTTCCAAGCACAATTATCGTACTTGACAAATTTCTCACACTCCAGGCAGGATGAAATTCTCCAAGCGGAGTGTGGATCGCCACAGCTCTCTGAAGAACCGCCTGCCAATAATCGTACTGCTCCAAATATACACAAGCAGAATTCCGTAAAGAATTCCAAGCACATTCAGGAGAATTATCGTACTTGCCAAGCAAATGAATGCCGGCGCACTCTGAATAAATCCAAGCACAGTTATCGTACTTGAATAAATAATCTGTCTTGCTTTCATATCTATATTTTTTTGGTAATTGTTCCGTAGCCACACACGACAATTATCGTACTGGCTACAGATTTTTAGGCTCACGCCACGCAGAATAATGTAAGCACACCATTATTTAGCGACCCGAATTCTACGTGACTCAAAATCTCCTGAGCATCTGCAATGATACTCTCAACCTCGCACATATCGAGGCATTTAACTCTTAGCGTACTCATAATTCTAATATTTTTGGTTATTGTTCCCTACAAGCGTAGGGAGATTTTAGGCGATGCCGGCAGACCAAGCGAATCTTTCTTCTTCATCATTCAGTCTGTAGATACTGGAAAGCATGCCAAACAGGCGAGGGCTGCTGTTAACGAGTTCATCGTAGGCATCCTCTGCACTCTGGTCTGTTACATTAATACGTACAAGCGTCTTTCCTATCTTCTTCAAAATCTGTTCTTTCATAATTCTAATATTTAAATGGTTCATAATTGTAGAGCGGAGATTTCTCCCCGCCCCGTTAGCCAGGATGTGCATCTTTGCACCACGTTTTATCTTTATCGTCTTAACTACGTGGCTCACACCCTACAGATTTTATGCTTCTGCCAGCAGCTTGTTTATTTCTGAGGAGATAAATCTCGCACGGATGACAAGCAACCGATTTCAGTCAGCGTGGATAGTGTGTACCTTGAACGCTGCAATCGTGATTGCACACACTGGGATTTCTCGGGTAACCACTCCCGAACGGCTCACAACACCGAATAGAATATGAATTATGATTTCTTTCTATAAACTCTCATCTCGCTAGATGATACAAATCCCCTAGCCGTCGTGCCGTCTCATCTCATTCGACGCTCACGCCAGGAATTTTTGCGTATCTCTCGGATGGATGTCTCTGAGTAACACGTTACTCTCTCCCATCTCGGTGTGCCTCTCGCACTCTCGATTTACTGAGATACTTCTCTTGAATTTTGGCAATTAGTTCCCTGAGGGAGAATAAATTCTCTCTCTGAGTTAAGCCCACACACCACGACAAGGTTTACCAATTGTGTGGGAAAAATAAGGACACGGCGACCCGCTCCAAGTTGAAAAACCTGGAGTAAAATTTCCCACTGGCTACCTATCAAATAGCCAGTAGGAAAAACTAGATAGCTAGATTTCTCTAGCTACCTTGTTTGTGTTACTTTTGCGCTGCTGCTAACTTTGCTTGCAGTTCTGCTATCTGTTTTTGCAGGTCTGTTATGCTTTCGCTCTTCTTCTTTGCTACCTTTGCACCGCTTGCAAATGATTGATGCAAAGAACACAACTTTGAGCCAAGACGCTGCAAACTATCTATAATAGTGGTTTGCGTATCTTTGCCGTTATCATCAAACCACTTAAAGAAATTAGGTAGTTTATGTTTGCGGGAAAACTCGCTAACAGCAGAGCGCACGCACTCTGTCTGCAATTTGCAGTAGCTTTCATCTGAAAGTACGTACTTTGTAGCTAGTTTGTTATATCTTTCTCTAGCTGCATCGAGTTCTTTCTTTGCGCTTACTACTTCACTATCTTTGCACTCGCTTAATAGCTTTTTTCTGTAACTATTAAGCACATCAAGACTCTGTGCCAAAATAGCACTACTTTTGCACTCTGTTACATAACTAGCAACCTTAGTACTTACGTGCTCATATCCTGTAGCACCTTTCACTTCTAAATCTTTCATATCTTTATTCTGTTTAAATGAAGACGCACAATTTACCCCGTGCGTTTTTGGGGTGTGCGTAACGTGCACCACACGACGCCGGACACAACACGCCACTGCGTGCTATGCGCTCAAAAGCCGTCCGGCTACCTACATAACTGCAAACCACGTGCCAAGAAACCAGTAAAAAATTGCGTAATTATGCATTTAACCTTTTGTAAGTTCTTGATTTATAGATTGTTAGCTATTTGTAATAGTTACAGCGTTTGTCAGTAGTTGTTAAGGTTTGAATAATTTAACGTTTTCGACAACGTGGCAGACTTGTAACTATCTAATAATCAATTAGTTATAAAGGTATAGTGGCAGTAATTGTTAAATATTTAACTTAATAAACATTAATCTTTACAAATTGCTAACTAATTGATTTACAGGTAGTTACGCCCGCCAAAGTGGCAGTTTGTGTTAAGGTTTTTAACTACTCATGTAATAACCTTTTACTAATTTCGTTAAAATGTATTCAATAAGTTAAACACGTATATTTATACATGTATAAATATGGTAAATATATTTTGGTCAAGTATATTGTAATAAGTTTTGATGTTTCACGGAATAGCAATAATGCATATTTATGCAAGAATATGAATATAAACAAAATTATAAAGTATTGATTATTAAGGGGTTACATAAGTTTTTTATAAATATAAACCGACAATTTAAAATAATTACAAAAATAATGTTTCACGCCCGTTTACACTATATAAACCGACACAAAATGTAATAATTTCAGAAGAAACACCCCCACACCCCCTAAATAGCACTAAATCAGCGCGGTAGTCACCTCATCTAAAAATTTTTTCTTCCGATTTTTCAGCCTTTTGTAAAGTTTAATTACTTTCCACAATAAAGGATAATTATGCATATTCATTCATTCGTTATTTATTAACATTTGATAGCATAAACTCTTACTTTGCAGACCAAACCATAAATGTATACCTATCCTTCATTTAATGTATACCTAAAATGTATATTTATACCCTTTATTTACTAGGGTTTTACCGGATATTCAGGATATTATCTGTATATTTGTATTGTCGATATTTTATAGACGACATGTTGTAAGGACGACCTGACACGTGTTATCCTTCAGAAAGCCCCTGTTTATCGGGGTTTATCCTACACAATAACGGAAAATTAATATTATTATTGTACATAAATGGAAAATGGTATTGCTATAGACACATTGCACGCTCAGTTGCTTGACCTTTCGAGGCATGACGAGTACGGCTTCGAAGAGCTCCGTTGCCAGGACTGGGGCAAGGCAAACTCTGAGAAGTACAACAAGCTGAAGTCTAATTTCATCAGGTCAATGAGACGTCTGGCGAAGAAGGCTCCGGTGAAGTACTACAACGGTGCTTACTACATGTTCAACGGCAAGATATACGAAGCTGTTCCGAAGATAGTTTTGGAACAGGCTTACCAGCTTCTGCTCCTCGACCTGGCCATGGCTCCGATGCTCGGCATCAGTACGGTGATGAACAAGTCGTTCATGGAGGTGATAGAGTGCTACAACATACTGAGACCTACCTTCGACATTGTTGCATTCGCAAACGGAGTTGTTGACTTCGGCAGCGGTCTGAAGTATCCGAACGTGATGCCGTTCTCTCCCGAGTACCATGTCACATACTACCACCCATACGACTACAATCCGAAGGCGAAGTGCGACAGGTGGATGAACTTCATCAAGGAGGTCCTCCCAGACAGGACGTCGAGGATGATCCTCCAGATGTTCCTCGGTCTCGGTCTCATACAGAGAGGTACTGCATACAATCCGTACGAGGGGAAGGAATCATCGAAGATTGAGCTCTGTCTTCTCCTTATAGGTACGGGAGCCAACGGAAAGAGTGTCATCTTCGACGTTGCCTGCAACATATTCGGCAAGGACAGGATAAGCAAGATGGACTACGCCGACCTCACTGCTGACGGTGACGAGGGAATGAGGGGAAGGTATCCTATAAGGAACGCCATCTTCAACTGGTCTTCCGATTCCGACCCGAAGAAGTTCGGAAGGAAAAATACCGGAATGTTCAAGAGGCTCGTGAGCGGTGAGCCCGTCCCGATGAGAAAGCTCGGCAGGGATATCCTGGAGGGAAACTCAATCCCCTACCTCATCTTCAACCTCAATGAGCTTCCGTTCCCAGACGATGCGTCGCTCGGATTCATCAGACGCTTGCAGTACGTGAGCTTCGATGTCACCATCCCAAAGGAGAGACAGGACCCGGAGCTGGCGAGCAAGATCATCCGTGAAGAGCTGAGCGGAGTGTTCAACTGGATATTCCGTGGCGCGATGGAGCTGAGAAGCAGGAAGTACAGGTTCCCGGCAGCTGAGGGCAGCAGGAGACAGCTGCTTATCTCTCTTCTAGGAAGCAATCCTATCTATGCCTGGATAAGGGCGTATGATATGAGGTGCAGCCCAGAGGCGAGGGGCGAGATTTCGGAGTGCATGCTTGCCAAGGAGATGTACGAGAGGTTCGTCGAGTTCTGCAAGGCCAACGATGTCGAGGAGAAGGATATCCCTACGATTCAGAAGTTCGGTCGTGATATGAGCGACAAGTACGGCTTCTTCAAGAAGAGGTCGCAGGGCGGAATGACCTATCAGGTTTACGGCGCACAGATGATTGACCTGAAGCAGGAGCTTCTCATCAATGACGTGAAGAATAAATTGCGTGGTGAGGAGGACATCAAGCAGCCAGAGAGCTTCATTCAGCCTGATGATTAACGATACAGGTGGCCGCAGGGCGGTGGGACATGCCTTCGGGCATAAGTCCGGGCAGACGGGAGGTTCGAGTCCTTCCACGGTCGGCGGCCACCATTAAAACAGATTTCTATGATAGACAAGGAATATATCAAGGAGATTATCTCCTGTATCACGAAGAAGAAGGCTGACGGGAATATTGTTCCGGCCACCGCTTCGATGAGCGAGATTATGACTGCTGTACGCGAGGATGCCCTGGAGTGCATGAGGACCATGTGCAACGAGAGTGAGATTGCGGTGAGCAGAACGTTGAACAGTGTTTCATTTAAATGTTTGTAGCTTATGGGAGAAGAACTTATGTTTTGTATATCCGATGCCTTTATAGATGGCGACAGAAGGCGCGGTGTTCTTGTTTCGTTTCAGTGTCGGAAGAGTATGTCGATGAACTACTGCTGCCATGAGGCTTCTCACGTCTGCGATGCCATCGAGGAATATACTGACTTGGAACACGGAGGTGAGTCTTCTGCCTACTTGATTGGCTGGATTGCGTCTTGCATCAACAAGGCTCGTTTGGGCTTTGGAGATTTCGTTGAACTAAAAGATAAGGAGGAATAGCTTATGGATAAAAATGAGAAATTAAAACTTGGTGACATTTACTTTGCGCCTAAAGAGTTTTTCCTAAATAATTCCGTCGGAAAGCTAAAGCAGCAAATAGAAAGTAATGCGGATGTCCGAGAGAACGGAATGGTTATGTGTGCGGTTATTGAGGATATGAATTCTGTTTTTCCACACAAATCGGAATATACAATAGCAGTTAAGCAAAAAGAGTTTGCACCTCCAATTAGGGCTTATGTAAATAAGGACTATGACTTTGAGTGCTTTAAGCAACTTTCGAAAGCAGAAATGAAAGTTTATGGTCTGCTTTGGTTTTGTTTTGGGGTTTAATATAGAAGGAAATAGCTTATGATTGAGAAAGAAGATATTAAGGTTGGGTTGCGATTTTACATCACACGAAATGATTGTTTAAAATGCAATTTTGACCCGATAGGTATTCAGGGCGGCAGCACCCCTATTCTGTTCAATGCCGAGAGAAAGGATGCTGATGTTTATATATGTACATCTGTTAGCACAGATTACAAGTATTTCGCTCGTTTTTGCGAGGAAGATATTATGATGTTTGGTACAAAGTTCGATATAGTAGCACCAGTTGCCGATAATCATAAAATAGATATAAATTCCGACATTGAAATGCATGGAAATATTCTCAATAACTTGCATGATACATACATCAAGAAAAATCGTGATTATGGGAATGCTTTTTCCGAAATGTATGATGAGCTTGGTATCAACTACGGCTACGGAAAGATACGAGAGAAGGTGAATCGCATCAAGACGTTGAAGGACAATGAGGCGCAAGTTGCTAATGAACCATTGGAAGATGCTCTTCTTGACTGCGCTAACTATTGTATCTTGACATTGATGGAATATCAAAAACGTAAGGAACATGGAACAGACTGATTACACTTGCAAGGATTGCTTCTTCTTCAAGAATGGAGCTTGTAACCACCCTAATGAGATTAGGTTTACTTCTGAGGAGAATCCATCTTGCACAGATTTCGAGTATAAGGAAATAAAAGTTGAACTTTAAAATATTGTTATCATGGCATTACCATTTGGAAAGACTATCAAGACAAGACACTTCACCGTGCTGAAGTTCAGTAAGAGCTTGTCTAAGAAAGAAGTTGCTTCACTCAGAGAGGATATCCCTGCTGATATCAAGAAGCATTTACAGAGAGGCTCGCTGCCTTTCATCAAGATTGCTGACATTGCCGGTACATGGGGTATTGAATACTCTATCGGTACATCAATGTACGCTGCGCTCGATGAATGTGTTCCTATGGCTGTAGGAGACCATTATGAGTTCTCCAAGGATAATGGAAACATCATCGAGGCATTTGCCCAGCTTATGTATGCGGATACATCGTTGCCTGGCGATGCAGAATACACGGCAGGTAAGTTGAAACTCCGTGACGAATACATTGCTCGTGAGGCTGCAAGAAGAAACGCTGCTGCCGACGAGGGTAAGACTGAAGAGCAACTTCGCAAGGAAAGCGATGAGGCCGTACAGGAAGTCATCGACCGCGATAAGCACGCCGAGACTCTTCTTGAGATGGCAGAACAGATTAAAAAGGAAGGAGGCAAGGATGAGCGATAAATTGCTTGAGGTCGTCCAAGACCACACTTCCCTAGTGCAGGCACTCCAGTTCATTTTGGAGGCCGCAGAGACGAAGAAACTGCCTCCATACGGTATTCTTCCTGTATTCAATGACGACCTTCTTAATGATAGGCTTAAGGGTATACTTGAGTTGGTTACCGGAGAGAAGTATCCTTAATTGACTTCAAAGTTTTCTTCTACTTATATATTTGTTTTAAAAAGCGAGGGGCAGTATCTGTGAAGACACTGCCCCTCTTAGTTAACCAAAATAATTTGAATTATGCTCAGCAGAAAGAATCTGTGAACATTAATTGTTTGCAAAGGTACTTGGTTTTGCTGAAATTCTAGTAAAACAAAGTTACTTTAACACGAATTTAACTATTCCTTCTTCTTTTGAAAGGTCGCCTGACCATTTTTGAAGATAATGCAGTCCTCGCAGCATCGAGGCATTGACAGAGGAATGTAGTAATGGACCACATTGTTTTCCGTATCAATCTCGTCCTGCTTAATCTTAGAATAGTCTGCTATCATGGCTGTCGTCTTTTGCCACTCTGGAGAGCCAAATTTCTGCTTTCGCTGAGCGATAACGAGGTTTCTCAGAATCTCTTCCTTCGAGGTAGCCTTAATAAGTTCCTCCTGGGTGAGCTCATCGGCGTTCTCGTTCTTCACTTTCTTTCCCTGCACCTCTGCGATTCTCTTCTGAACGGACTCCTTGGCTTCTAGCTTATTCATCTCGTTTTCGAGGAAAGATTTCTCCCACACACCTATTCCTTCTCCCTGGAATGCGATGGCCCAGCTGTCACGAACAGACATACCTGAGCCACGGAGGCTTGCATAGATGTAATAGCGAGGGTCTTTCATCTTGAGAGCCTTCGCCTTCTTGTACGTATCGACGGATAACGTGTATCCTTTTGTTTCTTCAATCATAATCTTGATATTTAAAAGTTCAAAATTTGCTGCCTGCGGTGTTCTCTCCATACATTGATAGACTTGCCGTATATCCAATAGTCGAACACCTCTTCCGGCGACAATCCTTCGTCTATCATCCTTCCGCTAGCCTGGATATCCTTGATGGCCTTAATCCAACTATTATAGATATGCGGATAGCGTTTGCAGTCGGCGAGTTTCTGCTTATAGTTGTGCATAGGGCAGCACAGGCAGCCAATCCTATAGTAGCCCTCGTCGTACAGCTTACAATGCTTAATACCGAGTGTATTCAAGAATAGCCATACCTCATCATCGGTCCACTCTATGATTGGAGATATGAGAAGCGATTCGTAGCCTCGGATACAGCCGATGGTACGTTCGTCGCTGGCATTGGTGATGTTTATCTCGTGGATGCCCCCCTTAGTTGGTCTACCTCGCTTCTGGCTGTTTCTCTTATCTCGGAAATCGTCAAGACCTTCAAGAGAGCCGCTGTACTTATGGTTGGTAATCTCGACCTCGCTCCTACCAGAACGCTGCCTGCTTTCTGCGTGACGGATTCCGATTAGAACAACATTGCCCGCGCCGATGCCCTCTTTATAGACCCTGCAACACCATCTTATCAGCCTTGTTGGGAGCATGCCTTCCTTTCGAGCCTGATTGTAGATGCTGATTTTTGGCTTTATCATATCTATGTCCGGATAGTGCTTGCGGCAAAACTTGATTACTTCTGGTGGATCGACGGACGTAAGCCCCATGTGAGCCTTGAACTTCACGCCTGCAATCTTGGCAATATGATACAGGCACTGGCTATCCTTCCCAGAACTGAACGACAGAAAAAAGCCCTCATTCGGCGAATATGCCAGTGCAAGCTTTTCAGCCTTTCTCAGCAGCTCTACAGAGTGCTTTATCTTCTCCTGGAATCCTTTATGGAATTTCGGAAGAATTTCTTCTAAAGTAAAATTTAATTCAGAATTTATCATACTACTAATTTTTTATAAACAAACTCGGCACGGCAGACACAATTTACGTGTTGGGGAATTACCATTGTTCCTATCTTGTGAATATATCCAACAAGGCTATCACAAGCCTCGCATGGGAATGATGAACCTCTGTGAACAAAGTAGCCGATAGCCCCACTCTCCTGCCCGTATTCCTGCTCTGCCTGTCCCCACGCCAAAGCAATCACCTGAGAAGCGTTTCTTACGATGTTCTGATAGGCATTCTTGTAGTAGCCCTTTCCATAAGAAGGAACATCGATGTTGATATCCTTTCTCTTCGCCTTGGTAATGACTGATGTGTGATATGGGTCCTTATAGCCTGTGCGGATGGAAGACAGGATTTGCTGGTCAGAATATCCCATCAAGGTTCCTGCCTTGATCATCCTCAAAATATCTTCAGCAAAGTTTCCGAGATAGACGGCGTTTCTTTCGGATGTCGTCTTTCCGTAGATGTCGCTGATGAGAAACGATTCTATGTTCTCGCTGTCAATCCCGAGAATCTTGCATGAAGCCTTGGAGTAAGCAGAGATGTAACTGTTGATGCTCTCCTCTGCCTCAGCAGTAACATTCTTGGCGTAAGAGAGCAGGGCTGACTCGTTTGTGAGCCTGCCCGCACCTCTGTATCGCTTACTTGCGGTAATTATCTTCTGTGTCGATTTCCAGAGAATATCTGATATGTGGCTCTCGCAGTTTCGGATTGCCTGCAAGCGTTTTCTGCTGTAATCGACAGAACGTTTTAATTCATCCATAGGCTATTAATGGGTTTGATTGTAGTGCTCCCAATTATTCTTGTCGTCCACGTCATTGTTGTGATTCTTGTCCCATTTCTTGCCACTGCGATTTGGCCTACCTGCCTTGCGGCCACCGCCGGTGTTTATGTCGTTACCACCCTGCTGTTTATTGATCCTCGCAGTAGCTTCCTGCTCCTCGATGGCGTTCTCAGTTTCGTTATCCGCACGCTGAATATCCATGAGGAGGTCCTGCTGATCCTCTTCCTTCTTCTCTCGCATAATGCGGTCGTATTCGTCGTTGACAGGGAAGTCTGGGCAACGCTCAGATGCAGTCTGCTTTGAGAGGAAGTTGTTCTGAACAGCCGTTGCCAAGTTTGTGATAATCTCAGATTTGTTCTGATGCACATAGATTTCCACCCAAGCGTGAATAGGAAGACCGGTCATAGTGGCCATGCAGTTTTCTTCAACTCCGATACCATACTTTGAGATACGAACAAGTTGATCCAGGAACGGATGCATCTTCTTAGCATCGTTCTCTGCAACCTCGATGGCAGGAGAATAGAGAAGCTTGATGGCAACGCCCGGAAGGTCACCCGACTTCAGCTCCGGTGGCTTTACAGTGAACGAAAGCTCATAGATGAGGTCATACGACTTGTTGAGCTGTGTCGCAAATGCATCGGAAGCGTCCGTCCCGTTAATGAAGTCAGCATCACCATTCGTATCGGTAATCTGAATCATCTTAGCCGATCCGTCTGTATCTCCAACAACGGTAATGTCGTCACCATCGCCCTTCAACTTCATTATAGGGAAGGCGTAAGCCTTGTTGTTCTCGCAGAGATAAGAGAAAGCTTCCTCGTAGTCCTCGATGTTCTTCTGTACAACAGACCAGCATGGGCCGTCATCATTTCTTACGTATGCAACAGGGATAAATGGGAAGCCGTGAGCTTTCTCTTCAACGCAAGTGTAGTCGTCGATTCCGAATATCTTGGCAATTCTCTTGATAGTCTCCTTGACCTTGCCTTCGTTAACTTGCTTCTTGAAGCGGTAGAATGTCTTGTCATCCCACACCTCTACCCATTCAATCTTTTCATTGCCTTCCTCATCGAAGTCGTAATACTTGCGAGCAAACACAACGAGTTCACCAGTAAGAGGGTCGAACTGAGGATACAATGTGTCTCCTCTATCGAAAGCCAATGTGCGAGTACCGAATTTCTTGTTTTTATCGAAGAATCCGACTACAGCAGCCTCAGCAACCTTCATGTACGAACTTACAGCCTCATAGTGACGAATCTCCATATCGTGCATATACCATCCCTTCTTGAACTTTGCAAGAAGATTAATATACTCTTCCTGTTTCTTCATCTCAGGATCACCGGCAAGCTCAAACTGAATATCGTTACCTGTCATGTGGAGAACATGCTTCGTATGAATAACTTGCTGGAAAGCAAATGCCGTTCTTTGAATTTCCTGGACATACCATTTCCCGTCTTCCGGGTTCTTTCTCCAGATGTCAGGGTAGAGATCCTTGTCGAAGATTTTGTGGGACGTAGGATAGAACTCACGAAGGAAGTCCTTCTGAGTCTTAATCACTCTGTACAATGTATCTTGCGGCATCTGAGGGTCTTCATTATCGGACACCTCGTTCCTGCAATAGCCATCGTGGGTCATGTACCCCTTTGGCGTGAGTTCAAAGAAAGGCTTCTTTACCAGAATCTTTCTGAAATTTGTTACCTTGATAGCATCCATAATCCTTTTACCTTTTTATTTTTCTTTTTTGTTAAACTGAATATCATTACATAGAACCAAGATTCAAAGAAGTCAGGCGAGTGTCCGACATATTTCTTGGCAATCTTCTTAGGTAATAGCTTGAATCCCCTATCATCGCTATTCTCGTCACGTCTGAGCATCTTACGCTCCTTCTGAAGAATCTGTCTGAGAGGAACCTTGTCAAATCCGTTTCCTGAATACTTTCTTTCAAGCAGGGCCGAGTCGATAGAAATCTGCTTCTCCTTTATCATCTTATAGAATAACCATGCGCACTGAGACTTCAAATCCTTATATAGGTATTTGATTCCTTCTTCTTCCTGATGATTCCTAGCGATAGGTGCTGCCTGGTTGTTGAATGGGACGGCATCCTTGAAAAATCCCTTGAAATACTGACCGATACCCTGCATATCGTAAGTGAAGTTACATTCCTCAACTCCCCACTCTCTCAGCTTGGCCTCAACGACAGAAACGAGCGTCTTAGGGTCCAGTCTCAGAACAACCAAGTCTTTGCAGTGCCATCCTTCCCAGAGCCACATCACGAAGTTATCGCCGCCGGTGAAAGCAATATCGGCAGAAGCTCTGCGCTTTCCATCTCCTATCTGTTCTGCATTGTCGTAGATTTCATCAAGGTCTTCCATCTTGATCATGTCATCTCCGGCAGCTTTCCAGTTCCAGTTAGCTTCCAGGTCTCGCATACGCTGCTCTTCGTCCTGTTGGGCAAGGTTGGCGAGATATGAGGCATCGGTAGAGATAAGCTTAATGTTCTCTGATACGTCTGCACGAACGAATGTTGCCGACTTGATGAACATTTCGAGCTTTGTATAACCAAGTTCCTCATAGCTATCCTTCCAAAGGCTATCGATAATGCCCTTGCACTGCTCGTACACCTCTTCTCTTGTGTTACCCCAGTAGATTGAGTCAGGCGTATCGCCGTCCATGAAACAGTATCGTATAACTCCGTCCCGTTCCGGTATGATATAGCCGTTCTCGTCAACCCACCAGTCAATGAACTTTCTCACCCAAGATTCCGGGTCGGGGTTACAGGTAATCCAGAAGCGGTTTCGGATATGCGCTGCATTTCGGTTGTTGGTCAAGAGGTACTTGAACTTCTTGTATGGACACTGAGTACCCTCATCGATGCAGACATAGGCATACTGGCGACCCTGGAATCGTGTCTTGAAGTCCTGATAGGCTCCAGCATAGTACGAGAATTTGAGCCATCCTCCGTTATCGAAGTTCCAGGTCATATCATTTTGTGACTTATTGTAAGTTCCAAATTGGGAGAACAATTTATAAGAGTCTGTCACTAAGGACTGTAAGTCGTCTTTTTCGTTACGAAGAATTGTTGCATGAAAATCTGGATTTTTAATATCCTTCAGAACTTCCATTAGGGAAGAGAACGATTTTGAGCCGCCTCGCGAACCGCCAACTATCTTAATATCAGCGTCTATAGACAGCATGCGTTCCTGACCGCCACGCTGAGCTACAATCTTCAGCTTGTCGGGATGTTTCTTATCGGCGTCTCTTAATGATTGGATATACTCTTGAGTATAAATAGGCTCTCCGTTATCCAATTTTAATCCTGAAAATACATCTTTCTGCATAAATATACATTTAATACTGCAAAAATATACAATTTTTCTTTGATAATTGCATTTTTATTCATATATTTGCAAAATAAAAGGTATATTTATACGTTTTCGAGGTGGAGGGACCACTTTCGGGATAACATTTTTAATCAAAAAACAACATGACAAGAGAGGAACTCTTAGCATTAGTGAACAAGGAGGTTGATACCACCAAGTTCAAAGAACTTAGCCAAAAGACCATCGATGAGGAACTTGATGATGTTTTGGAAGATTTCGGTGATGACGAGGAAGCAAATTCCAAGTTGGTTACCAAGTTAGCAAACCGTCTGAAGCGTATCAACGGCAACTTGCACAAGAATATCTCTGACGAGGTAAAGAAGAGCAAGGAGGAGGCTGAACGCAAGAAGAAGGAAGAGGAAGAGGAGCGCAAGCGTAAGGAGGCTAAAAAGGGTGACGATCCTGACGACAAATACTCCAAGCTGCTTGAGAAACTTGAAGCTCTCGAAAAGGCTAACGCAGAAAGAGACAAGAAGGCTGCAAGGAAGGCAACCATCGAGTCTGTAAAGGCAGGTTTGAAGGATAAGTTCGACAAGGCAAACCTTGAAATGAAGAACTACTTCCTCAATGCTGCAATCGCAAAGCTGGAGATTCCGGACGAAGATGTCGACATCGACGACCTGGTTTCTAAGGCTGAGAAAATCTACACCGCAGAGTACAAGGAGGCTACCGGTGAAAACGGTATTCCTGCAAAAGGCAGTCGCACGTCTAGCGGAGGCACGTCCACAGATGATGACAAGTTTATGGAAGAAGTGGCCGAGCGTCGAAAGAAGAGATTCGGCGGTGGAGACAAGAAGTAATTTCAGGATAACAATTTTAAAAAGGTAAAAAGATTATGGACAACACTTCTATTTCCTACATGGAACAGATGGGTACTCGTGGCATGCTGAACCACGGTGCGACCATCATTCAGACAGAAGGTAAGGTCGGCGGAACCCGATATGTGTTTGCCGGTCTTGAGGCGCTTATCAAGAATGCCTTCGTTCACCCACCTATTGGTGGTAAGCTTGTCAACCCATTCAAGGGCCCGGCTAAGATTTATGCCGGCGACTTGATTGAGCACGACCTCGGCTTTACAGCTGGCAACGAGGGTCCTGGTGCTACCATCAAGATTCTGAAAGCTTACGGCGTGGCAAAGGCCACTGCTGCGGCTACAGACACAGACATTTATATCGTTCGTAATGGTTTCGTCCACATCCCGTTCCCTGGCGACACCATCATGATCGGCCAGAAGGACTTCAAGACCAAGGCAAAGGGCGTGACCGTGACCGCCGTGGAGGCAACCACCGACACATCGGTAGGCGACGTATGGAAGCTGACCCTCTCGGAGGCGCTTGGCGCATTGAGCGCTGGCGACGTGCTGGTGGAGGCAGAGAAGGCAGGCGCGAGCGTGCTGCCAATGGTAACCAACCCTAACTGCTTTGCTCCGAGCGACAACGATTTCCCTTATTTCGATGCCGGCGGCGACAAGTATCACAAGCCTCGTACAAACGTCAACTTCTGTATGTTGAATCCAGACTGCGTTATGTGGCTTGACCGCATGGGTCCTGTTCCTCCTGCTGTTAAGGCGATGAACAAGTCACTCTACCCAGAGTTCTGGCACATTTAACCTATTGTATAACGTAAAAAGATTGATTCAGGATTATGGCAAAAATTGATATTGGTGTCGAGCAGCTTGCGAAGTTCTTCACTGGTAAGGGTAACAACACTTACCTTCAGAAGTTCGTCAATCGTGACGGCGTACTTCGCTGTAACAACGGCTGGTATCTGACACAGGGTGACATTGATCCAGATCTCACCCCTACATCTAACAATGGTGATGCAACCTTCAAGGTTCGCACACGTACATTGAACCCTGCAACCTTGATGAACCTCCGTGCTCCTCTCGGCGAGGGCTATCAGAACGACCATGAGGGTATTGAGTGGTACACCGCTTCAATTCCAGACTTCGCTGCTGACGGCTTCCGTGAGACTGCGACAGAGCGTTACCACAAGATGAAGCTTCTCCAGGATGAGTTCGGCAACGACGCTGACCTGGTTGATGCTTACCTCGACAAGGTACAGGTATTGTACGACTCACTCGACATGACTATGACCTACATGTCAGCCCAGTTGAGTTCGACAGGTTTCATCGACTACGACAAGATTGGTCGTGGTATCCAGGAGCCTCTGTATGACGCAAAGGTTCCAAAGGAGAACTTCAAAAAGGCGGGTACGCTTGCCTGGAACGATCCAAACTGCGACTTGCTTGAGCAGATGCGCAAGTTTGAGGAGGATTGGCGCAAGGAGAACATCGAGTACCGCAGTGTACCTCTCGTATGGCAGATGACCAAGAACGACTACAATAACGTATTCTTGAAGAACAAGCAGATTGCTGAGTTGTACAAGAGCTGGGCGAACGCTAACTTTGTGGCAGTTTTGCAGAACTACGGTCCAAACAACGCAATGTTCTTGAAGTCTGTTGTTGACCTCAACGGTCTTTCTCCTATCGAGATTGTCGATGAGGTTGAGCACAACAAGCGCTTCGATGGCACAGTTACAGAGATTCGTGGTTGGGCAGACGGAACAGTTGTTCTTCGTCCTGCTGGCAAGCCTTTGCGTTTCATGCGTAAGGAGATCCTTGACAAGCGTATCTTTGACACCCTTGGCAACAAGCTCATTGATGTGGCTTGGGCGCAGACCAACAACAAGCTTGGCTTGCTGCGTAACATGATTACCGCGAACGGTCTCTACCAGGAGTTCAAAACAGACTTGTTCCTCGCTTCTGTTCCTGCCATGCTCGATTCTCCTTACCGTTGGATTATCGACATTACCAAGAAGGGTTAATTCTTTAACGTAACTAGATTGTATGACTATGGATTCGGAGATGAACATTTACACTGTGAACGACTACCTTATTAATAAGGTGAAGTTCGAGATGCCGATGAAGGCTCTGCTGGGCATCATGCACGACAGGGAGCTCGAAAATGGCATCGACCTCGAAGCCTGCGACAAGGACAAGGTGAGACTTGCCTATGCCGACATGCTGAAATGGTTTGTTCTTGGTCCGAGCAAGGTGAACAACACCTCCGATTCCGATAACGGATGGACTCATTCGGGAGGTGGCTATGATATGTCGGACAACGACAGGAGCGAGATGAAGGCAGAGGCTAACGCTATCTATGCAGAGCTGGAGCCTGATTCGATGCTCAAGAAGAAGTCCACCTTCCGGGTGACCTCCCACGGAGTAAAGAGGGCGAATTATTCTCCTTGGGGAGAACCTCTCCCTCACATCATCAAATAAGGCGTATGGAAAAGGAAAACATCAGAAATCCAAGATACCCTCACATCATCAAGATCGTGAGGAAGGTCGTCGGAAAAGCCGACCCTGATGACCCGTTTGCCGATGATGATGCTCCAGTTGGTGAGGACAAGGAAATCATTCTCTACTATGGCGAAGGACGCAGTTACACAGATACCACTACAGAGGGAGACAAGAATGTCGACCAGAACAAGAGGAAGGCATCGATTCCGGTCAGATATGACGAATGGGATGCTGAAAGATGTCCTCTTGACGGCGACACCATCTACTCCACTGTCGGCAACAACACCGAGGTAGGTATGGTTAAGGACTGCGAACCGGATAATAACAGGACTGTTGTGTATTGGAATTTGACAAGGGTTTAGATTATGACAAGTTTATCAGGCCAGTTTTTACAGGTCGAGAAGAAAATCCGTCAGATGGCTGTAGCAAAGATGCAGCAGAAGATGGACCATGCGGCTGAAATGACAATGAAGGCTGCTGACAAGTCTCGAAACTATGATGACGTAACCGGTAACTTGTACAAGTCAACAGCCATCGGTACATATTACAACGGCTCATTGCAGTCGATTCATTATGCTCCAGGCCCAGAGCCAACCCGAGTAACCCTTGCTGCCGGAGAGAGATACAACCTCGATAAGTATTATCGCAGTTCATTCTCCTTCAAAGACAGCGGAAGGAGACCTTACAAGGGTGAATACGGAGAAGGTGGTGAATATGGTCCAAACGCGGCGTGGGATGAACTTGTTTCCAGGGAGCACAACAAAGGAAAGTACGATGCTACATGGCAGATGCTCCTTGTTGCCGGTGTGGATTACGCTAAGATCGGAGACACAATTCGCGTGGATAGTTATGAAGGAACGGTAGTAGACGTAGGAGTCCGAAGCACAAAAATAATGAATTACGACAAACGTATTATAACTTTCCCCAATTATAAGATTACCGATACTTCTATCGTTAATATTTCATCCGAACCTATGCGCCGAGTAGTCTTGAATCTTGGACTGACGTATGATACGACTTCCGAAAAGATGAAAGAAGCTTTAGAACTATTGAAATCCATCCCCAAAAGAGTAGAAAATGTATCTTCTAACCCTTCTGATATAGTCGCTGTTTTTACAGAATACTCAGATTCCGCATTGGTTATCATGTATATCTATTTTATAGAGAAACAAGGAGATATTTTAGGCGTAACCTCAAATATGAATATGGAAATACTGGCTGCTTTTAATAAAGCAGGATTGAACCTTGCTTTTCCGACACGGACTGTCTATATTCAGAAAGACGAATCATTGAAACAAGAAAGTTGATAAACCCATCGTTCTCTTAGAAATATGTACATGCAGCCCAACATCAATGTGCTATTTTTAAGATTAAACAAAAATACAGTTGAAATAAAAATAGTAAAACAAAGAATAAAGCGCATAAATTAGTGCAATAATATACGGAATAACAGATTATTATTGCATAAATTCACATGAGATATGCATCTTTTTCTATCACTAAACCATTCGTTGGTCTTAAAGAAACGCCTCCTTGGTTTAAAACCAACGTATTCTTCCTCACCGAGGAACCTGTTTTTCCTCGGTGAGGAAGAGATAAAAAGACTATCCGGAGCTTGTTTTCACGCTGGCTAATCACAAATAGCGAAAAGGCAAGATTAAACAAAAAGTTATCCTTTCAGTCAATACATCATCTAAAAGAAAACATAAGAAGTAATATCATATCAATCTATTCAGCATACAACTTAAATAAAAGAAAGAGAGATTTTCATTCAAGCAAATGCAGGCGTTTTTCTACTTCTTATTTATCCGTAATGTAATTTACAGCATTCCTTGGCTGATTAAATATTCCTTTTTTAAGAAAGTTCTTTTTTTCAGCAATAGGTAAGCCTGAGCAATAGTTAACGAACGACTGACAATACACAAACGATCATAGTAATTAGTAAGTCTGCAAGATCTTTTCGAAGCAGCTTTGTTGCCTGTTGTATACGATAAGCAATTGTTTTTACTGAAACCCC
>ENA-USUK01001284-USUK01001284.1-human-gut-metagenome-genome-assembly--contig:-NODE-1284-length-19429-cov-12.932823_pt1 | contig 19429 bp, 19 predicted proteins | sample MGYA00250062_ERZ773400 | MGnify/ENA primary metagenome ERZ773400 (study PRJEB29103, sample SAMN06111961) | human gut metagenome | biome: human gut; feature: ankylosing spondylitis patient; material... | reverse complement strand
ACGAAGAACCACTTGCCAAGACACTTATTCCCGGTATTTCATCAACTATCAACTTCAGAATACTACCGATTTGTGGTCTTCTGCTTCAGGACCGGATTGCTGGGGAGACAGCGGAGAATGAGGTCCTGCTTGACCGGATGCTTTTGGGAGATTTGCTGAAAATGCTCAATGGACGGCAGCGGGAGATCATTGTGCGGCACTATTTTTATGATCAGACACAGACTCAGATCGCGGCGCAGCTCGGCATTTCACAAGTACAGGTGTCGCGGATCGAGCGGAAAATATTAGGGCAGATGCGCGCAAAGCTGGAAGAAACATGAGAAAAAAAGACAGGCTCATAATTCAGAATATATGAATGTGCATACTCCATTGAAAGACAGCCATACTACTGGATGCAGGAACTTTTAGAGTTTCCAGAATACACAGGAAGGATGGAAAAAAATGACGGGAAATGTGAAAGTGACAATGAAAAAAAAGATGGGAATCTGTGTCTGGGTCGGATGCATGATTCTGATTGTAGCAGCGCTCTGTCTCTGTCTGATGGCAGTGGGGCGGGACAGCGTCTACATTGACGGAACCTTCGTACAGCATTCCGGGGACAGCGCGGAGGCATTTTTGAGACCGGAGGCACAGACGGAGAAGGCAACATTATGACACAGACGGTCTATCTGAAACTCAGCCAGATCACGCAGGTACATGAGAAAAATGTACCGCTTGCAAGCCTGGGAGAGGTTTATTGCAGTGAAAAAAGCGTGGAAAGCCGCTGCCGTGCGATGATCGTGAAGAGGATCCGCGGCGGCGGGAAACAGCGCGAAAGCCGTCTGGTTGGAAACGTCATGGAGATTATCCAGCAGATTGAACGGGAAATTCCGGGGACATCGGTGCAGAATCTGGGGGAGACGGACTATGTCATTCATTATCAGCCGCCGCGCCGTCAGGCGCTTGTCTGGCAGTGGTGCAAGATTATTTTCGTCGGTCTTGCCGCCTTTTTGCAGCGGCTCACTGGAAATGATGTGGTGGGCGTTCTCCACGATGAGGCTCCGCTTGGCCTGCCGGAAGATCTCGTTCAGGCAGACGGTGGGCACCCGCTCGGAGCGGATGACCTCGCCCAGGATGTTGCCGGGGCCGACGCTGGGCAGCTGGTCGGCATCGCCCACCATCAGGATGCGGCAGCTGTACCGCAGCGCCGCGATAAGGGCCTGAAACAGCTTGACGTCCACCATGCTCATCTCATCGAGGATGACGACATCGCACTTGAGCAGGTTCTTGTCGTTGTGGATGAAGCTGACCACGCCGCCAGTGTAGTCCACTTCGAGCAGGCGGTGGATGGTGGAGGCCTTCCGGCCGGTCAGCTCGCTCAGCCGCTTGGCCGCGCGGCCCGTGGGGGCGCAGAGGGCCACCCGCTCGGCCTGATGTTCCAGCAATTGCAGGATGGCGTTCACGGTGGTGGTCTTGCCGGTGCCGGGGCCGCCGGTGAGGACGAGGCAGTTCTCGGTCATCGCCTTGCGGATGGCCTCTTTTTGCAGCGGTGCATAGGCAAAGCCCTGGGTCAGCTCCAATACCTGGATGTTCTTGTCCAGGTCGCGGACGGTCTGCTTCTCCCGCTTGGCCAGCAGGGCCAGCCGGTCGGCGATGTCCTGTTCGGCGGCCAGCAGGTCGGGCAGGTAGATATAGGGTGTGCCCTCAAACATCCGGACGCTGAGTTCGTCCGTTTCGATGCACTGGTCCAGCGCTTTGGCCAGCTTTTCCGGCGGCTGGTGGATGAAATTGGAGGCCGTTTCCAGCAGCTGCGCACGGGGCAGGCAGGTGTGGCCGTTGCCCGCATTGTGGCGCAGGGTGCGCAGAAGGGCGGCTTCCAGCCGCTGGGTGCAGTCCCCTTCCATGTGATAATACTGGGCGATGCTGTCGGCGTGGCGGAAATCCAGCTGCAGCGGCTCGCCGCAGAGCAGATAGGGGTTGGAGGAGATGGCGTTCATGGCGCTGGGGCCAAACACCCGGAACACCTCCATCGCGCGGCGGGGGCTGATCTCAAACTGCGCCAGATAGGCGATGAGCTCCCGCATCCCGAACATCCGCTTGAACTCCTGCTGGATGCGGTCGGCCTTGTCCGCCGAGATGCCGGAGATGGTGGTCAGCTGGGCCGGGTCATTCGCAATGATCTCCAGTGCCTGTGCCCCGAACTTGTCGAGGATCTTCGTGGCCGTGCGGGCCCCGATGTAGGGCAGCGAGCCGCTGGCGAGGAAGGCATAGACGGCTTCCAGATCCTTGGGCATGTCGGTCTCGCACTCCTGCGCGTGGAACTGGCGGCCATAGGTGGCGTGGTTTTCATACTTGCCGCGGCAGACGACGCTCTCGCCTGCATGCAGCTCCCCCACCACGCCGCACACCACCGTGAGGACGCCGCCGCCGGAGATCTCAAAGACGGTGTAGCCGTTGTCCGTATTTTCGTAGATGATGTCTTCGACCGTACCCTCGATCTGTTCCAGTTCCTGCTCCATCGGCTCCACCGCCCTTTCTGTGGCATAATTATAATCAGTATAATATAAAAAGAAGCGTTTTGCAATGCAGTCATCGCAAAACGCTTTTTTTGATTCTTACAGGTTTGCGCGAGGCACCAGCTTTTCCTTCTTCAGGCGGCGGTACACCACGATGTAGGCCGGGATGAGGAAGAAGCAGGCAAAGAACCAGGCCACGGGGCTGGCGATGCAGGCGGCAAAGTACCCCCATAGCGGCACGAACAGGACGCCCACCAGCGCACGGGCGACCATCTCGGCCACCCCGGCAAACATGGCCAGGCTGGAATAGCCCAGCCCCTGGATGGTATAGCGGTAGATGATGAGGACCGCCAGCGGGATGTAGAAGACACTGTTCCAGAAAATGAAGCTCTGGGCGTTGGCCATAATCTCGGTCTGGTCGCTCTCCAAGAAGAGTCCGATGAGGGGCTTATCCGCCACGCGCAGGATGAGGAAGGACGCGATGCTGTACACCACGCCGATGCCCAGCGCGGTATTGACGCCCCTGTTCACGCGGTTCAGGTCGTGTGCGCCCATGTTCTGGCTGGCGTAGGTGGTCATGGCCGTGCCGATGCTCTCCAGCGGGACGCAGAGGAACTGCGCCGCCTTGCCGCCGGCCGTCTGTGCTGCCACGATGTCGCTGCCCAGACCATTGACGGCACCCTGCAGCACGACGCTGCCGATGGCCGTGATGCTGCACTGCAGGCCCATGGGGATGCCCATGCTGCAGAGCTTGGCGCAGTGCGTCCTGCTGAGTTGCCCCTCTTCTCTGGACCAGCGCAGCTCCCCGTAATGTTTGAGGATATAGAGCAGACTGCCCAGACCGGCCACGGCCTGGCTGAACACGGTGGCGAACGCCGCACCGAAGACGCCCATCCGGAACACGATGATGCAGAGCAGGTCCAGCCCGATGTTCAGGAAGCTCGCCACCAGCAGGAAGTAGAGCGGGCGCTTGCTGTCGCCCAGAGCGCGCATCAGGGCGCTGGTCATATTGTACAGCAGGGTGAACGGGATGCCCACAAAAATGGTGCGGATGTAGACATCTGCCAGGTCGATGATGTTGTCCGGGGTGTTGGTCCAGACCAGGATGGAACGGGTCATGGCAACCGTGACCACGGTGAGCACCGCCGCAAAGAAGATCGACAGCCAGACGGCGTTGGCGGTGTAACGGCGCATCTCACGGTAGTCCTTCGCGCCGAACGTCCACGAAATGGGGATGGAGAAGCCGCAGGCGATGCCGTTGACGAAGCCCAGCACCAGATAGTTCAGGCCGCCCACGCTGCCGACCGCCGCCAGCGCTTCCACACCGACGAACCGGCCCACGATGATGGTATCGGCCAGATTGTAGAACTGCTGAAACAGGCTGCCCAGCATCAGCGGGACCGCAAAGGCGAGGATCAGCCTGAGCGGGTTGCCCTGTGTCATATCTTTTGTCATGTCAGTGCCCTCCTTTGGGGGTCATCAAAAGCAACAAAACCGATTTTTTGCCGACAAAAACGCCCTGCCGGAAAAGGGGCAGGACGTTGTGGTTTTCACGAATGTGATTATATCAGATTGCGGTAATTTTTCAAGAGTCTCCTTTTGATAAGCTTCAACAAGGATTTCTCGTAAAAATTAGTGATTCTGCTCATATCTCAGCGAGTCAGCTGGCGGTAGACCCGGACAGCATCCTCGATATGGTAAGGCTCGGTGCCGTGGTTCCCCTGCGCACCCGCCGTGACGAGGATGTACCGTTTTCCCTTCACCTGTGCGGCACTGGCCAGACAAAGCCCCGCCGCGCTGGTATAGCCGGTTTTGCCGCCCAGGAACTGCCCCCTCCACAGGGAGACATCGCCCAGCTCTGCCCAGAAAGTGCTCGTCATTGTAAAGCCCTCCGGATGCAGGTCCGTCGCCGGGACGGCGTAGCGCCCGGCGCTCAGGATGGCACGGAAGGTCTCGTTCTGCATCGCAGCCCGCAGCAGCCGGGCCATATCCCGCACGGTGGAGACATGCTCCGGGTCGTGCAGGCCGGTGGGGTTGCAGAAGTGGGTGGAACGCATTCCCAGCTCTGCCGCCTTCCGGTTCATCAACTCCACAAAGGCTTCCTCCGAACCGCTCACTTCCCGCGCCAGCACCTCGCAGCACTCCGCGCCGGAGGGCAGGAGCGCACCGTATAACAAGTCCCGCACGGTAACCGTCTCACCGGGCCGAAACCCCGCCATGGATGCGCCCTCGGCCCGCAATTCCGGGAAGATGTCCTCCGGCAGCGTCACCGGCTGTTCCAGGTCTGGGTTTGCCTCAAGGGCCAGAAGGGCCGTCATCACTTTGGTCATCGAGGCCGGGTAGATGCTCACATCCGCCTCTTTTTCTGCCACTGCCTCTCCGCTGTCGGCATCCACCAGAATGGCATACGGGCTGACCAGCCCCTCCAGATGGACCGTCCGGGGCCACATCAGCAGCAGTGCCAGCAGAGCCAGCAAAATCAAAAACAGACACCGCCGTGCCCGGCGGTTCCGCGCAGAACGCTTCCGTTTCATCGAGTTCCACATCCTTTCACTCCATAAAACGGTCGTCCAGGCGGTTTTCCTGCATGGAGTGCAAAACCGCCCCCGGAAAGGCAGCCTCTCCGGGGGCAGTTTTGGTCATTCTTTTATGATCTTGTCCAGCATCTCTTTCAGCGGCAGGTCGATACCCTGTGCGGCGTATATCGTTGCGATCATCAGCTCATCGGCATCCACACAGGAAAAATCCAGCCGATAGCCTGCATTCTGCGCCAGCTGGGCCAGAAACACACGCTGCGTCCGCCCATTCCCTTCCCGGAACGGATGCAGCTCATTGGTCCGTTCATAGAGGTCCAGAAGCTCCTCTGCAAAACGTTCCCGCGAAAGACCGCAGAAATGGTTCACCTCCGGGCTGGCCGGTCCTGCCCACGCTGCCGGTTCAGGATTTCCTGCACAAGGGTCGCCGTATCGATTCGTCCTTCCAGATAGCGCACACAATCGCGCTCCGTCTGTTTGGAGACCGGAAGCCCCTCCATCCGCGCAGACGCCACCGCATTGCGCATAGCCTGTTCTCGTTTTGTCGTCATACCGGAACTCCCTCCTTCCTGTTCGAATCTATTATAGCAAAACCGCCCCCGGAAAGGCAACCTCTCCGGGGGCAGATGCGGTCATTCAGAATAGTGGGCGAGGAACTGCTTTGTGCGCTCCTCCTGGGGGTGGTCGATGAGCTCTTTGGCGGGGCCTTCCTCCACGACCACGCCGCCATCCATGAAGAGGATGCGGTCCGCCACATCGCGGGCGAAGTGCATCTCGTGGGTGACGATGATCATGGTCGTCTTGCGGTCGGCAAGGTCGCGCAGGACGCGCAGCACTTCACCGGTCAGCTCCGGGTCGAGGGCCGAGGTCGGCTCGTCGAAGCAGAGGATGTCCGGGTGCAGGGCCAGCGCACGGGCAATGGCCACGCGCTGCTGCTGGCCGCCGGACAGCTGGTGCGGATAGTGTCCGGCACGCTCCGACAGACCCATCTGGGCCAGAAGCTCCTTTGCCTGCTGCTCCAGCTCGGCGTGGATAGCTTTTTTGCGGGCCTTGTAGTCCGGGCGCTCTTTGGCCAGCAGCTCACCCGCCAGCATGACGTTCTGCAGCGCGGTGTACTGCGGGAAAAGGTTGAAGTTCTGGAACACCAGACCAAAGTGGAGACGCTTCTTGCGCACTTCGCTCTCCCGCTGGGTGGCGGGGTCGGCGGCGTCCCACATGGTCTCGCCGTTCACCTTGATGACGCCGGTGTCCGGCCGTTCCAGAAAATTCAGGCAGCGCAGCAGGGTCGTCTTGCCGGAACCCGACGAGCCGATGATGGCCAGCGCCTCGCCCTGCTCCAGAGTGAGCGAAATGTCCTTGAGGACGTGGGTGTCCCCGAAATTTTTCCCGATGCCGGAGGCTTCGAGCAATGCCATAATTGAACCCCTCCCTTAGCAGCGGAAATAATCGAGCTTTTTCTCAAGCCAGTTGAACAGAACGGTCAGCACACCGACGAAGACCAGGAAGAAGATGGCCGTGGAGAACAGCGGCCAGATCAGGCCCTTTGCACTGTATTCCTTGGCCATCATGATGATCTCCTTGTTGGCGATGGTATTCGCCAGCGAGGTATCCTTGACCAGCGTGATGATCTCGTTGCCCATCGGGGGCAGGATACGCTTGATGACCTGCAGCAGCGTGACTTTGAAGAAGATCTGCGTCTTCGTCATGCCCAGCACCTCCCCGGCCTCAGTCTGGCCTTTGGGCACTGCCTCGATGCCGCCGCGGTAGATCTCCGAGAAGTAGCAGGCATAGTTGATGGCAAACGCCACCACGGCTGCCACCATCCGCCCGCCGGAGCCGGAGGGCCAGGGGTTGCTCATCCCCAGCAGACCGGGGCCAAGGTAGATGACGATGATCTGCAGCATCAGCGGGGTGCCGCGGATGATCCAGACGAAGGTCTTGACCGCGGCGCTCAGCGGCTTGCAGCGGCTCATGGAGCCAAACGACACCACAAGGCCCAGCGGCAGCGCGAACAGCAGCGTCAGGGCAAACAGCTCACAGTTGAGCAGGAATGCGCCGGATAGGCGCCCAAGAATCACAGACACAAAAACACACCCATCATTTTTTTGTACTTCCAACCGGAAACCGCCCCGGAACGGAGCGGCTTTCTGCATTGCGGTCTACGATCAGTCGGCCAGCGCCAGCTCGTACTTTTCGGCCAGTGCGCTCAGGGTGCCGTCAGCCTTCAGCGCATCAAACGCTTCATCGACGGCCGCTGCGGCATCGCTGCCCTTGCGGAAGGCCACGCCGTACTCCTCGGCGTTCAGCTCATCGACGATCTTCAGGTCTGCATAGTCGGTGCCCTCACCGATCATCGCGTTGGCCAGGGTCAGGTCCAGCACAGCGGCATCTGCGGTACCGGCGGCCACCTCCATCAGGCAGTCGGTCTGGACGCTCTTGGAGATGTAATCGGCCTGCGACAGGCTTGCATCGTCTGCAATGGCCGACTCACCGGCGGAACCGGCTTCTGCGACCACAGTCTTGCCCACGAGGTCCGCCGTAGAGGTGTACTCCATGCCGTCCTTCACGACCACGACCTGTGCGTTCTTGGCGTAGGGCCTGGTGGCGGCGGTGTTCTCCTTGATCTCATCGGTCAGGGTCAGGCCGTTCCAGATGCAGTCGATGCTCTTGGCGTCCAGCTCGACCACCTTGGTGTCCCAGTTGATCTCCACGAACTCCGGCTCCACGCCCAGCTTCTCGCAGACGGCGGTGGCCAGCTCGGTATCAAAACCGGTGAAGTTGCCCTCGTCATCGGTGTAGTTCATCGGTGCATACACCGTGTAGCCGATGACCATCTTGCCCTTGCCCTGGATATAGGCCAGGTCGCTGTCGGCCGAAGCGGATGCAGCAGAGCCTGCCGCAGAGCCGGAAGCCGAAGCAGCCGCAGACGTGGATGCGGCCCCGCCGCAGGCTGCCAGGCTGAGTGCCATCGCACCCGCCACAAACATCGAAAGGAATCGTTTCATTCTCATCCCAAAGTCCTCCTCGAACGCCCTTGTTTTATCGCTTTACCGTGATAAAGAGCTAAACTGTGCATCTAGGATACCGCATTTGGCACGATTTTGCAAGGGGGAAGGCTGATTTTTCGCACAATGCCGGAATGCGTTCTCTTTCCGGTGTGCTTTCTGTGCGAATCGCGCAAACAAAAAGAGCCCTTCCCTTTCGGAAAAAGCTCTTGTGAAGTGCTTTGCAGCGTCATTTGGTTCGCATCGCGTCCAGCGCGGCCTTTTGGAGGTCGGTCACCGAGATGGTGCACAGCGCCATCAGGTCGGCGTCCGAGCCGTCTGCCGGGATGGCGGCGACCTCCGCACGGGTCTTTCCTTTGAGGTAGCCGCAAAAGCCCTCGCTGTGCTCGTACCATTCCTTATTTAAGGAGGAAGCCCCCCGCATCCCGTAGCGGTCGCCCTGTTCCAGCTTGGTCTCCACCTTGTCCGGCGCAGTGATGCCGCCATCGGCCGCCACCGTCAGGGCCGGTTCGGCCATATCTGCCACAGCGCTGGTCACACGGCCCTCGGCGTCCAGCGTCAGGGCCACAAGGCTGATGTCGATCTCTGCGTTGACGTCCCGGTCATCGGTGGCGGTCACATCCGAAGAGCCATTCACCGCCTCCACGCCCAGCGACACCCGGTCGCCTTTGGCCGCGCCCAGCCCCCTGGCATTGGAGCAGGCCTTGACCACCGCATCCCGATAGCGGTCCACCGCGATGGTGCAGCCGGCCAACAGGTCAGCGTCCGTGGGCTTGCCATCGTTGTCCAGTTTCAGCAGGGACACCTGCTCCGGCGTCCTGCCGGTCAGGTAGTCCGCGAAGGCATCCGCCTGCTCCGCCCAGCCTTTTTTCAGCGAAGAGGCCTCTGCCAGCGGGTAGTCCGCCCCTTTCTGCCGCTTGGTCCGGTAGTCGGTGGGCAGGTGCACTGCGCCGGTGCCGTCGGCCCCGATGGTCGTTTCCAGCTCATCCAACTCCACGTCAGCGATCTTGCCGTCGCCGTCCAGCAGCACCGCCGCAGCCGCCAGCCGGATGCTCCCGGTGCGGTCTTCATCTTCCGTTTCCACGACGATGCCGAGGCCGGTCTTCCAGGCGGCAGTCGTCTGCGAGGCCGCGCCGCTCCCGCTCATGCTTCCAGAGCCGGACGACCCGGCGTTCGGTTTCCCGCAGGCGGCCAGCAGCAGGGCTGCTGCCAGCACACAGCCCCAAAGAGCCTTGCTTTTTCTCATAGATACGCTCCCTTTCCCGATGGGTTTGGAAGTAGTATATCCGGCAGGGCCATTCTTATGCGTCAGCGGGTTTTACAGCAGCGGGCTCAGCAGCCGCAGGACGCTGTCCAGCAGGGTGCCCGGCAGAGAAGTCCGGCAGTCGGAAAGCTGCATCTCCCGGCACTGCGGCAGAGTGGCCAGCACATCTTCCCGCAGGGCGATGACCTGACTGTTGCTGTAAAGCAGCGCCCCGCACTCAAAGTGCAAAAACAAACTGCGGTAATCCATGTTGATGCTGCCCACCACGGCCAGATGGTCGTCGCTGACGTAGCATTTTGCATGGAGGAAGCCGGGGGTGTACTCGTAGATGCGGACGCCCGCCCGGAGGAGCGGCACATAGTAGGACCGGCTCAGCCGGAACACCAGCTTCTTATCCGGGATGCCCGGCAGGACCAGCCGGACATCCACGCCGCGTTTGGCGGCGGTCTTCAGGGCATCCAGCATCTCCTCACCCACAGCAAGATAGGGCGTGTAGATATACACATACCGCTGCGCCTGGGCCAGGATGTTCAGGTAGACCGTCTCGGCCAGCGGCTCTTCGTCCAGCGGGCTGTCCGTGTAGGGCTGAACGACGCCGTCCGAACTTTCCGGCAGGTGGGTCGGCGCAAAGGGTGCGTAGTCCGTCTCCTGCGGGCGGAAGGCGTTCCAGCAGTTGAGGAAGATGACGGTAAAATTCCAGACCGCCGCCCCTTCCAGCCGGATGGCGGCGTCCTTCCAGTAGCCGAAGCGCTGCTCGGCGTTGATATATTCGTCCGCGAGGTTCACGCCGCCGGTGTAGGCCACATTGCCGTCGATGACCACGATCTTCCGGTGGTCGCGGTGGTTCATCACCAGCGACACCAGCGGCATCACAGGGTTGAATGGGATGCAGCGGATATGACTGCGCTCCATCCGGATGACGAAGTCGCTGGGCAGGCCCAGCAGACTGCCGAAATCGTCGTAGATCAGCCGCACATCCACGCCCTCGGCAGCTTTCTGCTTGAGGATGGCCTCAATGCCGTCCCACATCGTACCCGACTTTACAATGAAGAATTCGAGAAAGATAAATTTTTCCGCCCGTTCCAGGTCTTCCAGAAGCCTGGGGTACATGGCTTCGCCGCAGGGGAAATAGTGCGCGGCGGTGTGCTTCCACGCCGGGTAGGGGCCGTAGGTCTCCACATAATGGCTCAGGTTTTTCTCCACGCGGTCCAGCGTGTCGGTCTGGTCCGGCCGGGGCGCAAGGTCGGCCGTGTGGGCCTGCTCCACCTTCCGCATCCGGGTGCGGAGCCCCTTGGCCGGGGCCTTGTTGCCAAAGGCCAGATACAGCGCCCCGCCCAGCAGCGGCAGCAGGCCGATGAGGACGATCCAGCCGATCTTGTAGGCGCTGTTTTCGTCCTTCCGGACGAGGTAGAGCACGATGACGATGCTCAGCGCCTTGAGCAGGCCGTTCAGCCAGACCCGGCCCGCCGTAAAGGCCCAGAACGCCCAGAGCAGCCACAGCACCTGCAATGCCACCAGCACGATGGTGATGGTGGCACGGTTGAGGATGCGGCTGAAAAATTTAACGATCGGCAGTCTGAACACGCTGTACCTCCCCCGCCGCTGCGCGGCTCTTTAAGATGGAGTTAGTATAGCGCGGTCCGGGTGATTTTTCAAGCCTCTCCGTCCTCGTATCCGATCAGAAGGCCGCCCAGCTCGGCGTAGTAGCTGCACAGGCCGCCGCACTCCGTCACCACGACTCTGGCCCCCTCAAAGACAGCCTCGATCATGTGCTTCAGGCGCTCGGCAGCGGCAGGGTTGCCGCAGTGGGAGATGTTCACCTTGCCGTTGGTGTAGCCGTGCTCCTTGAGCTCCAGCACGATGCGCTCCAATGCGCCATGCTCGCCGCGCGTTTTGCAGATCACGTCCAGCTCACCGGCCTCACTGGCCTGCCCGATGACCCGGATGCCCAGCATCCGCGCCACTGCCGCCACAGCGGGCTTCACGCGGCCATTGCGGGCCAGGTTGGCCAGCGATTCCAGCGAGAAGAGCAGATGGGTGTGCTTATGGTAGCGCAGCATCTCTTCACAGATGGTGTCGAACTCCTTGCCGGCAGCCAGCTCATCCCGCAGATGCTCGGCCAGCAGGACCTGCTCCGGGCCGGTGGACAGGCTGTCCAGCACAAAGACCCGCTTACCGGGGTTCTCCTGCTGGTATTCCTCCGCCGCCAGCTGGGCCGCATTGCAGCTGCCCGACAGCGTACCGGTGATGGTGATGGCGTACACCTCATCGGCTCCCTCGTAAGCGGCCAGCCAGTCGCCAACGTTGGGGCAGGAAGTCGAGGTCTTTCCTTTATAGGTGCGCAGGGTCGTGGCCATGCCCACCGCATCCAGCGTGCCGTCATCGTGGTATTCCTCGTGATCGGTGATGATTTTCAGGGGCACACAGGCAAAATCCACGCCATCCAGTGCATACAGGCTTGCGGCAGAATCCACAACGATCCGGGTCTTCATAAGCAGTATCTCCATTCCAGCGGCAAAATCCGCCGCATTTTTCATGTTGTCGAAGCTATGATATCAGTTTTTCAAAAACCTGTCAACCGTTTCCGAGAAATCTTCAAAAAGTTTTCATAAGACGGTTGACCCTGCCGGAAAAATACGCTATACTATCCGCATGAACAATGAATCCAACCGCCGCATAGCGGCCTGCGCCGTGGATTTTGCCCTGCCGCGGTACGCAGAACTGCCTTCCGTCGGGCTGTATCTCGACCAGACCGTCCAGTACGTCAACGGGTATTTTCGTGCATTTCCAGGGGTGGAGCTCACGGCTTCCATGGTGAGCAACTACGTCAAGAAAGGGATCATCGGCCACCCCATCAAGAAAAAATACACCCGTGAGCAGCTGGCCGGCCTGATCTACATCGTCGTCTCCAAAACGGTGCTCTCGATGGAAAACATCGACACCCTCTTCAAAATGCAGCGCCAGCACTACTCTGCCGCGCAGGCCTACGACTATTTCTGCGAGGAAGTGGAAAACTGTCTGCCCTATGTGTTCGGCCTGACCCATACCATCCGGGATCTGGCCGCGGACGCCGGAGAGGAGAAGCTGCTGCTCCGCAGCACCATCATCGCCGCCGTCAACAAGATGTTTCTTGACTGCGCATTTGCCGTCATGCACCAGGAGCAGGCTCTCTGGCCGGACATCCTGGCGGATCTGGCGTAAGACACACAAACGAAAAAGCCACGCTTTCGCGTGGCTTTTTTGCTTATCGGTAAGATTTAGGTGTCCTGCAATTCCCCGCGGCTGGCGGCCTTGAGGTATGCAAAGATGAAGCCGTCGAGGTCGCCGTCCATAACAGCGTCCACGTTGCCGGTCTCGTAGTTGGTGCGATGGTCCTTGACCATGGTGTAGGGCATGAAGACATAGCTGCGGATCTGGTGGCCCCAGGCGATCTCGTTCTGGACGCCCTTGATGTCCTCGATCTTGTCCATGTGCTGCTGCTGGGCGATCTGATACAGCTTCGCCTTCAGCATCTCCATGGCGTAGTCGCGGTTCTGGAACTGGCTGCGCTGGGTCTGGCAGCTGACCACGATGCCGGTGGGCTTGTGGATCAGACGGACAGCCGAAGAGGTCTTGTTGATGTGCTGGCCGCCGGCACCGGAAGAACGGTAGACCTGCATCTCGATGTCTTCGGGGCGGATGTCCACCTGGATGGTGTTGTCCAGCTCCGGCATGACTTCCAGCGAAGCAAAGCTCGTCTGGCGGCGGGCGTTGGCGTCAAACGGAGAGACGCGAACCAGGCGATGCACGCCGTTCTCGCTCTTGAGCAGGCCGTAGGCGTTGGCGCCCTTGACCATCATCGAAGCACTCTTCAGACCGGCTTCGTCGCCGTCCTGATAGTCCAGCACTTCCACGGTCATGCCGTGGGCAGCGGCCCAGCGGTTGTACATCCGGTAGAGCATCTCGGCCCAGTCCTGCGCCTCGGTGCCGCCGGTACCGGCATGGAAGGTCAGGATGGCGTTGCTGTGGTCGTACTCGCCATTCAGCATGGTCATGAGCTGCAGTTCATCCACCGCCTTCTCCACGGTGTTGACCGCCTCTTCGGCTTCGGGGATCATTTCCGGGTCGTACTCCTCGTCCAGCATTTCCAGCATGGTTTCGGCGTCATCGTACAGGCCCTGCAGCTTTTCAAAGCGGTTCAGCTTGCCGCGCAGGTCGCCCACCTCGTCGAACACCTTTTTGCTCAGCTCAGCATCGTCATAGAAGCCGGGGCGGGACATGGTGTGCTCCAGCTCCTGCACACGCTTGCGGGAGGCCTCGATGGCGAGGGCCTCTTCCAGGTCCTTCACCGCTGTGCCGTATTCGGCCAGCTTCACTTTCAGTTCTTCAGTCGTGATCATTCTCAATATCCTCTCAAAAATAAGAAGTATCGCCCTTATTTCTCATAGGTCCATCGCGCTTTGCATTCTGGCAAACACAAAAGCCGGCCGCCAGAGGTTCTCCCTGCGGGAGAGCTGGCATCGCGCAGCGATGGCTGAGAGGGCTACAAAAAGATACAGTTTATACACAGATACTTCATTAGTATACCGGGAATCCGTGATAAAGTAAAGAGGAAAAATCACCATCATGCTGGAAATTTGAAGATTTTCACCTTTTCTTTTCTCCGGGATGGGAGTATAATAGCATCAAGTACCATTTATGGGAGGAAGTTATGCCAAAATATTATGGCTGCCCCTGCGAGGGCTGCGGCAAGCCGCTGACGCTGCAGGACGATATCGTCGTCTGCCCCGACTGCGGCGCACCGTACCACCGGGATTGTTATGAAAAACTGGGCCGCTGCATCCACAGCCCAGCTCATGCCGCCGGATACGAATGGAAGTTCCCGTATCAGGAATCCGAGCTGTGCACCTGCCCTGCCTGCGGCGAGCGCACCCTGCGCAGCGAGGACCACTGCCGCTGCTGCGGTGCCGTGCTGCCGCCGGAAGGGGCCGAAGAGCCTGCCGACCGCACGGCCGGCCCCGGCGAGGGCAATTTTGATTATTCCAGCCTGTACCGCCAGTATCAGGAGACCGGCTCCATGCCCCAGGACCCCATGCGGCAGGCCTATGAGGCCGCCTTTGGCAAGGACGAGATGCTGGACGGCATCCCCTGCAAGGACTGGGCCAGCTACATCGGCCCTGCGTCCCCCGCCTACCTGAGCACCTACTGCCGGATGCAGCTGGCGCACAGCAAGATCTCCATGAGTTTTTCGGCACTGCTGTTCGGGCCGTTCTATTTCTTTTACCGCAAGGCATGGAAGCCCGCATTCGGCTTCCTGGCAGCTGAGCTGCTGCTGGCCGTGCCCACCCTGCTGCAGCTGATGCAGCTCACCGGCAGCACCATGGCCCCCGCTCTGAGCGATTCCACGATGGTCATGCTGGCCCGCCTGTGCTCGGCCCTGAGCTTTTTGCTCATGGTCGTGCGCGGCATGTACGGCAAGTGGCTCTACCGCAAGAGCGCGGCAGACCGCATCCGGAAGATCCGCTCCGAGTTCCCGGACGAAGCCCAGCGCAAGGCCGTTCTGGCCGCACAGGGCGGCGTCAGCTTTGCGGCGGTGTTCGGCTGCTTTTTGCTGCTGATGGTCATCGGCAGCGCCAGCACCCTGCTGCTGGGCCCCAATGTGGACGCCCTGCTCAATCTGGTCTACGGCTGATGCACCCAGCCTGCGATAGTTTTGCGAAGGAGTTTTGAATCATGAAAAAAGTCACGAAAGCTGTCATCCCTGCTGCGGGCCTTGGCACCCGTGTGCTGCCCGCCACCAAGGCCATGCCCAAAGGGATGCTGCCCCTTGTGGACAAGCCCGCCATCCAGTATCTGGTGGAAGAGGCCGTCCGTTCCGGCATCACTGACATCCTCATCATTCTGGGCCGCAACCAGAGCATCATCGAAGACCACTTCGACCGCAGCCCGGAGCTGGAAGAGAAGCTGGCCGCCCCCGGCAAGGAGAAGATGCTGGAGGAGTGCCTGGGCATCTCCAACCTGGCCAACATCTACTTTGTCCGCCAGAAGCAGACCCTGGGCCTTGGCCACGCCGTGAGCATGGCAAAAGCCTTTACTGGCGACGACCCCTTCGTGGTCATCTATGGCGATGACGTCATCTGGGGCGAAGACCCGGTCTGCGCCCAGCTCATCCGCGCTTACGAGGAGTTCGGCCGTCCGGCCGCAGGCGTCTCCGCTGTGCCCTGGGCCGATGTGAGCCGCTATTGCAGCCTGAAGACCACCCCCATCCACGACAACTACTTCTTCGTGGATGACATGATCGAAAAGCCCAAGAAGGGCCAGGAGTTCAGCAACTACTCCATCCTGGGCCGCGTCCTGCTGACCCCGGAGATCTACGACATCCTTGCCCGCACCAAACCCGGTGCCGGCGGCGAGATCCAGCTGACCGACGCCATGGCCGAGTTCGCCCGCAATTATGGCGGCATGACTGCAGTCGAGTTCACCGGCAAGCACTACGACATGGGCAACAAGCTCAAGATCGCAGAGGCACAGGTGGAGCTGTCGCTCCAGCACCCGGAGATCGGCGAGGCCTTCCGCGCTTATCTGAAAGAATTCTGCAAGACGCTGTAACGCATCTGTACAAAGATCCCCTTCCGCATGGTCCTGCCGCGCGGAAGGGGATTTTTTGTTTTACCGGCTCCTGTGCCGGGAGGTCTTTTCAAATTTCAGGCCCGGCTTTGCCCCGGACGCCTTGCGGCGTTTTTGGGGGCGCAGGGCGTAGAAGTAGCCGAACCCCGTGCCGCAGATGCCGCCCACGATGTGCATGAAGTTGGCGACATTGTCATGCACGAAGACGATATCGTACACCTGCTGGCCCAGATACAGCGCCGCCACCAGCAGCATCGTGACCGGGATGCCGCCCGAAAAGCCGGACAGCGATGCCAGCATGATGAGCATGAACACGATTCCGGAAGCGCCCAGCAGGGCCGTGCGGGGGAAGAGCGCGCATTGCAGCACACCGGACACCAGCGCCGTGAAGACGATGCCCTCCAGCAGCGGGATGCTGCCGTATTTTTCCTCCATCGGTGGGCCGATGACGAGGAGCAGGAGCATATTGTTCAGAAAATGATCCCAGCTGGCATGGCCCAGCACATGGCCGAACAGCCGGACATAGAACAGCGGGTCTTTGAACGAGGAGCGGTAGACGCAGAACAGGTGCATGGTCGTCCAGCCGTTCGTCCACTGGCCCAGAAAGAGCACCAGGAGCGACAGCAGAAAAAAGGTGAGGATCACCGGGGAATTGTATTGCAGCTGCAACGTAAATTTAGCACGTTTCGTAATGGCTTCATCCTTTCGCGGCCCGCGGAGGCCGGGCATTTTTTACTTCCGGCAGGGTCGGCCCCTGCATTTCCGTTCGTTTCCTCTTTGCCGAACATTTGGGAAAAGCGTTTTTAGTATATCATGTTTTTCCGTTTCCGAAAAGCCCCGCTCCGGCATTTTTTGCATCCGGTCAGGCAGCATTTTTTGCCCGGCCCCTGTGCACTGCGCATTGACAACGCCCCACAACTCCGCTACACTATGGGTATCGAATATCCCGGCATCTGCGGGGCAGAAGATCCCCCGCAAAAACGAAAGAAGGTCTCCCCTTTGGCAACGGAAGCAAAGCTCCGGCAGCTGGCAGAAAGCGGCTGCCCGGTCTACTATTTTTATTCCAGCGAGCGGTATCTGGTGCGGCAGGCCGTGGCGGCTGCCGTGCGGCTGCTCTCGGCCGACAGCGACGAGGAAACCACCGTGCTGGACGGTGCCGCCCCGGAGCTGGAACAGCTCATCATGGCGGCGGGCACCATCTCATTTTTCGGCACCCGGCGCGTAGTGGTCCTGCCCGAACTGGACCCCGCCGCCTACAGCGACAAAGACCTGGATGCGCTGTGCGAAACGCTTTCCAGCCTCGAAAATGCCGTCGTCGTGCTGGGCAGCGTGTTTCCCTTGGAGCGCGGCAAGCTCAAGACCGGCAAGCGGGCGCAGAAGCTCACCGCTGTCTGCAAAAAGCTCGGCTATGCCGAAGAGCTGGCCAAACCCAAGCCCTATGAACTCAAGGTGATGATGATCGAGCGGGCCAAAGCGCAGGGTGCTACCCTGCCCGAAGGCGCCGCCACCGCCCTGCTGGAGCGCTGCGGCGAGGACCCCTTCCTGCTGGAAAACGAGGTGGACAAGCTCTGCGCCCTCTCCGGCTACCAGACCGTCACTGCGGCCATGGTGGCCGAGATGGGCACCGTGAGCCTGGAGGCTGATGTCTTCGAGATGACCCGGATGATCACGGCCAAAAACGCCACCGGGGCCTGCAAAAAATTACAGGCTCTGCTCCGGCTGCAGCAGGAGCCCATCGCCATCACGGCGGCACTCATCGGCAGCTATGTGGACCTCTACCGGGTCAAGCTGGGCAGCACCAGACGCAAGAGCTACAGCACCGTTTTCAAGGAGTTCGGCTACAAGGGCAGCGATTACCGGCTCAAGCGCTCGGCCGAGACCGCCAGCCACTACACCCTCGGCCAGCTGGAAGCCTGCTTGCAGGTCCTGCTGGATCTGGACAGATCATTGAAAAGCCAGCCCGTAGACGCGGAGGTGCTGCTGGAAGCGGCCCTCTGCCGTCTGGCGCTGGCGGGGAGCGGACGATGAGCGAACGAGAACTTCTCCACACCGACCGGGTGCTGGTGGTGGAAGGCAAATACGATGCGGCACGCCTTTCCCACCTGACGGACGCGCTGATCCTTCTGACCGACGGATTCGGCATTTATAAGGATAAAAAGCGCCAGCAGCTGTTCAAGGCGCTGGCAAAGAAAAACGGGCTCATCCTGTTCACGGATTCGGACGCCGCCGGGTTCCGCATCCGCACCTACATCACCAATCTGGTGGGCGGACAAAACGGCCGGAGAGCCCCTCCGCAGGCGTTGCAAGCAGGGAGAAATTGAGGCCGGTTTCCGCAGCCGCCTGATCCATGCGGTTGCGCATATGGGCAACGATTTCTAGGCCGAGGTTGCGCGCTTCAACGCTCTCGCCATGGTGCGCGCCCACCAGGGATTTTAATGTTTCCGCAAGACCGATAAAGCCGACGGAAAGCGTGCCGTGCTTGAGCACCTCGCGCACCTCGTCATCCGGGCCAAGCTCGCCGGAATCAATCCAAATGCCCTGCCCCATCAGGAAGGGATAGTTGCGCACCTTCTTTTTAGACTGGATCTCCAGCCGCTCAAGCAGCTGATTGATGACAAGATCGATTTTGCGGTCAAGATCCTCAAAGAAGAGATCAATGTTGCCGTGCGCCTTGATAGCAAGACGGGGCAGGTTGATCGAAGTAAAGCTCAGGTTCCCTCGGCCACCCGTGGTTTGGCGCGAAGGATCATATACGTTCCCCATCACGCGGGTACGGCAGCCCATATAGGCAATTTCCGTATCATAATCGCCTTCCACATAATATTGTGCGTTAAACGGCGCATCCATAAAGGAGAAGTTCGGGAATAGCCGCTTTGCTGATACGCGGCAGGCGAGCTTGAAAAGATCATAGTTCGGATCGCCAGGATTATAGCTGACGCCTTCCTTCACACGGAAAATGTGGATCGGGAAAACCGGCGTTTCGCCGTTGCCGAGGCCTGCTTCTGTGGCGAGCAGGACGTTTTTTACAGCCATACGGCCCTCCGGGGAGGTATCCATCCCATAGTTAATGGAGCTGAAGGGGATTTGCGCGCCAGCGCGGGAGTGCATCGTGTTGAGATTATGAACGAGCGCTTCCATCGCCTGATAGGTGGCGCGGTCCGTCTCTTTCACAGTGCGGCGCAGCGTGAATTCCTGCGCACGCTTTATGATGGCGTCGTCGAGCTGATAGCCTTCTTTCAGCAGCTTTGCTTCAGCCTCCTGATAGCCGTTATCATTTGCAAGCTTGGGTACTAGACCGCTCTCCTCTTTGACACGCTTGCAGACATCGTCCGCAAGGTCACAGGAGTTCTCCAAATCCGCCAGCAATTCAAGCGCCTTGCTCAGATTACGGCGGTAGAGCTTTGCGTAGGTTTTGGCCACGCCGAGCGCCATGCCGTAATCAAAATTTGGGATACTCTGGCCGCCGTGCTGATCGTTTTGGTTGGACTGAATTGCAATGCAGGCAAGCGCAGAGTAGCTCGCAAT
>ENA-USUK01001280-USUK01001280.1-human-gut-metagenome-genome-assembly--contig:-NODE-1280-length-19459-cov-17.331029_pt1 | contig 19459 bp, 10 predicted proteins | sample MGYA00250062_ERZ773400 | MGnify/ENA primary metagenome ERZ773400 (study PRJEB29103, sample SAMN06111961) | human gut metagenome | biome: human gut; feature: ankylosing spondylitis patient; material... | reverse complement strand
GCTGCGTCCGGATAACTTGTCTAAAGATCTGAGCGTCGAAGCGGCGTTAGCAGAAGCAAAATTAAAGCTGACCAATGAGATGCTGCATATGTATTCGATCCAGAATGCAATGCTGGTATTTATCCTGATTGTGACGGCGGTGGTGCTGGCAGCGTCCGGTTTTTCGTATCTCCATTCGAAAAAGAAAACGGATTTTTTTCACAGCCTTCCGATCAGCCGTGAAATGCTTTATACTGTGACCTGCCTGGACGGTATCCTGTATCTGGCAGTCCCGTATCTGGTATTTCTGCTGGTGGCAGGTGTGATGCTGCAGGTGAAGGGCGCGCCATTTTCATGGGGAACCCTGCTGATTGGGTATGTACAGCATATGTGCTTTTTTACCCTGGTGTACATGACGGTGGTGCTGGCAGTGATTCTGACAGGCAATCTGATCGTAGGATTACTTGGAACCGGCGTATTTTTTAGCTGGGGACCGGGCGTGGCTGCAGTGATATCGACGTATTTTTCTGAATACTTCATGACGTTTTATGACAATGGCAATTTCCTGCTGCGCTGGTGCGAGCGTACCTCACCGGTTTTCTGGTACGGCACGGCAACTGGTTCGGATCATCCCACCCGGATGGCAGTCATTGCATTGGCAGTGGCAGCCCTGCTCTTTGGCCTGGGAATGTTCCTGTACCGGAAACGCCCGTCTGAGGCGGCTGGAAGAGCGATGGCATTTAAGGTAAGTGAGCCGGTGATCCGTTTCCTTCTGGTTGTGCCGATCACGCTGTTTTCCGGAATGATTTTCCGATCAATCCTGAATGATGATATCTGGACCGTGTTTGGCTTGATCTGCGGACTGCTCATCACCAGCTGCCTGATCGAAATTATCTATCATTTCGATTTTAAGAGCTTGTTTGCGCATAAGAGACAGCTTGCCATCAGTGCGGTGGCAGTGGCAGCCATTTTCTTGGGGTTCCGCCTGGATGTGGCAGGATATGACAGCTATCTGCCGGATGCTGACAAGGTTGCATACGCGGGTATTTACTGTGATGCGCTGGACAACAATGCGGCAGGGGCTTACCATGTGACTCCGAGAATGTATAGGGATGGCTACAGTGTTGGAATGGAATGGGCGTCCCAGGGAGATGTGGCAGATAAAATGCAGATCTCGGATGAGGATGGAATCCGTGTCCTGCGGGAAATTGGCGCGCAGGGCATCGAGACAGCTTCCAGACAGCGGAAGCATTTGAACGGCGGACAGGATTGGATGAGTGAGGCGGATCTGGATTCACGCTATGATTCGATCGTGCTGTCCTGGCATCTGAACAATGGAAAAACCGTTTACCGTAATTACCGCACGATCAATGTATCGGAGCTGCGGGAACAGCTAGATTCCATTTATGAAAATCAGAGCTATAAACTGGGAATGTACCCGGTGCTGTCCCTACAGGCAGACGATGCCGCAGGCATCAATTACAAAGAGGAAGAGGACTGCAGCCATGTGAAGCTTCCGGATGAGCAGACGAAGGCGGCGCTTCTTGCTGCATACCAGAAAGAGCTGATGGCTCTGACGCCGGATATGCGCCGGGAGGAGATGCCGATCGCGGAGATTCAGTTTAAGACAAATGAGATGCAGGCGATGATTGATGTGATTCGTAAAAATGGCGGCTATTATGACACATTTAACCAGTTTGATTATTACCCGATTTATCCGTCCTTCCAGGAGACGATCGCGATTCTGAAACAGTGTGGTACCGAGGTCGGCAGCAAGGTGACACCGGAAAATACAGAAAAATAGAAAGATAGTAAGTTGGAAAGAAGAGGAAAAAACATGAGTGACTTAGTCAGAGTTGCAGTGGACGCGATGGGCGGCGATTATGCGCCTGTGGAGCCGGTAAAAGGCGCCGTTGAGGCCGTAAACGCAGATGAACGTGTCAAAGTCCAGCTGGTCGGCCAAACAATACCACATTGCAATGCCATATTAATCTATTATTTCTATTATTATCAATAGGATACATATATATGAACAATGATTTGGAGGCAATACCCGGATAAAAAAGAGTGTTTGTTACCAAGTTGTTCATTTTTAGTCTGCAAAGATAATCATTTTTTGAGCTAATAAAGGAAACTTGGTATACTTTCTGTCTTTTCCCCTTATTCCGGCTTACTTTTAGTATGGAAAGTAAAGTCACAGAATAAGGGGATTTTAGTATTAATTATTCGTAAGGCGGCACTTCGGAAATACTACCATACCGGTGATATTCGAAAGAAATGCTTTGTTCCTTGAAGTAGCGAATAAGTTCGATGCGTCCCTGTTTCATAGGAGGCGCTGCCACAATATACATATTGGTTTCCGCGGCACGTTCATACATACATTTGGGGATATTCGGAGAACAAGTACGTACTCTTTCATAGTCCGGCATCACTTTCAGGAAGTCCTCCAGCGATTCCTTTCGAAGCGGCCAGCCATATTGGGTAAGTGCGGCAGTACGGTCATCCGAGGGGTCGAAGCTGATAGTGAGAGGTGTTCTACATAGTTCCGAGGCGTATGAGATCATATTGACCTCTCTATCTGTGTCTTCCGGAAAAAGACGTAGAATCATGCTTTTCAAAGGTAAGTAACGGAAGACATTCTGTTCTCCGTATAGCTTATTAACATCCCTCGGGTCCATAAATTCTTCCTCACAAGCGTCGAAATAACTGTCTATGTAATCAGTCTGGCTGTCCGGCTTGTCTGTGATTTCTACAAAACAGGTACAATAATTGGGACCTCCCGCTTTGATACCGCCTCCGAAAGCAGACAGTTTCATTCCACCGAATGGCTGGCGGTTGACGATTGCTCCGGTGATTCCCCGGTTGATATACAGGTTGCCTGCTATTACGGAGTTTTTCCACAGCTTTTGTTCCTCTTCATCAAGACTCTGTAATCCCGAAGTTAACCCGTAATCCAGGCTATTGACTAACTTAATTCCTTCTTCAAGGTTCTCGATGCAGGCAACACTCAGCAGAGGGCCGAATAACTCGGTTCGGAAAGAGAAGTTTTCCGGTTTCACTCCCCATTTCACGGTCGGAGCCAGCATATATTCTTTCTCATCGATGAAACGGGGAGGAACCAACCACGATTCTCCCGGTTCGAGGTTGAAGGCTTGCAGCAACTTGTCGTTCTTATTGGTAATCATCGGACCGACAATATTTCCGGGATTCCAGACACTGCCTACTTTCAGGCTCGTTGCCGCATCTTTCAGTTTGCTTTGGAAGTTCTTGTCTTCATAGACCGAACGTTCGACCAATAGCAGAGAGCAGGCGGAACATTTCTGGCCGGCATTACCGAAGGCGGAAGCGACGATGTTCATGATAGCATGGTCACGGTCGCCCGATGCAGTGAGGATAATGACGTTTTTGCCTCCCGTTTCGGCTGATAGCGGAGTTACCGGATTGGCTCTTGCGATATTCTGGGCGGTGTCTGTTCCTCCTGTCAGAATGATATGCTTGATTGCAGGGGCGGTAGTCAGCACTTTCAGCGCTTCCCGGTTGGTGATGATGACTTGTAAGGCCTCTTTCGGTACACCTGCATCCCAAAAAGCTTTGGCGAACATCCAGGCAACCGGAGCCGCTACGGTGGCAGGTTTCAGGATAACGGTGTTTCCTCCCGCCAGTCCGGCTACTATACCGCCTACGGGAATGGCACACGGGAAGTTCCACGGTGAAATGACCAATATGGTACCTTTCGGTTTTATCTCTATATCATCTAATGCAGCGAATTTCTTCATCGCTGTCGTGTAGAAACGGGCATAATCTACCGCTTCCGATACTTCTACATCACCTTCAATGACAGTTTTACCGGTTACGGCACACATATAACCTATCAGGTCACCCCTCATATCAGCGAGCCGGTTGGCTGCTTCGTACATAATCCGGTGGCGTTCTTCCAGTGTGGTTTTTCTCCACCCGGCAGGATCTGTCTCGGCAATTTCGATAATCTTTTCCACTTGAGCGCTGTCCGCCTGTGACATTTCACAGATACAGACCTCGTCATTCTGGCAACGGTCGAGGTATTTGTAGCGGTTTTTGCATACTACTGTTTCCGCACCTATCTGTAAAGGAATGATTTCCGGTTCTTCCGTTCCGCTTTTCTTCCATTTGGCAAAGATACGGCGCACCCATTCCTGATTTTGTGACAAGTCGAAGTCCGTATCCGGTTCATTCTGCATTGTGTCCGATGGGGCGACGGGAGTGTACGGAAGATTACGGTTCTGAACGCGTGGAGACACATGCGTGAGGTGATCTTTCATAGCATAGGCTTCTTCAAACTGCTTTGCGAGGAAGTCCCACTCTTTTGTATCCGGTTTCAGATTGAAGGAGTGAGTCAGGAAATTGTCGGGTGCCGTATTTTCGTCCATGCGACGGACAAGATAAGAGACGGCGTTCAGGAAATGTTCGTTTTTCACTACCGGAGTATATAGAATCACTCGGTTGCCGAGCATTGACTGCGCTCTCCAAAGATGATTCGCCATTCCTTCGAGCATTTCGAAGGTCATATATCCGGTTGTCCCGTACTTCTGAGCCAGCAGATAAGCATAAGCGATCGAGAACAGATTATGAGAAGCAACCCCGAGATGTAAAACCCGGGCATTTTCGGGCATCAGTCCACGTTCCAACAGGCACAGATAATTGGCGTCAACTTCTGTTTTGGAAGGACGAATCGGGTTCGGCCAGCCTTTCAGGGAGGAGATAACCGTTTCCATTTCCAGATTACAGCCTTTCACCAGACGCATTTTGATAGGAGCTCCGCCTCCGTCTACGCGGGCTTTGGCAAATTCCAGCAACTCGGTTTGGAAGTCGTATGCATCCGGCAGATAAGCCTGTACGACGATTCCTGCCGAATAGTTCTTGAATTGCGGCAGGTTGAGTACTGCTTTGAAGAGGCGCAATGTGAAGTGGGCGTCTTTATATTCCTCCATATCCAGGTTGATGAACTTGGAGCGTTTTATTCCGTCTTCGTCCGTATAAGGAAAATCAATGGCTTTCTGATAAAGCGCGGACATTCGTGAAACGAGTTCCGGGAAACTTTCTTCGTAGTTCAGAGCGTGTGTCTGCGCGTAGATTCCCGATATTTTCACTGAGATGTAATTAATGTCGGGTGATTCAAGAGCTTCCAGATAGTGATGATAGCGGTGATCGGCTTCTCCGTTGCCAAGCACCACCTCGCCTAAAAGATTCACGTTCTGCCCGATTTTCTCTTTGAAGCGGGTAGCCAGATGCTTCGTGAGTTGCGGGCGTTCCTCATTGATAATAACTTGCGAGGTATCCATGCGCAGGCGTTTTTTGATAATCGGGATAGCGATAAAGTCGAAATGATGTCCGAATGCCTGATACATTTTGAATAAGAAAGCATCCCGTTTGTTCAGAAATTCGGGGACACCGTACTGGTCAAGGAGAGTCTTGATACGTTTGGCGAGTATCTTCCGGTCGCGGATTTGCGAGGATTCGTCGAGCATCTTCACGAGGAATTTCTTGTCTTGCGGGCGCTGCACCATGACGGCATATTTATGCTGTTCCAGGCGTTCGGCTTTCGTAATCGTTTGTTCACAAGTATTATACAGTTTAAGTACCCAATCCTGTACTTCGGTAAGGGTCGGTTGATATTGTTTGTCCATAAGAATCTGAATTATGTAAATGGAGAAAATGTGAAAAAAGAATCTCAAATTGCAATTTACATAGTACGGAGGGTAGGACTAAACATAACAGCACGGTAGCGATGCAGGGTTTGCAACGCTTGCTGCGAGAAGCAGTCGAACAGATACTGTTGTTTCATATTCGTCGTTTTTGAAGGTGATTAGAAACGAAAGACTCACACTTCTCACAAAGATAAAAATAAATTATTGATTTTCAAGTAAAAGGGGAAGAAAATGCAATTGTGATAAATTCTAATATGTATGGTATGAGTTGATACAAGACGCGAGCGAAATAAATTAATCTTAATCTCTCTAAGATTTAGTTGTTCGGATACTATTAATTAGTACTCGTTATGCATGACTTTATTAACTATGAGGAGTAAATATGTGCTAACTTTGAATTAGTTACCTCCTTTAGTATCTGGCCTGATATTTCTTATAAAAAATCAGAAACAGGATGAATCCGGTCAGTGCGAAAGGAACACCTGTGAGGGCGGGGTAACGATAGCCTTCACTAACAGTCAATCCCCCTGCATAAGCGCCAATGGCATTTCCCAGATTGAATGCGACTTGTACGCAGGCAGCCCCCAACATCTCGCCGCCTTTTGCCACACGGATAATCAGTATTTGTTCGGGGCTGGATACGGCAAACAACCCTGCCGTGCAGAGGCACATCAGTATAGCAGCCGTCCATTTGTAGGGAGAAAGGAAGAAAATGAGAAGTAGCATAAGGCATATTAATGCTTGTGCGGCAGTTCCCACTTTTCCGGGTGTATAGCGGTCGGAGAGGCGCCCGCTGATAAGATTTCCCATGACCATACCGAATCCGGCAAGAATCATCAGCGGAGTAATACTTTCGGTGGAGAAACCGGAAATATTCGTCAGCATAGGGTTGATATAGCTGTACCAACAGAATACGCCACCGTTGCCTAACGCCGTAGCACCGAGAATGAGCCAGGGAGCCGGAGTCTTCAAGAAATGGAATTGTCCTTTAAAACCGGTATCTTTCAAGCCTTCTACGTGAGGTACCCAGCGCCAGATGTAATACAGGATAACGATTCCCCAGATGCCGACCAACAGGAAAGTGGCACGCCAGGAAAGCATAGTGCTGAGAGAAGTTCCCAATGGGACACCGAATAGGTTGGCAATGGTCATTCCGGCAATCATAATCGAAACGGCTTCCGAACCTTTCCCTTTATCAGCCAGTCTTTCGGCAACAATGGAGCCGACGCCGAAATATGCTCCGTGCGGTAGTCCGGAGATGAAGCGCGCAGCAAGCAATATCCAATAATTGGGAGCTGTTGCAGCACAGATATTACCTATCATAATCAGGGTAACTAATACCAGCAGAATATGTTTCAACGGATATTTGCGGGCTAATGTCAACACGGGGGCACCCACACAGACGCCTAATGCATAAGCGGAAATGAAATGTCCCGCCATAGGGATACTGATCCCTAAATCTTTTGCCACATCGGGCAAAATACCCATCATTACAAATTCGGCAATACCTAATCCCAGGGTGCCGAACGCCAATGCGATAAGACTCTTTTTCATACCAAACTTAACCTGATACCTGTAACTTTTTACCTTTTTCTTTTTTGCGGGTGCAAAGGTAAAACAAAATCGGGCAGAGTGAGTTCGGTGTGAAATATTTTGATTTAAGTCAATTTATACAATGCTGCGTATGTAAGACTATGGATTTTAATAATTGTGTTTATAATAATATTATTGCGGTTTTTTTTATTAATAGAGATTGCCTTTTCAATTGCTCTTTCCTGAATGTTTAAGAATCCAGTCTGTTATATCTTTTAGAACTTCCGGGCTAATGGTTTCTTCTAGCTGCCCATACTCCGCCAATGTTCCTTTTTCACAGGTTTGAAACAGATGATTTAAGTTCGGGTAGGCTTTTACCGTTACATTCTTATTCCCGTTCTCGCTGATTCTTTGTTGGATAGCCGTAAGGTTCATAGCCGCCTCCACTTGAATGTCCTTTTCTCCGTTTAAGGCAAGTACCGGACATTTTATTTTTTTCATGGCTTTAGCCGGGTCATATCTCATAAAATGAAGATACCAGGGGGAGGTCATGGAACTTATCTGGGCGGAAATCTGCTGTACGGTATTCAAGTCTTTCAGTTGTTCGGACGACATGGTTTTGGTAACATCTGCATATAACTCTTTTTGAAGTTCATCTGTGGTTTTGTCTGCTTGTTGCAGTATGGCATACCTGTTTCGTATCGACAGTTTCGTTCCTTGCCAGAACGCATCCGGCATTCCCTGGGATTTAGAAATCATCTCTACTTGTTTCAGCATCAGGCTGTCACCTCTTACGCCGGCTCCTGCCAATGAAACAATAAACGCAATCGCCGGGTCTTTGGCAGCTACGATGAATGCTATGATTCCGCCTGCGCTATGTCCGATAATGCCAATCTTCTTTGTGTTTATTTCTTTTCTGCCGCGCAGGTAATTGATGGCAGCTTCCGTGTCCGTTGCGAAATCCTCGTTGGTGGCTGTTGCATGGTTGCCTTGTGAGGCGGCTGTGCCACGATCATCACAGCGTAATACGGCGATTCCGTTCCTCGTCAGATAGTCGGCGATGACTAGGAAAGGCTTGTGTCCCATGATCTCCTCATCCCGGTTCTGCGCACCGCTTCCTGTCACCAACACTACTGCCGGAAATTTATTTCCCTTTTCGGGAAGAGTTAATGTCCCCGCAAGGTTAATTCCGTCCTGTTCGTTTCTTACTGTAACTTCTTCACTTTTATAAGGGAAAGGTGGTTGAGGTTCCTGCGGACGTTTGGGACGGCTTGCTTCTCCCTTTTCCAGGTTCAATGGGATAGGCATTCCTTGTGTGAATGTTCCGGTTATCGTTTTATCACTTTTCAATTTTCCTTTGTAGGAAGCATGAATAACAGGTATCTGAATAGTTAATATGGAATCACTGAAAGAGGTAGCTTGTGTCTTTATGCCGTTGGCTCCCTGGTCGGGACTGTCGAGCGTTGTTACATAAGTTCCTTGAGCCGCTTGGTTGATATGGAATACGATAGTCAGCGACCCGGTGGGAACAGTCAGTTTTCCGTGCCAAGTTCCTGAGATATCTTGCGCGGATGCGGAAGAAGATAAGAACAGTCCGGTGAATAATCCGGTGATAATAGTAGCTATGTAGACAGTTTTCAATGTGTTCATAAGAGAGAGATTAATAGTGAATGTAATTGATGCATATCAGATGATTCGTACAAAGATAACGATTATTCTGACATAAAAAATAAGACATTACTCAATCTTGTTTTAAGTCGAGTAATATTTTATTCGGATGAGATGTGACATACGGTTACCGGAGTGGGACCGGAGAAGAAAATGTTCGAACGAAGCTGATAAAATAGAAGAAGTTTGCAAAAATATACTCATATCTGTATTCAAACTCATATAAAAAAATTATTTTTGCTCATTCGATTGTATGGCAATCCTGCCCGTTGCTTGATAAAAGTATATGAAATGAGGAAAAATTGTGGATAATAGAGAATTAAATATCATAAATCGTTTTCTTCATGGTGATCATGAAGCCTACTCTCTGCTGTACAGAGAGCATATTCAGGAGCTTTTCTCTTATGGCAAAGCTCTGACTGGCAATGATGAGCGGTTGAAGGATGCGATTCAAGATGTATTTTATAAACTATTATCCAACCCTGCCGCATTGAAGGATGTGCAGAACTTAAAGTATTTCCTTTTTAAATCATTGAAAAACAGACTGATTGATATACTCAAATCAGAGATGCGCCAGTCCCAGTCCGGTGAGGCAGCTGCCTACGAACAGATTGACTTCACCATAAATGACGTCACTGTACTGGATTCTCTGATTGAGGAAGAAGAACGCCTTGAATTAAGCCGGAAAATTAAATCGTTGTTGAACCTGCTGACTCCCCGGCAACGGGAGGCAGTCTGCCTGCGATATATATATGATATGGAGTATGATGAAATTGCGGATTTGTTGAATATGAGCAACTCCAAATCAGCGAGAAACTTAGTATCCCGGGCACTTGAACATTTACGTAAAGAAGACCTTGAACTTCTTATTATCCTCCCTTACACTATCAATCTAATAATTTGAAATAGTGTCCAGTACTCTTCTCCTTCCCGCAAGGAGGGGAATGGAGATGCCACCGACTTACTAAATTACCATCAAATTTGAAGAAGAACCAAAAAAAGTTCTTTTTTTTAATGGCAAAAAAAGCTGGCCGTCGTCTTTATTATAAACAAGCCTTAAAACTGTTTATTGTTAACCTGTATTTAAAGAATAAATAAGCTATGACTATTGATATTAAATACGAGAATTATTCTGTCAAGGATTTCTTGGAAGACGATTTGTTTCTCCAATGGCAACTGGCGCCGACAGAAACACTGGATGAGTTCTGGAAACAAGTACTACAACAATATCCGCACCAGGAAGCCAATCTTTCCGACGCTGTCCGGACCTTGCATTCAGTAACGATCAATCACGTTTCACTTTCCCGTCGGGAAGAAGATAAAATGCTTCAAAATATATATGCCCGTTATCGCAGGCATAGAGTCCGCCGCTTTATTTATTGGAGCACCAGTGTGGCGGCGAGCCTGATACTGCTGTTTCTTTTGGTTTCTCCGCTGAGGGACTTTACGGGAGAGAAAGTCAATGTGATGCTGACCGATGTACAGTCTGTGCGACTGGATACGATTCAGGATGTGCAACTAATAATCGGCGAGAAGAAAACGATAGCTATGGCGGAGGATGCGGATATTAGTTGGACGAAGGAAGATGAGATAGAGGTAAACGGACGTTCGTCCAACTCGACTTATAAATCACGGATAGATGCGGATGTGACATATAGCACTTTGCTGGTACCTTATGGCAAGCGTTCGTTTCTGACATTGCGGGATGGCACAAAAGTGTGGATCAACTCCGGTACAGAGGTGAGATTTCCCGTCAATATGGAAGGAAAAGAGCGCAGCATTTATGTCGACGGAGAAATCTATATTGAGGTGGCTAAAGATAAGGAACGTCCTTTCTATGTACATACTTCGGGATTTGATGTCCGGGTGTACGGTACAAAGTTTAATGTAACTTCCTATAAGGCGGACAAGGAGAAGTCGGTTGTGTTGGTAGAAGGCAGTGTTTCGGTCTGTTCCAAAGAAGAAACAAAAGAGAAGGAGGTGAAAGAAATCTTCCTGCATCCCGATCAGATGTATCATACAACGAACCGGGGACCTATGATTACCCATGTAAACGCACTTCAGTACATTACCTGGAAGGACGGAATCTGGCAATTTACGAGCGAGAGTCTGGAAAGCATTGCACTCCGGTTGTCACGTTATTATGGAGTAGATATACATTGTGATGAGAAGACGGCTGTGAAGTCATGTACAGGAAAGCTGATTCTGTTTGACGATGTAGACAAGACATTACGGATTATAGAAGAAATATTTGGTGTGCGGTATGAAACCAATCAAAATGAAATAATCATTAGTATGAACCCTTAAAACAAGATAGCCTATGGTAAAATAAACGGAATAAAAAACCGGATAATATGGCCGTATTATCCGGTGTAATTTAGTTCACTAATAAAACATTAAAAGCAATTCTAAACAACAATCAAATGTATGGAAAAAAATGCTCATTTGAAATTAACGAATACTTATTTATATAAAAGGATGTTGAACATTCCTCGAATTGTTTTGCTCTTTTTATGTGTGTCTTTCACCGTTCCTTCGTTGGCAGAGACCACTACGATGCAGTTACCGCAGCTTTCGCTGAGTCTGAATAATGTGACGATACGTGAAGTATTTAACATAATAGAGAAAAATACGGAGTACGTATTTATCTTTTCGGACGAGTTGCTTACCGACTTGAATGGAAAAGTCAGTATTCATGTAAATAAGCAAACGCTGGATAAAATATTGGATAAAGTTTTACAGTCGACAGGTTTGACTTATAAGATTACCAACAGGCAGGTCACGGTGAGTAAGAAAAGTCAGGCAGTCGTCCAGAGAACTTCTCTGAAGGTGACGGGACACGTGAGCGACGAAAAGGGAGAGCCCCTGATCGGGGTAAACATACAGGAAGAAGGAACCAACAATGTGGTTGTAACCGATATGAACGGAAACTTCTCGATGTATAATATATCCGGTCCTTCTTCTGTCCTGAAGTTTACCTATATCGGATTTATTCCGTTGAGGGTAGTGGTAGGAAAGCAGACGAATCTGTCGGTAAAGCTCGAATCCGATGTGAAAGGTCTGGAAGAAGTAGTTGTGGTAGGATATGGCTCTCAAAAAAGAGAGAGCGTCATTGGAGCTATTACCACTATGAAGCCTGCCGCCTTGCAGATTAATCAGAGCCGTTCCGTTACCAATGCATTGGCAGGACAGGTAGCGGGTATTATTGCCGTACAAAGAAGCGGGGAGCCGGGCAATGACGCTTCCGACTTCTGGATTCGCGGTATTTCATCTTTCGGTTCGGGAACGACTCCGCTGGTGCTGGTCGACGGAATCGAACGTAGTCTGAGTAATCTTTCTCCGGAGGAGATCGAGTCTTTCTCTGTCTTGAAGGACGCCACCGCTACGGCAGTCTATGGTGTGAAGGGAGCCAACGGAGTTATCCTGATACAGACCAAGCGTGGCCAGATTGGTAAACCCCGTATCCAGATAAAGGCTGATTATGGTTTCTCTGCTCCGACTATGTTACCCGAATTTGTCGATGGTGCCAAATATATGGAAGTGATGAATGTCGCCAGCCAGTTCTCTTCGGGGAAAGATATGTATACGCAAGCTGCTATTAATGCCACCCGCAACGGTACGGACCCCGACTTGTATCCGAACGTAAACTGGCTAAAGGCAGTGACAAAGGATTATGTGCCGAGCGGACGTGTTTCATTGGACATCAACGGAGGTAGCGAGCGGTTGCGTTATAGCTTGATTCTTGCCTACTACGGTGAAAAAGGGATGACGGTTACGGACCCGGGCGTAGAATATGACGCTTCCAATAAATTGTCCCGTTACAATATCCGTACCAATCTGGATATGAACCTGACTCCTTCTACTGAAATTAATGTAAGTCTGGGAGGATATATCCTGAATCAGCGCACGCCGGGATACACCACATCCAGTGATGAAAACCCCCGTACTCCTTTTACTGATATTATCAAACTGGCTTTTAAAAACACCCCGATTGTACACCCGGTGATTTACTCGAACGGACAAATTCCGGCAAATACATCGCAGACCAACCCGTGGGCTGCCGCTACACATTCGGGGTTTATCTCCAGCTATATCAGCAGTTTACAGTCCGTTTTCGCCGTTACACAGGATATTGGTAAGTTATGGCATCCCTTGAAAGGCTTGAAGGCGAAAGCTACCTTCTCATTCGACACGTATGCCTGGAACTCATTCTTGAGAACCAAGAAACAGACCACTTATATGGCTACCGGGCGTGATGCGGACGGCAACCTGCTGACGAGCGTCACCAATGAAGGGGACGATTATTTGAAATATTCGAAAGAAGCGGGTGGTAACCGTACTATGTATATGGAAGGCCAGTTGTCTTACAGCCGTTTGCTGGCGGATGCACATCAGATAGATGGTTTGCTGCTGTACAATATGCGCGATTACGTGGATGCGGACGCTACTTCGGCTATCAATTCACTTCCCCACCGCACACAGGGAATTGCCGCCCGTCTGTCTTACAGTTATAAAGGCAGGTATTTTATTGAGGGAAACTTCGGTTATAATGGTTCGGAGAACTTCAGCAAGGGACATAAATGGGGATTCTTCCCTTCCGTAGCCGGTGGTTGGCTTGTTACGAACGAGAAGTTTATGGAAAGCACCGCTTCCGTATTGTCAAAACTGAAAATCCGTGGTTCTTACGGGTTAGTGGGAAACGATCAATTGTCGGGGCGCCGTTTTGCCTTCTTGTCCACTATCACCTCCGGAACCGGATATGTTTATGGAACCAGCGGTAATCAGACCATTAACGGAAGATTCGAAGGTGACTTCGGTATTGAAGATTTGTCCTGGGAAACCGTGAAGAAAACGGATATCGGCATTGAAATCGGGCTTTGGGATTGCATCAATATACAAGCCGACTATTTCCACGAGAAACGGGAGGATATCTTTATGCAACGGAAGACCATACCCGAAACTGCCGGATTCAACAAGAACCCCTGGGCCAACTTCGGTATCGTGAAGAACCAGGGATTCGACGCTAGTCTAGAGATGAACAAGAGTTTTGGAAAAGACTTCTTCCTGTCCTTACGGGGCAACTTCACTTTCAGCCGTAACAAGATACTGGAGTATGACGAATCCGAGGCGATGAAACAGACCACCCGTGCGCGTACCGGAAATCCGTTGAACACGTATTATGGATTGAAAGCGGTCGGCCTGTTCCAGGAGGAAGACTTTAAGGCGGACGGGACATTGGTTGACGGAATCCCCAACCATACGTTCGAGCAGGTGAAACCGGGAGATATCCGTTATGAAGATACCAATCACGACGGCAAGGTGGATACTTATGATTATCAGCCTATCGGTCGTCCTTCTGTTCCGGAAATTGTGTATGGGTTCGGGTTCAGCGCTCGTTGGAAAAGCTTTGATTTCAGTGCGTTTTTCCAGGGTTCCACCAATGTTTCCAATATGATTCAGGGAGATATGCTGATTCCTGGTAGCGGTGGCGGCGGATTGGGCAATATTTATGCCAATTGTGATGACCGTTGGGATCCGAATGACCCGTACAGACAGGTATTTTGGCCGCGTTTGTCCACCAACAAGAGTTCCAACAATATGCAATATTCTACCTGGTGGCTGAAAGACGCTTCCTATCTGCGCTTGAAGAATGTCGAGGTGGGCTATACCTTCCCCAAGAAATGGCAGAAGGCGGCAATGATGCGTGATGCGCGTATTTTCTTCCGGGGCAGTAATCTGCTGACATGGGCCGCATTCGATATGTGGGACCCGGAAATCGGTTCCAGCGACGGAATGAAATATCCTCTGATGAAGGTTTATTCGTTTGGTTTTCAAGTAACATTTTAATCTTACGTACAATGAAAAAGATACATATGAAACAGTATATCCGAACCTTGATGCTGGCGGTTGCCCTTGCTCCGGTTTTTTCGTCGTGTGATTATCTGGATAAAGAACCGGATGATATGTTGACACTGGACGCTGTGTTTGACAATGCAGATTATACAAAGCAATGGTTGGCAGGTGTTTACAATCTTGTTCCCGACCCTTTGTGGGAATATATGACTTATGAAGGATACGGATACTATATGATGAGCGACGAAACTCAAATGGCTTCTTCATTGAGCCAGTTCGGGTGGAGTAACCTGATGAATGTACAGAAGGGAAGTTGGACTCCCACTACGATTGTTCCCGGGAAGAACCTTTGGCTGGAGACTTATCGTAAAGTACGTGCAGGGCTTATCTTTATGGAAAATGTAAAAGAAATCCCGAACCAGCGGCAGACAGCCGAATTGGTGGAACGCTATAAGAACGAAGTACGTTTCCTGATAGCATATTATTATTCGAGGATGTTGGAAGTTTACGGCCCGTTTCCTCTGGTCACTTCGTTGGTAGACGTCACCGAATCCGGTGATGTATTGCAGAAAGCACGTACCCCTTACGATGAGATTGTCGATTATCTGGACAATGAGTTTATGGAACTTTCCAAAGTATTACCTTCTTCTTATGACGATGTGAATGTCGGTCGTCCCACTTCCGGAGCGTGTCTGGCATTGCGTGCCCGTATGTTGATGTTTGCTGCCAGCCCATTGTTTAACGGCAATGAGGATTTCAGGGATGTGGTCAATAAAGACGGCACTCCGCTTTTCAGCCAAAGCAAGGATAACAGTAAATGGGAGAGAGCGGCAAAAGCTGCCAAACTGGTAATAGATATGCCTGAGTATGACCTATATAAAGAGTATTTGGACGACGGTTCCATTGATGCACTGATGTCCTGTATCAATCTGTTTCTGACCACTCCCACAAATAATAAAGAAATTATATTGGCTTATCCCGGAAAGACAAACGGGCTTTATGAGTACCATTTACTACCTCGCGGTTCCGGTTGGGCAGGATGTATCAGTGCTACGCAGAATGTAGTGGATGCTTTCTTTATGAAGAACGGGTTGAGCATTGACGCGCCGGGTTCCGGTTATGTGGAAAGTGGCTACTCCGGTGCGGACACTTATTATGATACGAAATACCTGTATGGCAGTTCGGAGAAAAAAGCCGGATTAGTGACCACGGCAGGAACCTATAATATGTACGTCAACCGTGAACCGCGCTTTTATGCGAACATTCGTTTTCACGGTGAATATTGTTCGTTCGACGACACTAAGAGAACACATAACTTCCTGAACGAAGGAAAAGACGGAAAACCTTCTCATGATAGTCCGATAGCGGGTTATCAGATTAATAAAGCGCTTAATCCGTCTACCAGGCATGGAGTTGCCTATCCGTATAAGCCGGGTATTATCGTGCGTCTGGCAGAGATGTATCTGAGCTATGCGGAAGCATTGAACGAGTATGATCCGGGGAATGCGGATATCGAGAAATACATGAAGTTGATTCGTGAGCGTGCCGGACTGCCTGCCTTGCAATCCGGACTGTCACAGGATGCGATGCGCGATGCGATTCATCACGAACGCAGAGTGGAGTTTGCCTTTGAAGGCGGAATGCGTTATATGGATATTCGTCGCTGGAAAGAGGCGGAGAAAGTTTTCGAAACTCCGATTTCGGGCATGAACACCGATGGCAAGACCAATACAGAGTACTTCAAACGGACAGAGATACAGAAACGGGTTTTCTTGAAGAAGATGTACTTGTGGCCTATCTATCAGAACTATCTGGATAATAACGAGAAACTGGTTCAAAATAAATATTGGTAATAGAAAAATGCTTATGAAAATGAATATCAGTTATATTTTATGCTTGTTCCTGGCTGTTTTTTCTTCAGCTTGTGACGATGACAAAACAGATGAAAACAATGCGAAACAAGTGACCGTGACAATTTCACCTTCCGATAAGGTGATTGTGGAAGGTGAGGGTGGTGATATTTCGTTTACTGTTACACCGAGTGACCCGGCTGTGGAATTGAGGTATGTCTCCAGCGTAGAATGGATGAAGGCGGCGGCTGGCGGAGGAGCCTCTTGGAGTGTGGCGGCAAACTCTTCCGAACTAAGCAGGGAGGGACGTATCTATATTCTGAATAAGGTGTCGCTGGCTCGTCTGGATACGATTAATGTAATTCAAAAGTCCGTCAATGGCGAAATACAGGAACATCCGACGGTTTCATTTACCGAAGCGGATGTGCCGGTTTCTGTTCCTTTTGCCGGAAACTCGTATGTGACTTATCCGAAAGGTTCTACTTATATCGACAATTATACCGGAAAGTTTAAAGCTACCTGGGCGGATGAAACGATTGTCAGCAGCACTTACTTCTATGTGGGCGAAGCGGGCGACTTGAATCTGGCGGCTGTAGGAAGCAATGAAACCGGAAACAGTGTTGTACGTTTCAAAGTGCAGGATAAGGTATATAATATTACAATCAGCGGCCCGACCTCCAAGATATACGGCATTGCTACGATTCCGGTAGAGAAGCCGGGATATATCCGGGTGGATATGCAAGGAGTATCGAAGAGCGGCAAGTCTTTCGGTGACATCACCGGTTACCGGATTGGCGGACAGGCTGCTTTGGGTACCAATCATTTTGTGACGGAAGAGAAGATGAACGAGGGAGACAAGAACTGCTACTTCTACCGCAGAGGTTCTTCCGTACACTGGTTCTATACACAGCCCACGGGTAATGCCGAATATTTCTATAATGAAGTATTGGTGACACCGGAAAATGCTCTGAACAGTACATATTATATGATGAACGGTTTCTCCGAAGGATATATGGGTATCCAGCAGACTACTTCGGGCGAGCATAAAGTCTTGTTCTCTGTGTGGAGTCCTTATACTACCGATGATCCGGAAGATATACCGGAAGAAAAGAGAGTCAAGGTGTTACGGAAAGGAGCGAACGTTACTATCGGTGAGTTTGGTAATGAGGGCAGTGGCGGACAAAGCTGGCTGCATTATAACTGGACAGCCGGTACGGTGTACAAAGCTCTTGTACGGGTGAAACCTGACGGAAATGGAAGTACCGTCTATACGGGCTATTTCTATGCTGACGGTGAATGGAAGCTGATTGCTTCTTTCTCGCGCCCGGAAACGAATACATGGTATAAAGGAGCTTATTCGTTCCTCGAAAACTTTGACCCGATCAACTCGATCTATCCCCGTTCCGTATTGTATAAGAATCAATGGATGAGGCTTGCTTCCGGCGAGTGGAAAGAGATTACCGGTGCTAAGTTCTCTTGCGACGATACGGGAAGAAGCGGATTGAGATATGACTATTCCGGTTCGGTAGACCAGGCGAATGGCGGATTTGTGTTGAAGAGTTTCGGATTCACAGACGATCATACGGACTATGGGACGATGTTCACCCGTCCTTCCGGTGGGACTGCTCCTGACATTGATCTGGATGCGTTAGAGAATATTCCTTCTGTTGAATAAATAAGTTTGGAACAATGAAAAGAATAAGATTTATATATGGCGCAATGTTGCTTGTTCTTGCTTTGGCAATGAATGCGTGCGACGATTATTATTCGGTAGCTGTTGCCGGTGATCCCGGCGTCACTCCGGTTGTACTGACTACACCGGAAGAGAGTATTACGCTTCCCGCCAAGGATGCAGCGGGGGAGGTGGAGATTGTAACCAATATGGAGAACTCCACGATTTCTATTGCTGTGCCCGCTGATGCGAAAAGCTGGTGTAGCGCAGCGCTTTCCGGAAACAAGATAGCGGTCACTTTGGTGGATAATCCCCGGACGATTGCCCGTTCTACGATTCTCACCGTCAAGGTATTCTCGATTACCTGCAAGATAGAAGTGGTACAGGAAGCAAAGACACCGGAACCGATCTATCCGATAGAAGGAACTTATAAGTTCAATATTCCTTCTGTCAGCGACTTCGATGCTACGAAGATTTACAAAGTAATGGACGGTAACCTGAAGGTTGCGGAAATCTGTCTGGAATATCTGAAGAATGACAATATTGCTTCAAGGGCAGTCGTTGTCTATACCGGCGAAGGTGGGGCGGCCGACTATACCAGAGGATTTGTCGCTTATCTGGTGGATGATGAAGGCAATGTCTCCGAAGCTATCGAGAATGGAGGAACAGCTTCGTTCGACTATGCGGAAAATACGCTTGACTATGTGGCCGGAACCTCGGAAGCTGTACACACGGTTTATCTTTCTTCTTATGGCATTACGAAGAAGGAACCGGAAGAGGCTGTAAAAGAAACTGTTCCCGAACCGTATCTGGTCAGCGATATGGAAGGTAATTCTTATCCGGTAGTCAAAATCGGTAGTGAAGTTTGGCTAGGTTCCAATCTACGGACAACTAAATATAGTGACGGAACGGAGATTCCGTTGGTTCCTTTGGCTTCTTTGGATAAGTCTGTTGCTTGTTGTACGTATCCCAATGGAAGTGCGTCCATTGACGCTGCCTTATATGGATATTTGTACACGAGTAAAGTCGTTGCGCAGGAAGACCTGCTGGCAGGCAGCATTGTCGACGGTATGTGGCGTATTTCTACCGGAGGTGGAACGAATGCTGCCGGTTTAATGGGAAATGCAACCGATTGGCAGCGCCTGTTCAAGTATATCGGAAAGGATCAGTTAGGTACATTGCTTGTATTGGGATATACATGGGATAATGGCGGAGCAGGT
>ENA-USUK01001277-USUK01001277.1-human-gut-metagenome-genome-assembly--contig:-NODE-1277-length-19478-cov-4.925262_pt1 | contig 19478 bp, 20 predicted proteins | sample MGYA00250062_ERZ773400 | MGnify/ENA primary metagenome ERZ773400 (study PRJEB29103, sample SAMN06111961) | human gut metagenome | biome: human gut; feature: ankylosing spondylitis patient; material... | reverse complement strand
CCCGATTAAACAGGGCTTTTAAGAGAAGTGTCTACTTCGTTTCTGGGCTTTGAGTGATCTTTTGACGACTTGCAGGGATAAAGCTTCAGGTTGGGGTTCAGGCGCAGTGCCTCGGCAAATGCGAGTCCGGCGGGGACTACCATGATGTTGTTTTCATTGGCCGCAGTCGTCGTGGCATCCGCAAGTTGCTTCGTCATTTCCGGTTTGCCTTCCCAGGCCCAGGTCATCATGACCATCGGCTTGATACCGATAGCAGTCAGATCGACGGTATGACGCTCGAGCGCCTGCTTAAAGGTGTCCTTTCGCATGGGATCAATCGGTCCCTTGCTGTTGTCCTGCAGAACAACGACGTCAAACACCTTTTCCTTCGTAAAGTCGAAGCGTTTGATTTTGCCGCCGTCCTTATGGTCGACATAAGTTGAAGCGATACCGGTCGGGCGGACGAGATCCCATACATTGAACCAACCGAGGTCCGCACCGCCAATGGTCACCATACGATTGCGGTGGATTTTCTGTCCGTCTGCGCGTGCAAGACGGTTGATCATGTTGTGCATGCCACACGAGTAGAACGTGAACGAGTTACCCACGAGCATGTAGTCAGTTCCTGTCTGTCCCGGTTCAATGATGAAAATAAGACCAAGAATATGTTGCGGTATTACGATGGCGGAAGTCCTTCGGATTTATGGGCTGTCCGCTCTGCCGGAATAGATGCGGCTACGGGACGTGAGATCTTTTTGCATAAAGACGGTACCCAGAGTTTTGCTTATAATGTCGAGGATGAGGTGGTCGTAGGAAATAGTGATCCGAAACTGGAAGGGGTTGTCGGCATGTCTTTTTACTATAAAGGTTTTTCGGCTTCTGCCAATTTCCGTTACCGGTTGGGTGGGCAGATCTTTATGGAGACCTTGTACAATAAGGTAGAAAATATTTCGTTCAGTGATGTCCGCTATAATCAGGATAAGCGGGCTTTGTACGATCGTTGGAAAGAACCGGGCGATAATGCTAAATTCCGGGCGATTTCAACGACAGCCGATACGCCGATGTCTTCCCGGTTTGTCGCCGACAACAACGTCTTTTCAGGAGAGTCTATATCGGTGGGGTACGAGAGCCAGGGAAAATGGCTGAAATCGGTCGGCGCTTCATCATTGACGGTAAGAGCTTATATGAACGATATTTTCCGGATTTCAACCGTGAAAAATGAACGGGGTATCGATTATCCCTTTGCCCGTTCGGTATCCATGTCTTTGGGATTAAGATTTTAAATTAAAACGAATGAAAATGAAAAAGTTGAATTTCATCATCAAATACGGTCTGGCTTTACTTCTGCTATCCTTCTATTCCTGTGAGTCATGGCTGAATGTGACGCCTTCGGATCGTTTGTCGGAGGAGATGCTTTTCAATGACCGGGAGGGATTTGTGAAGGCATTGAACGGGGTGTATATTGAATTGAATACGAATGAATTGTATGGCCGAAACCTGACTGCCGGTGCTTTGGATGTGATGGGACAGTATTACAGTGTTGCTTCTTCGTCGCATGCTTTCTATAACTATGGAGGTTTGGTTTATACCGGAAACGATGAGAAGGCCCTGTTCGATAACATGTGGCAGAAATGCTATGCGGTGATTGCCTGTTGCAATACGATTATCGAAAAATGTGATGAAAATAAAGCCGGACTTTCGCCTGTCTGGAAGGGGTCGATCAAAGGGGAGGCTTTGGCTTTAAGGGCTATGCTTCATTTTGATATGTTGCGTCTGTTCGGTCCCCTGACCTCCGAATTGGATAAAGAAAGTATTCCTTATCAGACGAATTCGGATCAGACGGTTACTCCTTTACTGTCCGGATCGGAAGTCATCGGATTGATTCTCGACGATCTGAAAAATGCTGTCGGTTTGCTGAAAGATACGGATCCTTATTTTGTGGAAGAGGAATTTTCCGATACAGATTTGAATTACCGGCGTTTCCGGATGAATTATTTTGCAGCAAAGGGCCTGATGGCCCGGGTTCAGCTTTGGGGAGGGGATAAAGAAAAGGCTGCTATTACGGCCAAAGAAGTAATTGCCGAAGGACAGGCTGAAGGGGCGGAATTTTTCCCTTTTGTAACGAATAGTGAAGCTACTTCATCGAATCCCGACCGGGTATTTTATTCCGAAGTATTGTTCGGTACCTATCATTCTTCCCGGGAAAAATTACATGAGGATTTGTTTGCTCCGACACTCGAGTCGACCAGTATTCTCACCTTAGCCGGTACTGCCCGGAGAGATGATTTATACGATAATGAGAATGATTATCGTTATTCGGTTTGGTCTACTTATAATAAAAACGGAACTTCGGTACTCTATCATCGTAAATTCGAAAAGCAGGATAATGTGACGGCCAGCCGGCAATATATGATTCCTCTGATCCGGATGAGCGAAATGTATCTGATTGCGGTTGAATGTTGTAAGCTGGGCGAAGCTTCCGTTTACCTGAACACTTTCCGTAATGCCAGAAACTGTAACAGCCTTGCCCTGACGGAAGACAACCGGATCAATATTCTGGCGAATGAATATAAAAAAGAAATGTTGGGTGAGGGGCAACTGTTCTTTTTCTATAAACGCCAGGAAATGGTAAATATCCCCGATGGAAATCAGGCTACAGGAACGAAGAACGTAGAACTGACCAAGTATGTCGTTCCGCTTCCGGAAAGCGAAACCGATCAACGAATCAGTAGTACAGATATTTCAAATGAATGATTATGAAAAGAATTTTATATTATATATGGATTTTACCTTTGATGTTGTCGGGTTGTGAAAAGGACCTGATGGATTATGAAGGATTGGAAGGAGTTTATTTTGCCGTACAATGGGGAGATTCCTGGGGCAGTGAAAAAACTTGGCCTTACCAACCTTATACGAATGTCAATTTTATCAGTTTGCCGGGAGATACCGCAACGCTGTCGGTGAAGGTGATGGCTACCGGTCCGGTGAAAGCGTATGACCGGATTTTTCTGGTGGAAGTCAATCCCGATAGTACCGATCTGACTGAAAATGTGGGTTATCTGCCCTTGAACCGTGAAGGTGTGATCAAGGCCGGAGAGTCTGCCGCTGAGGTAGAAGTCCGCCTGATACGTACCGATATTTTGCAGGAAAAAGAACAGAGATTGGGCTTGAGATTGGTGGCTAACGAATATTTTTCTCTGGCTTTCCCGGAATGGGATGCCTTGATCGGTTCACACCGGACCGGGCCGGTGTATGAGCATTTCGATGCTTCATTACATACCTTGCGTATTGCTGATTTTATGGTAGAGCCTAAAGTTTGGGTCGGTACTGCCGTTTCTCCCTATAATGGAGGGTATGAATCCGGAAATTGGGGCGCTTTCAGCCGGAAAAAACTGGAATTGATTTGTGAGCGTTTTAATTTGACGTATAATGATTTTATGAGTACTGAAACGATGCCGAGTGCATTGCAAATGCTGATATATAAATCTATGTCCACCTATCTGATCCAATGCTACAATGACAAAAAACCGGTTTTGGAAGAGGATGGGCGTTTGATGTGGTTCAGCGGTTGTCCCTGGTTATCGAAAGTAGGTGTACCCTGGGTACCGGAAGAAGGTTATTACGATTAAACAGAAATAATTATGAAAAGATTAGTATATATTATTGTATTCGCATTAGGGTTGACGGCATGCTATGATGACAAAGGCTCGTACGATTATCATGACATTTGTGAGGTGAACATAGAGGGGTTAGAGTCGGTTTATGAAACGGTTTACCGGGAAAGTGTGCTGGAAATCGATCCTACGGTGACGGTAACGGAAGGAAATATCGGGGATACCACCCGTTTTGCTTATGAATGGAGGGCTAACGTGCCCTATAATTCGACAGAGTTGATCGGTACGGAACGGATATTGAACTATCGGGTTGAATTAGCTCCGCGTGATTATACCTTATATTTCAGGGTGACCGACCGGCAAACCGGTGTCGTGACGGTGGCTACTTCTACATTGAAAGTAGGAACCGCTTATTCGAAAGGTATCTTGCTGATCGGTGAAAATGCTCAGGGAGAGGCAGATGTGCAGATGTTGTCGATGGTGAAAGATACGGTTTTATACAAAGAATTATTGAAAAACAGCGGGCTGCCGGTCCTGAAAAATCCGGTGGATATTATCCATACAGGAGCGGCAGGAAACAGTAACTATATCAAGTTATGGGTATTGACCGGGTCCCAGGCTTATTCCATGGATCGTAAAACTTTTGCCGGTTCGGAAAGTGATGTGTTCGGTAAATTATTGTTTATGGATCGGACGTTCGACACGGAATTCGTACCGGTAGATATTATTCCGCGGGTGAAAGATAAGGCTGGTAAGAACGGCGGGTCTAGCTACTATCGCACAGTCGTATGTAATAACGGATATATTTTCAATGCCAGTACGTTATTGATGGGAGGAGACTATTATAATAATCCGGTGAATTGTCTGACTTCGGATCAGAATACCTATTATAAAGCTTTTCCTTATCTGTTCTATACATTGAATAGCTATTCGGGGCAAACGCCGTCGATGATCTGCCGGGGATCCAGCCCTTTCATTTCGGCATAGGTGTCCAGTTCGTTGAAGTAGCTGACACGCAGCGCCAGGTAGGTGTTGGCGAACAGTTTCACTGCCTCTGCCTCGGTGTAGCCCATAAACAGCGTGGGGATCTCTTCCTTGATCGCACCCTCCCGGAGCAGTCCGGAAAAGGTGTGTGCGGCGGCAGTCAGCGTCTCGTCTGCGGCATCCGTTCCCACAATGATGCGGGACGGATAGAGGTTGTCGTACAGCGCTCTGCCCTCCCGGAGAAATTCCGGGCTGAACAGGATGTTCTGACAGTGGTACTTTTCCCGGACGGACTGGGTATAGCCCACCGGAACGGTAGACTTGATGACCATGACTGCATCCGGATTGCAGGACAGCACCAGTTCGATCACTGCCTCTACCGCAGAGGTATCGAAAAAGTTTTTGCGGCTGTCATAGTTGGTGGGTGCGGCGATGATAACGAAATCCGCCTGGCGGTATGCTGCCGCTCCGTCCAGCGTTGCAGTCAGATCCAGGTCTTTTTCTGCCAGATACTGCTGGATCTCCGCATCAATGATGGGCGATTTCCGCTGGTTGATGAGTTCCACCTTTTCCGGAATGATGTCTACTGCCAGCACCTTGTGATGCTGTGCCAGCAGGATGGCGTTGGAAAGTCCCACATAGCCGGTTCCTGCCACTGCAATTGTATATTTTTTCTCCATGTCCTTCTTCCTCATATACAAGCCTGGTTTTGCATCCTTTCCACGTGTCATGTCCGGACGGCACAGGCTCTCTAAAACAATGAAAAACCGGCGACACCCTGCCGCCGGTTTTCTGCGTGTGTATCTTATATGCTATTGTAGCACATTTTGGCGTATCCGTCAAGCCGGCGGATAACTGCCTTTACACAAATCAATTTTCAAGTCCTCCTTGAAAAGGGGGATGTCAGCGTAAGCTGACAGGGGGATTAACTTCTCATTCAAACCTATGGCTTGCCAGCTCAGTACCAGTCGCACATTTCAGACACTGCGCTGAGAGCCTTTGATTTCCGTGTAACCACCCTTACGCATTCTGCTGCATCCCCGTATACAGCAGATAATACCGTCCTTTTTCTTCCATCAGCTTTTCATGGCTGCCACGCTCAATAATGCGTCCGTGATCCAGCACCATGATAACATCGGAATTCTGAATGGTGGAGAGCCGGTGGGCAATGACGAACACCGTTCTGCCGTGCATCAGCGCATCCATGCCTGCCTGGACAATGCGTTCCGTCCGGGTGTCAATGGAAGAGGTCGCCTCGTCCAGGATCATGACCGGCGGGTCTGCTACTGCCGCTCTGGCGATGGAAAGCAGCTGGCGCTGTCCCTGGGACAGCCCGGAACCGTCACCGGACAGAACTGTATTGTAGCCGTCCGGCAGCAGCATGATGAAGTGGTGGGCATTGGCACGCTTTGCCGCAGCGATGCACTCTTCATCGGTGGCATCCAGTCTGCCGTAGCGGATATTGTCCATGACCGTGCCGGTAAACAGGTTGACATCCTGCAAAACAATGCCCAGCGAGCGCCGCAGGTCGGGCTTTCGAATCTTGTTGATGTTGATGCCGTCATAGCGGATCTTGCCGTCCGCCAGATCATAGAACCGGTTAATCAAGTTGGTGATAGTAGTCTTTCCGGCGCCGGTCGCACCGACAAACGCCACCTTTTCGCCGGGCTTTGCGTACAGGCTCACGTCGTGCAGCACGATCTTATCCGGCACATAGCCGAAGTCCACGTCAAAGAACCGGACATCGCCCTCCATCCGGGTATAGGTGACTGTGCCGTCTCCGTGGGGATGTTTCCACGCCCACACGCCTGTGCGGTGGTCGGTCTCCGTGAGAACGCCGTCCTTCTCCTCGGCATTGACCAGCGTCACATAGCCCTCGTCGGTCTCCGGCTCTTCGTCCAACAGTTCGAAGATACGTCCTGCGCCGGCAAGCGCCATAACGATTGCACTCGCCTGCTGGGAAATCTGGCTGATGGGCATGGTAAAGCTGCGGCTCAGCTGCAAAAAGGCTGCAATTGCACCCAGCGTTAGACCGCCCACACCGTGGAATGCCAGCGCACCGCCCAGCATTGCCAGCAGCACATACTGCAGGTTTCCGAGGTTACCCATGATCGGCATCAGGATATTTGCGAAACTGTTTGCTGCGGATGCATCCTTGCATAATTCTTCGTTTTTCTGGTCGAAAATCTCTTTTGCTTTCTCTTCGTGACAGAATACTTTGATAACTTTCTGTCCGTTGATCATCTCTTCGATATAACCATTTACATCACCAAGAGCTTTCTGCTGACGTATAAAATAATAACCACTCTTTCCGGCAACACGGCCTGTCACCTGAAGCATGATAAATACAAAGCAGAGTACAAAAATGGTAAGCTGCCAGCTTGTGAAAAGCATGGCAAAAAACACAGAAATAATTGTGATCAGAGAGGAGAACATCTGCGGGATACTCTGTGCAAGCATCTGACGCAGCGTGTCCGTATCGTTGGTATAATGGCTCATAATATCGCCATGTGTATGCGTATCAAAATAACGGATCGGCAGTGTCTGCATATGTTCGAACATCTCGTCTCGAATACGTTTTAACGTTCCCTGTGCGATACTTACCATCGTTCTGTTGTAAAATAGGCATGCAAGGATTCCCACTGCGTAAATACATCCCATGATCAAAATGGAACGGAACAGCGGTGCAAAGTCCGGTGTGGCTGCCTGAAGCAGCGGTGTGATATAACTGTCGATCAGTGTCTGCAGATACAGTGAGCAGGACACCATGGCAAGTGCATTGACTACGATACAGATCAGGACAGCAACAAAACGCAGTTTATAATGTCCGATATAAGACATCAGTCTTTTTACAACATCTTTATTTACTTTTGCCATTCCTTCCGGTCCTTTTTTGTTATTCGGCTGTCTCATCTTCGCTTCCTCCTTTCACCTGAGAATAGTAAACCTCCTGATAGATCTCATTGGATGCAAGCAGCTCTTCATGCGTGCCAACCGCAGAAATATGGCCTTTATCCATAACAATGATCTTGTCCGCATCCTGTACCGATGAAATACGCTGTGCGATGATAAATTTCGTTGTATCCGGGATTTCCTCACGGAATGCCTTTCGGATCAACGCATCTGTTTTCGTATCTACCGCACTGGTAGAGTCATCCAGAATCAGGATTTTCGGTTTTTTCAGAAGTGCTCTTGCAATACAGATTCTCTGTTTCTGACCGCCGGATACATTGCTTCCGCCCTGCTCAATGTAAGTATCGTATTTATCCGGGAATGTCTGGATAAAATCGTCAGCCTGGGCGAGCTGACAGACATGAATCAGCTGTTCATCTGTCGCATTTTCATTTCCCCAGCGTAAGTTTTCTTTGATTGTTCCGGAGAACAGCACATTTTTCTGAAGAACCATCGCTACCTGATCACGCAGAGCTTCCAGATCATATTTTCTTGTATCCAGACCGCCTACTTTCAGGCTTCCTTCGGTGACATCATAAAGTCTCGGGATCAGCTGAACCAGCGTTGTCTTTGCAGAACCGGTTCCTCCGATGATACCAACCGTCTCACCGGATCTGATATTTAAATTAATATCAGAAAGACAGATCTTATCCTTTTTCCCTGTGTAGCTGAAGCTTACATGATCAAATACAACGGAACCGTCTTTTACTTCTGTTACCGGAGATTCTCCATTTGTAAGGTCGCTTTTCTCATCAAGAATCTCTACAATACGCTCTGCAGATGCTCTGGAAATAATGATCATAACAAATACCATCGACAGCATCATAAGACTCATCAGAATCTGCATCGCATAAGCAACGAGACTCATCAACTGACCGGTCGACATACCATTTACCGGATCATTTCCGGTTGTAACGATCAGTTTTGCACCAAACCAGGAAATCAGAATCATACATGCATACATGCAGAACTGCATCAGCGGCATATTGAATGCGATCAGTTTTTCTGCAAATGTAAAATCGTTATAAATCGATGTGGAAATTTTTTCAAATTTCTCAATCTCATGATCCTCACGGACATAAGATTTCACAACACGGATTCCGTGAAGATTTTCCTGCACAACATTGTTCAGTTTATCGTAAGTTTTGAAAACTTTTTCAAATACTGGATGTGCATGTGTCATGATCAAATACAGTCCGATACCAAGGATCGGAGCTGCTGCCAGGAAAATCACTGCCATCTCGGAATTTACCTGAAATGCCATAAACATAGAAAAAATCAGCATGATCGGTGCACGAACCGCCATACGAATGATCATCTGATATGCATTCTGCACGTTGGTAACGTCCGTTGTCAGACGCGTTACGATACTTGCCGTTGAAAATTTATCAATATTGGAAAAAGAAAAATTCTGTACATTGTAATACATATCCTTTCTCAGGTTCTTTGCAAATCCGGCAGATGCCCGTGCGGCAAATTTACCGGAAAGCACACCGAACATCAGTGAGATCATCGCTGTGACAGCAAGCAGAATACCCATCTTCCAGATATATCCCAGGTTCTGTGCCTGAATACCGTAGTCGATCAGTCTTGCCATCAACATCGGAATGATCACTTCCATGATTACTTCAAGCGTGACCATCGCCGGAGATAAAAGGGAATCCTTCTTGTACTCACGGATGCTCTTCATCAGTTTCTTAATCATGATTGATTAGCCTCCTTATTATCTTTTTTTGCATAACATTTGTTTTTCATCGAACATTTTAAATCTTCTGTGAGGTTCTCACGAATCTTCTTTGTCAGCTGAAACAGACAGTCAATATCGTCCGCTGTCATATCCTTTACCAGCAAACGCTCCATTCTCTGGATATGCTGTATTACAAGCTGACTGGCTTCATCGCCTTTTTCTGTCAGGACAATTTTCTTCAGTCTCGCATCCCCGGGATAAGACTGCATCTCAATATAGTCATTCTGCTCCATCTTCTGCAAAATACCGGCAACAGTAGAGCGTGTAAGGCAGAAACGCTTCACGATATCCCGCGGAAAAATGTCCTTTTGAGGATTTTCTTTAATATACTTTATAATCCCGCCCTGAACATACTGGAGATCATAAATTCCACTTTTTTTCTTATCGTACTCAATTTTTCGATATAAAAGATTGGATAATGACAAGATCTCTCTGCCCACTTCACGTTTTTCTCCAAAATCCATTTTCGCTTCACCTCCCGTTCGATTGTTCGTTGTCGAACAATTATAAGACGAATAAAATTTTTTGTCAATTGTTATATCGCACCATTTTTTTCATCTGAAACCAAATATTTTTGGAAGCACTTATCACATCTGATTATCCTCCGGTAAATTCCAGAAACCGCATACTTGAAGCAGAAATATTTATCTGCATCCTAAAACACCATTTACATTTTTACTGCAAAATATTTCTGAATACCATGACAGATTGATTCTGCTGCCTTCTGCTGATAGGTATCTGTAATTAAAAGTGCTGCCTCCCTCTCATTCGACAGAAAACCACATTCCACGATCACCGCAGGAGCTTCACTCCTCTTCAATATGTAATACGTGTCATTCGCCTTGATTTCCCGCGGCCTTTCGATCTGTAGCTCTTTATTCATAACATTCTGAATACATCTGGCGATCTCCTTGCCCTCTGCCGAAGTCGTATAATAAAAAACCTGAGGTCCCGATACATACTCCTCCGTATAACTGTTCTGATGAACACTGACCGCCATCGCCGGTTTTGTCTCCCTGATCTTTGCACACCGGTTTCTCATATCCGTGCTCTTTTTATTTCCCTGCTCCGGTCCCTTTACACTTTCGTCCGCCTCCCGCGTCATCACAACCTCAAATCCCGCCTTCTCCAGACAAACTTTTAGCTTCTTTGCAATCGCCAGATTGATATCCTTTTCCTTCGCCTGATTGATTCCAATCTTCCCCGGATCATCACCACCATGTGCTGATTGTAGTTTACGCAAATTGTGATATGTATTCCCCAGTATATATGGGGAGTTAGAAATGTATTGAGATTAGATAGCCTTTTTCTCCAAGTCCTCACAGTAAACGCTTGAAAATAAATGTTCCAGCTCATTTCCGAAGTTGTATGAGATTTTAAGTTTGCGGTTTTCATAAACTGTTATCTGGTCTATCATTTCCACAATAATATCTCTGTCTAATTCTTCAATGTCTTTCAGTTCCAACAACCGCCTTAACCACGGTGTTTCAAAAACATCTTCTGTTACACTTTCCTTTTTCTTTTCTTCCAGCGTTTCAATCTGTTTGGAGTAAAGCGTTTCTTTTTGTTGATAGTCCTCTCGATAAGAAAGAAATTCTTCTTTAGAAATCAGTTCGTCTTTGTAATCTTCATAAATTGACTTTTTCAGCTTCTTCACTCTTTCAAGCTCTGCTTTTAACTTTGTCAGTTCTATGTCTGTTGATTTTCTGATCTTTGTTGCTGTGAAAGATTGTGATTTTACAAGTTCCTGCAAGTTCTCTACATTGCGGATAATCTGCTTTAAATCTCCCAGCACAATATCATTCAATACTTGAAACGGGAGCGTGTGCGGAGTGCAATAATCTTTTCCACTTCTTTTGTAAGTTCCACAATAGAATGAATAGGACTTACTTCCGTCAGCACGTCGCCAGAAATTTTTCATCATTGCCCGACCACAATCGCCACACTTGATAAAACCTGCAAAGATATTTTTATTTGTTTCTAAATCAATATCCCTATGCTTTTTCGTCAGCAGTTTTTGTACCTTATCCCACAGTTGACGGTCTATAATCGGTTCATGTGTATTTTCAACCCTTATCCAGTTTTCTTTCTCAACTGGACGCTGTTTGCTTCTCATACGTTGATGTTTCTTTCCTTGCACCATGTTTCCAATATAAAGCTCATTTTGTAACATCACTTTAATCGTGGAATACGTCCAATAAGAAGTTTTCTCTAAACGATTGCAATTTTTGTAATTTTCGCCGTTGAGCTTTTTATATTCCGACGGACAAAGGATACCCTCTGCATTTAGTATTTTGGCAATGCTTTGTTTTCCTATTCCTTGTGCATACATAGTAAATACTCTTTTTACAACTTCGGACGCATATTCATCAATCACAAGTTTATTTTTATTTGCAGGAGATTTCTTATAACCATAACTTGTAAAAGCTCCGATAAATTCCCCTGCTTTTTGCTTTGATTTTACGGTCGCTTGAATTTTATTAGAAATATCTCTGGCATACTGTTCGTTGAATATATTTTTAATAGGAAGTAACATATCGTATGCCTGCTTCATACTATCAATATTATCTGTTACAGAAATAAAACGAACATTAAGCTCTGGAAATATTCTTTCCAAATATCGCCCCGTATCAATGTAATCTCGTCCGAAACGGGAAAGGTCTTTTACAACAACACAATTTACCTTGTTATCCTCAATGTCAGCAATCATTCTATGAAAGTCTGGTCTATTAAAATTCGTTCCCGTAAAACCGTCATCAATATAAACATCATATAAGATAAAGTCATCATGCTTGTTCACATATTCTGTTAAAAGTTTTCTCTGATTTCCTACACTATCGCTTTCTTCCTTATCTCCGTCCTCTCGTGATAATCTGATATAAATAGCCACGTTAAATAAGTTTGAACCTTTTTGATAAATCATTTTTCCACCTATTCAACTGCCGTACCTATGATAATATTATACCATAAAGTACGGCTTCTTTCCATTGTTTTCAAGGGTTTTACCCTCTTGATAGTCCTTTTTTTACATGAGATTTCACGATACGGACAAGCAATTCCTCTACGGAAAATTTACCTAAAAATTCCCGTTCTACGATATATTGTGCAGGTTCTTTTTTAGCCAAGTTATCAGCCCCCTTAGTCAGCTATCTATTCTCAACATACGCACATAGGCTTATCCAATATGCGTATTTTTCACAATGTTACAGAAGCAGACAGACGGCTTTGGAAAGCTCCGTTAGTATCTCAACTATTCCCATTCTTGTGGGCAGAACCGCACCATGCGGACGTATCATTATTCTGTGAGGATAGGTCGTGGCAAAACGACTTTTCCAACAGTCGCTCTCGGATCACTGCGTGGGTCGCTCGCTTTCTTTTGAAAAGGTCGTGGCGTACAGTCCCCGTGGCTCGCTATCTCACAAACGTATCTGTCTGCTTTATTCAGTTGTCAAAGAGCTGTGGCGAAAGCGTGTTGCTTTCATTTAGAAGCAGGGGCAGAGCAGGAAAGAGGGGATTGAACAAATCATGCTCTGCGGTTACTGCTTGTTATTCTTCGGTTTCTAAAGAAATATCAAAGTCCAAAATCATTTTGATAAGTGCTTCTCTGATACGTCCCTTTAATTCCATGTCTACGACTATGCAGACATTACCATATCTGTCATAGAATGGACGCAAACAACATTTTGATATGTACGGGTCATAAAATGCCAGTATCTTTTCAATCGAATTTACGTTGCCGTCCACAGCCGACGAGATAAGGTAAAATGACGGGCGTGTGTTATTCATCATTCATGTTCTCCTTTAACTTTTTCTTGATTTCTTCAAGTGAGTTCTTCCTACTGCGGAACGACGTTGAACGGTTAATCTTTAATCTGTCGCCGATTTCTGTATCGCTCATGCCTAAGAAGAAATACATCAACAAGATTTCTCTATCTTTTTCAGACAGATACTTAATCGCTTCTGCTAAATCATCATCAAGGACACGAACCTCAATACCACATACATCAAAGGCGGTATAATCGCTTTCGTATTCGTCCCAGACTGCCAGCTTTTCCACGACGATTTCTGGAAGTTCACAATAGGAAATTTCCTTATTTCTTCGTCGCTTTAATTCTTTGCGATAATTACGGACAATGCCTTTTACTACACGTTTGAGCTTGCAGTCAAATTGACATTGTATTGTCTTTTGGAAGTCCGACGGTTTCATATCATCACACCCCCTTTCCGTTATGACGTGAAAAGTGTTTATCCCTCTTTCCGCACCATATCTGTACAGCAAGGTGTGATTTGTTGCATGATTTTGAAAAAAAGTGAAAAAATTTTTTCGGGTACAAAAAAAGCCCGCACAAAACATATAGTCTGTACGAGCTATTAAAGCTGTGAGATATTCAGTTGTTGATAAAATGCTGTTAGGTAGTGTATGATTGTATAGAATTTCGCTTAAAATGTTCCATAATACAATCCCCCTTACAGCACTTGTTTTGTATTACACTTTTGTCTTTTTGGTAATCTTGTAAATATATTCTTCTGGTGTAGGGCGTTTATTTCCAAAATACTTTCTGAAATTCGCCTGCACTTCTGGGTCGGTGCTGTTCATAGCTTCATCAATCGTCGCTTCTATATCAGCCCGAACATCAGCCAATGATACACCGCCAGCTTTTGCACCAGCTTTCAATGCTTTTTTAATATCTCGTTTTTTTAGTCCTATCATAATTCAACCTCTTTCTTCGTATCATTCAGAACGAATTTTTTTCAATAATTGCATACTCGCAAAAACAGAAATAGCCAGAATAAGCAGTAGAGGAAGAAATGTGCTTATATCAATATTCTTTTGTATCAGCAAAGTATATCCCCATGTTGCAGGGAACAATTTTCCTATACTTTCAAGAAAGTTTGGAAGTAATTCTGCCGAAAACATGATACCAGACAACATAATAGAGGGTAAAAAGACAACTTGACTATACATTGTCAGTTTTGCTTGATTTTTAACAGCTAACCCCAGCACACATGAAATAGCAAGCGATACAATAACAAATAAGGCAAGTGTTATAAAATATAACGGAATATTTGACGGGATAGTAGAGTGAAATACAATCGGTGCAAGTGTAAAAATAATCATGCTCATTATCATTAAATGGATAAATGCAGATACAACTAAGGTAATTACACCAAAACATAAAGGTATCCCATTTGCTATATACATTTTCTTTATGTCCGTACCATATACTTCAACCATTGATGGTGGTACACCTATGAAAGCTCCCATTGAAACCCCCATAACTGTCATAGATTGTATCAATGTATTCTTCGCTTCTGGCATTAAAGAAGTAAAAATACCGCCCATAATCGCAAAAAATAGTAGTGGGACGACATAGCAGGTTACTAATAGTGTTTTACTGCGAATATCTATTTTTAATTGTACCTTTATTCCATACAACATAGCTTTCATTGTTTACACCCCCTTGAAAGGTTGATAAAGTGCTGTTCTAATGTACCTCGATTTACCTTTATATCGAAAATATCAATATTTTTCTGCTTGTATTCTTCTAAAATACTTAACAAGGTATCTGCAACATTGACAGCAGAGTATTCGTTTTCGCCCAATTCACTTACTATTTTTATGTTGTATTTCTTGCCTACTTTTGACGCTAATTCGTCAGTTGTACCTATGAAACTAATTACCCCATTATTTAGAATAGCGATACGGGTACAAAGAGCTTCAACCTCTGCCATATCATGACTAGACAAAATTATTGTTGTACCATTTTGATTTAACTTCCGAATTTCATTATGCAGAGATATACGTCCCTCTACATCAAGTTCCGTTGTCGGTTCGTCGAGAAATAAGATGTCTGGCTTTCCAATAAGAGCAAGAGCTAAATGTAATCTTCTTTTTTGTCCTGCCGACAATTCTGTGTATAACTTCTTTTGCAAATCTGTTACTCCCAACGCCATTAGTAAGGAATTATCAATCTCTGCACGTTTCCATTTCGAGAACAACTGAATTACTTCACTTACTTTCATATAAGCAGGTAACGAAGCTGATTGTAATTGAATACCAATATTTCCCGATATTTTTATATTACCAGAATGATATTTACGAAAGCCTTCGATACATTCAAGAATAGTTGTTTTACCTGCTCCATTGATACCCAAAATACCGAATACTTCTCCATGCTCAACACAAAAGTTAATACCTTTCAATACTTCATGGTTTCCATACTTTTTCTTCAAATCGGTAATTTCTATTGCATAAGACATTCCTACACCCCCTCGAAAGCATTTATACCAGCATTTTGAAAATATAACTCTAATGCAGGTTGCAGATATTCATTTACTTGTTTTTGCTTTTTTAACCACTCGTTATTATCGCCTATGAGATTATCAAATTTCATCAATGTAGGAAGCATACTCATATCCCCATTTGTAAATTCCATAACCATATTCCAAAATTCTTGTGCTAATGCTTGTGCCTGCTTATCCTCTGGTGCTATATTCTTCTCTTTTAACCTTATAACTTTATCGTTTAGTTGATTGAAACGGTGCATAAAGTCCATTCCGCTTTCTTTATCAAATCGGTTACGGATATGTTCTAATGTTGTATCATCAAAATGTTTTATTAACCAGTAATACTCATTGTTCATTTGTAGATTAACGATAATGTCAGCATATTTTTTGAAATCTACAACTTGCATTTGCAAGACTTCATTTTTTAATGTTTCAATCGCTGTTACTGCTTCTGGTCATTGTTCTATTTTCTGTTGAATAGCCAGCGACTGCTCATTAAGAACGGTTGCTACTTCTTCTGGTGTATCAAGAGAAATCAGTTTGTTTTTTATATCAGCAAGCGAAAAGCCCAAAGACTTTAATGATAAGATTTGATGAAGTTTTATCATATCCTTATGCGTATATAATCTGCGTCCCCCCTCACTTTCAGTAGTAGGGGAAAGCAAGCCCTCTTTGTCATAATATTGAAGTGTTCGTACTGTTGTCCCCATTTTCTTTGCAAGTTCTCCAACAGTCATAAAATTTTCTGGTATAGCTTTCTTTTTATTCATGTTCCATTCCTCCTGCTTATATTATAATTCACGACGTTACGTCATAAGCAAGAGTTTTTTTGATTTTTTTGAAAAAGGCTTACACTTTTACAAAAAGTAAAATGTAAGCCTATTATCATTTACCCTACAATCTTCCAGTTCTGTATTTTTTCATAACTGTTATTCTGATTGTTCCACGAACGCCAAAGACGAAAATTCAAATATAATGAAATACATAGTGTTAATATTTCAGCAACGGGAACAGCCAACCATACACCTGTTATCTCAATGAACTGAGGCATTACCAACAAGCCTATCATTATAAAGCCGAATGTCCTTAAAAAAGAAATCAAAGCAGATAGCTTACCGTTAGATAATGCAGTAAAAATTGCAGATGAAAATATATTGAAGCCCGAAAAAAGAAAACTAAATACAAATATCATAAATCCGTTTATTGCAATTTTATATACCGCTTCATTTGTCCCAGTAAATAAACGTACCAAACTATTTCCATTTATAAAGGATAACGCAAAAATAAATAATGAACCTACAAAAATGAAAGAAATACAGATTTTATATATTTTCTTTAATCCGTAATAATTGTTTGCTCCAAAATTATAGCTAATAACTGGGGCAACACCCATTGAAAAACCAATAAATAATGTTGTAAGCAAAAATTGTGTATATATAATTATGGTAATAGAAGCCACACCATTTACACCTAATAAATTCATCATTGTGCGATTGAAAAAGAATGTAGTAATTGCCGTTGAAAGCTGACTAACCATTTCTGATGAACCATTTATACAACTTTCTCCAAGTACTTTAATGTCTATAATAGGTTTTACAAAAGACAATGTTCCCGATTTTTTACGAAAGACAATTAGCCCCGTAATTGCGGGTATCAAATAACCAATTCCAGTTCCAAATCCTGCACCAGCAATCCCCATGTCAAATATAACCATAAAAAGATAATCAAATACGATATTCATTACACCAGCACTTACAGAAAGAACAAGTCCTAAAGTTGGTTTTCCTGCTGTTACAAATAAATTTTGAAATAGTACCTGCAACATACTTGCAGGTGTAAACAGTAAAATAATAGTTAAATAGTCTTTACAATATGGAAATAAAACCTTATCAGCTCCAAGAGCATATATAATTTCATCAATAAAGATAATTCCTAGAATGAAAATTACTACTCCCAAAATAAAACCAAATAAAATAAGTAGTGTAAAATCTTGTTTTGCTCGTTTGGATTCTCCTGCCCCCATTTTTCTTGCAACTATGGCACTACCACCCGTAGCTATCATTGTTCCCAATCCTACTATTAAATTGATAACAGGACAAACAATATTGATTGCTGATAAAGCATTTGTATTGACAAATCGTGATACAAATATGGTATCTACAATTGTGTAAAGCCCCATAAATAACATCATGGATATGGTCGGGAAAGCAAATTTTAATAAAGACCCAGTATTAAAATCTTTTGCGAGAGGATTACTATTCATTTGTACTACCCCCATTTTTTGAAAATAATACTAATTTTTGTGTAGGATAACCAAATTCAACTAATAATTCTGCTTCTGCAAAGCCTAATTCTTTGTAAGTCTTACGATACCCCGTATCAGCTTTGTCGCCCTCACGAAATGTTGTTACAGAAATGTCTTTATCAACTAAAAGTTCATTCATAACCTTATCTAAAAATAATTTTGCAATACCACATTTACGATATAACGGGTGTACTCCAAAGAAATCAATACTTCCCGTATGATAGTTAATAGACATCAAAGCAATAGCAATAGTATTATCAGTTAAAATCAACACTCTTTGCTCTAAAATACCTCTTTCTAATTCTGTTAAGTATTCATTCTCGTTCAAATTTGGAAAACCGTCTATTACTAAATAAGCTAGTTCTAGGCAGGCAGGTATATCTGTTGTTGTAGCAAATCTGATATTTTCTTCCATTTCTTGTTGTGATAATTTTTGTTTAACTGTCTGTATCAAATCAAATCTAAGCTGTAACGGATAAAATTCTTCGTTCATTCGATATTCGTTAGGCGTTTTCTTATACATCTGCTTAAAAATATTTGTAAATGCCTGCTGACTTTCATAACCAGCAATAAGCGAAATTTCAAGAATAGATTTATCAGAAAACACTAAAAGTTTTGCAGACTCTGTTAATTGTCTGCGTTGTACATAGTCATGTATAGACAATCCAACAGTTTCGACAAACATTCTATGCAAATGATATTTTGAATAACCAACACCCCTCGCAATAGAGGATAAGTTCAGTTTTTCTGTGAGATTGTTTTCTATGTAATTGATAACCGTTATAATGTTTTCAACCTTATTGACCATTACAGCACCCTCCTTTCAGCTTAGATTATAATAAATAGTTTTCTTCAAGTTTTAATATATATTGCGGTTTTTGCGTGAATTACTATTTTAGCGTATTCAGAACTATTTGTGAACATAATTCGATGAAAATGTAGTTTGCAAATCATATTTCTATGACATGCAAACTACTTCTTGTGATTTATCCTACAATTTTCCAGTTACTATCCTTATGTAACACAAGTTCATACTGTGATACCTGCGTTGCCTTTGTCTGATTATCAAGGAATTTCACGGCAACCTTGACTTTCACATTGTCCCCGTCCTTTGTAAATACTGGGTTTACCAGTTCAGAGTAGAGATAGTCCTTGCCGATAGGTTCAAGCACATTTCCCGTCACATAATAGGCAAGCTCTTTTTCCGTTGCTGTTGGGTACAGCTTAAAGAATGTTTCCAGAAATGCGGTAGCGTCGCTTACGGTATCAGCGTCTACGCTTGCGTCTGCTTCTGGTGTCTTAGGCGCATAGTCTGATTTTTCGATTGCTGGTGCAAGGGTAGGGTTCTGAACGATTACCATATCCCCGTCAGCGTCTACATGGACTTTTACGGTATAGGTTGCCTTGATATTACTTGTCTGTTCTCCCTCTTTTATCTGCTGATCTACTTCGTAGGTAGCAGAAAAAGTGTCCGTTCCCGACTGTTCGATACTCCACACAATCACATCTGTAACTGTGGAGCTGGTCGGTATATAGATCGGAAGAGCGTCGTGTAGGGAAAGAGTGTAGATCTCGGTGGTCGCCGTATCATTAAAAAAGAAAATATATA